>Ga0272441_10011637_pt1 | contig 13011 bp, 12 predicted proteins | sample SSMProp6N_FD_193582 | JGI IMG/M metagenome (GOLD analysis project Ga0272441, IMG submission 193582) | Marine sediment archaeal communities from Little Sippewissett salt marsh, Falmouth, MA, United States - SSM-Prop-6N | ecosystem: Environmental > Aquatic > Marine > Wetlands > Sediment ...
AAAGATATCATGAGCAGTACAGTGGTAACGTTAGACGAAAACGCACCTTCAAACAAAGTTGCTATTCTAATGGATAAAAACGATTTAGGCTGCGTCATAATCACTAACACGACAGGAAAACCTGTTGGCATAATAACCGAACGCGACCTAGTGATACGCGTTTTAGCCAAAAATCTTATGCCTGACGCTGTAAAAGCGAAAGAAATTGCCACATCTCCTTTAGTCACTATACAGCCAGACGCGACTATAAGTGAAGCCGCGAGGAAAATGAGCCGTCTGGACATTAGACGACTTGGAGTAATCTACAAAGGCAATCTTGTAGGGTTAATTTCAAGCAGAGACATTCTAGGCGTTATGCCTGAACTAATTGAGATAATTCAGGAACGAACACTCATTGAAGGCGCTGAACAAGCAGAGGAAAACGAAGACGAAGAAAAGCCTCTCTCTGGATACTGTGACAGCTGTGGAGTTTTCTCAGAAAACTTGAAAGACGTTGATGGACAAAACTTGTGTGAAGACTGCCGTATAGACCTAGAAACATAACATACCACTCGTAACGCGCATGGAATCCAGTTTCGAGTGAAATAAACTTTAATTAGCTTTTACGTTCGTTATCTTCCATAAGAGTGCGTTTAACTTGATTGTTGATTCCGTTTTAACGAACGCCAAGGCGTACTTGAGCAAGGAAATAGTTGAGTGTAGCATAGCCGTTGAAAACGGTAGAATCTTCAAAATAGGCAAAGAGACGCAGATGCCTAACGCTGACGAGAAAACAAACCTGAGAAACCTTATGGTTCTCCCAGGCTTGATTGATGTTCATGTGCATCTTCGTGATGAAGGAAAAGCGTACAAAGAGGACTTTTACACTGGGACTGCCGCCGCGGCAGCGGGTGGGTTCACTTCTGTTCTGGATATGCCCAACAACGACCCCGTGACCATGAGCACTGCAACCTTGAAGAATCGAATGCGAATCGCAGAAGACAGAAGCATAGTTAACGTTGGTTTTTACTCAGAGTTTCCAAACGACTTGAGCGACGCCGCTGCTATTCTCGATGAGGGGGCGGTTGGCTTCAAACTTTTCTTGGCTCATCAAGTTGGTGGATTAAACATTGATAACGATGACGCCCTGCAAGAAGCGTTTACCCGAATCAGCGAATTAGGTGTTCCAGTTGCGGTGCATGCAGAAGACAAAGCGTTGTTGACGGCGAATGAAGAACGGCTTAAACGCGCCAATCGACACGATGCTACTGCTTTCATGAAGGCGCATTCAGAAAGTGTTGAATTAAAAGCGGTCAAGCGCCTGTTAGAGATAAACGCGCAAGTTGGTGCACGGCTGCATTTTTGCCACATGACAACTGAATCAGGGTTAAACGCCGTGGTTGAGGCGAAAAAATCTGGAGCAAATGTAACCTGCGAAGTTACTCCCCACCACCTCTTGCTGTCAAAAGCCGATTACGAGCGCGCTGGCTTAATGTTAACGATTATGCCGCCTCTTCGCGGCGAAAGCAGTATAGAGGCGCTTTGGAAAGGCATTGCTGACGGCTGGGTTGACGTTTTAGGTTCAGATCATGCTCCTCACATTTTAAGCGAAAAATCTGCTGGTAGCGTTTGGGATGTTAAAGTTGGTGTGCCTGGTCTTGAGACAACTCTTTCACTCATGTTGACGATGGTCCGAAAGAACAAGATTTCGCTGGCGCATGTGGTTCAGTTGCTTTCGGAGAAACCCGCGGAGCTTTTCGGCTTAAGAGATCGTGGTGGCTTGGCGCAAGGCAACAAAGCGGATTTAACGGTCGTGGATTTTAAACGGAAATTCAAGATTGACGCTTCGAAATTCCGTTCTAAAGCGAAGTTTTCGCCTTTCAACGGTTGGGACGTGCAGGGATGCCCCGTGAAAACCTTTGTTAACGGCTTACTGGTCATGGATGAACAGGAGATTGTGGCGAAGGCTGGAAGTGGCGAAGTGATTCGGGGAGACCGCGTGTGAAATTCATCGCGGATGGTATGCTGGGAAAACTGACTAGGTGGCTCCGCATTCTGGGGCAAGATGTCAAGTACTCCACTCAACTTGAGGATGCCGAGTTAATTGAGATAGCTGAGAAAGAGCATAGGGTTCTTCTCACCAGAGACTCAGAACTTCATCAGCGTGCCACCGCGAAGGGTATTGCCGCCTTTTACGTTGAAGGTCGAACAGAAGCAGAGAAGTTGGCGGAGCTTGCTGGGCGGTTTGGTTTTCCTTTGACGATAAACTTGGAGCGTTCACGTTGTCCAAGATGTAACGCTAGGATTCGTTTAACGCCTAAAGAGGAGCTTGAAGGTGAAGTTGAAAAAAACACGTTCACTTATTATAACGAGTTTTGGAAGTGCTTAGGCTGTGGGCGCGTCTATTGGCAGGGTGCTCACTGGGATGGGATCTGTGCTACTCTCGAAGAGGCAAAGAAAATTGAAGGTTCGTAGCTTAACTTTATGTGAAGAGCCACTTCATCGGGATGTCTTGGAAGGTTCCATCTGGTAGGGTTCTTCTGATTGTGATGGGTAAGATGCCATTTTCCAGTTCTGTCACGGCGATGTCAATCGGGTTTGAATAGGCTTTCGCCTCTATAAGTATCGGTGCACCCATAGAAATTTGAAGCGCCCTAGCTCCCACTATTCTTGCTTTCTCGAACCTCGTTATTTTCGGAGGGCCTACAGTTATTTTTTCTTGTTTTGACGTGTTTTAATACTCTCCAGCGCCGGGATACATTCCGCCAGGTGCTCCTCCTGGTGGCATCGGAGGCGCCTTCATTTTGCCGGCGGCAATTACATCGTCTATTTTAAGAATAAGCGAAGCCGCTTCAGTTGCTGATTTGATTATCTGCTTTTTAACAGTAATCGGCTCGAAAACGCCTTTTTTTGACATGTCCTGCACTTTTCCTTCTACTGCTTCTATGCCCGCCCAGATTTGACCGTTTTCATGCCTTGACCTCAACTCTGAAAGTATGTCAATTGGGTCCAAACCCGCGTTTTCAGTAAGCGTTATTGCAATGGCTTCTAAGGATTCTGCGAAAATTTTGACGGCGAGCTGCTCTCTTCCCGGCAAAGTTTCCGCGTACATTTTCAGTGTACGTGCAATTTCGAGTTCGGGAGCACTGCCTCCTGCTACAACTTTTGGTTCTTCAAGTATGTCTTCGATTACACATAACGCGTCGTGTATTGACCGTTCTGCTTCTGCAGTCATGCGGTTTGTTCCGCCCCGTATCAGCAGTGTTACTGCCTTTGGGTGTTTGCAGCCTTCAACGAAAGTCATTTTGTCGTCTCCGATTCTGCGTTCTTCTACAAGGGCTGCATATCCAAGGTCTTTAGAAGTGATATCGTCAAGCTTGGTTACGATTTTTCCGCCAGTAGCTTTTGCCAGTTTCTCCATGTCGGATTTTTTGGCTCTGCGAATTGCAACTATTCCTTTTCTTGAAAGGAAGTGCTGTACCATGTCGTCGATGCCTTTTTGGCATATGACAACGTTTGCTCCTGCGGCTGTGATTTTCTCGACCATGTCTTTAAGCATGGTTTCTTCTTGGTTGAGGAACGCTTCAATCTGGTCTGGGGTTTCGATGTTGAGTTTTGCGTCGTATTCGGTTTTTTCGTTTTCTAAAGATGTGTCGAGTAACGCGATTTTGGCTTTTTCTACCCGTTTGGGCATTCCAGAATGTGCTATTTCTTTGTCTAGAACTATGCCGTTTATCAGGCTTGTGTCCCTGAGGGATTTGCCTGTTTTCTTTTCAACTTTGACGTCTTCGACATCCACCTTGTAGGTGTCTCCTTCTTTTTCTGCAACTTCCAGCATTGCTTTCACTGCTATGTCCGCCAAGTATTCTTTATGGTCAGCCACGACTTTGCTTGCCATAGAAGTTATTGCGGCTTTCTTCAGGTAATCCTGCTTTTTCAAATCCACTGGTATGGCTATTTTCTCAAGGGTTTCCAACGCTTTTTCTGCTGCTTTCTTGTAACCGTCAATTATGATGGTTGGGTGTATTTTCTTCTCTATTAGTTCTTCAGCCTTGTTCAAAAGTTCGCCTGCGATTATGACGGCGGATGTGGTTCCGTCGCCTGCTTCGTTATCTTGTGTCTTAGCAACTTCAACGAGCATCTTGGCTGCTGGGTGTTGAATGTCCATTTCATCCAAGATTGTGCGTCCGTCGCTTGTTATTGTTACGTCGCCGAAGCTGTCCACCAGCATTTTATCCATGCCTTTAGGACCTAACGCGCTTCTCACGCTTTCAGCTACAACCTTCGCAGCAGTTATGTTGGAGTGTTGAGCCTCTCTTCCGCGAGACCTATTTGACCCCTCTCTTAATACTAGAACTGGCACCCCGCCAGCTTGTGCAGGTGCTGACAAATCAAAGATAGCCTCCTTTAATGCGCACAACAACAAAACACCATTGCAATATAAATTTTTCTAGACGTAGAGTGCTTAACTGAGCTAAAGCTGAAGTTTTCTCGTGGCACATTTAGCATTCTGTCGTAGTTAAGCGGCTGGCTGGTTTAAGTTAATACACAGCGACTTTGGCTACACCATTGATGTTCAGCAGTTCAGAGATTAATTCGCCAGGTATTTTCTTCTCTACAATAAGAGTGAGTTTTGGTTCTGGCGAGAGTTCGGGGTCGTCCACAATTGCTTGCCTGATACTTAAGCCAGCTTTAGCGAGCAAAGTGGCTGATTTAGATAGGATGCCTGCTGTTTTGGCGTCAACAGGGGTTATTTCCAAGACGCCTAGGTTCAAGGGTTTCGCGATTTCTTTCAGCGAGTGGCCCGCGGACCTTAGTTCCTCAAAAATTACTCTAAGTTCGCGGTTGGCTTTAATTGCCTTTAACGTCTCGTTTACTGTGCGCCTGTCCACGCCTGCAACTCGTGCGATACGCACTGGGGGGATTTCTATTTGGTTGAGGTAGACTTTGCCGTCTTTTGCGCTTAGCCCGTTTTCTACTAGGACACGTGCTACTTTGAGTCTTTCTGGGTATTCTTCAAGATGTTTTTTGAGGTTGTTCCACATGAACCTGTTCCTTCATGTACATTTGTGTACAGTAAAGTATAAATGTGCTGTCAATTTCCTAATCGAAACACAAAACGGAAGAGAAGCACCATGGTAACTAAAAAAATACTTCTAGACGAAGATCAGATACCAAAAAAATGGTACAATATAACTCCCGATTTGCCTAAACCGCTCCCGCCTTTCATTGACCATGAAACAAAGGCGCCCGGCGCAGGCATTGTCCCCCGAATATTTCCTAAGGCTATCCTTGGTCAGGAAATGAGTCAAGACCGGTGGATAGACATCCCTGACGAAGTGCGAGAAATCTACAGGATGTGGCGACCATCACCCCTTTTCAGAGCAACAGGTCTTGAAAAAGCTTTGAAAACTCCCGCAAAAATCTACTACAAGTATGAAGGCGTCAGCCCAGCGGGAAGCCACAAAACCAACACTGCAGTCGCCCAAGCTTACTACAACGTTAAAGAAGGCTTTGAACGGGTAACCACCGAGACAGGTGCTGGTCAATGGGGTTCCGCTTTATCCTTCGCCGCTGCCATGTTTAACCTTGAAGCAACCGTCTATATGGTTCGAGCGAGTTACGACCAGAAACCGTACAGGAAAATGTTTATGCAGGCTTTTGGAGCGAAATGTTACGCAAGCCCCAGCACGCAAACAGAGAGTGGCCGAAAAATTCTGGCTGAAGACCCTAACAGTACGGGTAGTTTAGGAATAGCTATCAGCGAGGCAGTTGAAGATGCCCTTGCCAACGAAAACGAAGTAAACTATACTATAGGCAGCGTTTTCAACCACGTTCTATTGCATCAAACTGTTATAGGCTTAGAGACTCAGGAACAGTTGAAACTCGTGGAAGATTATCCTGATGTGATATACGGCTGTATAGGCGGCGGAAGCAGCTTCTCTGGGCTGTTCTGGCCTTTCTACTATGACAAAGTTTCTGGAAAAGCGCCGAAAGAAACGAGTTTTGTAGCCACAGAAGCAACGGCTTGCCCAAAAGTCACTAAGGGCGAATACAAGTACGATCACGGAGACACAGCAAGAATAACTCCGTTGGTTCCTATGCACACTTTGGGTCACGATTTCATCCCAGCGCCGATACACGCGGGTGGTCTACGCTACCACGGAATAGCCCCCACCATAAGCGTGTTAGCATCCGAAAACCAGTTGCAAACGCAAGCCTACAGCCAAATAGAGGTTTTCGACGCGGCAAAACTCTTCCTCCGCACCGAGGGCATAATACCTGCGCCTGAACCTTCTCACGCTATAAAAGCCGTAATTGATGAAGCTGTAAGATGCAAAGAGACAGGGGAAGAAAAAACAATTCTCTTCTTGCTGTGCGGTCACGGCTTCTTTGACATGCAAGCGTACGATGAATACTTCAACGGCAGACTGAAACCTTACGAGTACCCAACACAAAAAGTAGCAGAATCCATGGAGAAACTCGCCAAACTATATCCTTGGCTAGAAGACGCCAACAAGAAATACATAAGCTGCGAACCACTCTAAACACACCCAAAAACTGGAGAGCAACAACTTCTCCCCACAATTTTTTCTTAAATTAATCTGTTCTACTTTGAATCGATGTTTTTTATCCTGTTTTCATCATTAACTTTTATTTCGTATCTACAGTTTAGATAAGACTCAGTTGGTGTCTGCTTATGAGTACCGAAACCTCTTCGCAACACGAGAAGAAGCGCGCTTCTCAAGTGAAAACAATAGGGTTAATCGTTAATCCAGTAGCTGGAATGGGCGGAGCCGTTGGATTAAAAGGAACAGACGGGAAAGCAATTGTTGACCGCGCCAAGTCTTTAGGCGCAAAGCCTGTAGCGCCGGTAAGGGCGCACGCTTTTCTCTCTGAGTTGAAACCAGTCAAGGATAGCGTGAGGCTTGTTGTGGGTGCTGGAAGCATGGGCGAAGATGTAGCTAAGAGTTCTGGTTTCACATGTGACGTTCTCGGGGAAAGTAAGATGGAAACAAGCGGTGAAGATACCGCTGCTACTGCGAAGAAAATGGCGGACGCAGATGTCGCGCTTCTGGTTTTTTGCGGCGGAGACGGCACAGCCAGAGACATACTGAAAGCGGTTGACATGGCTTTGCCCGTGCTTGGTGTCCCAACAGGAGTCAAGATGCACAGTGCCGTTTTTGCAGTGAACCCTCAAGCCGCCGCTCGTGTAGTTATGCGTTTTCTATACGAAAAGTTGCCGCTTAGGGAAGCCGAGGTGATGGATGTTAACGAGAAAGCTTTCAGAAAAGGCAACGTTTCCGCTGAACTCTACGGGTATGTGTTGGCTCCTTATGAGCCTCACTTGATCCAAGTGAATAAGGTGGCGAGTCCCATGACGGCGAGTGAACTGCGCAACCACGCTGCTATCGGAGTATACATAACTGAAATAATGAAGCCCGACGTAGTCTACATTATTGGACCTGGAACCACTACGCGCACTATCGGCGACCTGTTGGACGCGAAAAAAACGTTGTTGGGTGTAGACCTTTTCTGCAACAAGAAAATTGTGGCTAAAGACGTGAATGAGAAGCAAATACTAAAAGAAATAGAAGGAAAAACCGCGCAGATTATCGTCACTCCGATTGGGGGTCAAGGTTTCATTTTCGGAAGGGGAAACCAGCAGATAAGCCCGTCTGTAATTCACCGTGTAGGTTTAGACAACATAACGGTGGTTGCCACGGAAGGCAAGTTGAGAAGCTTGACCAGTCTGAGGGTTGACACTGGCGACCCAACCTTGGATGCTGCTTTTCGAGACCGCAAAATAACGGTCGTAGCTGACTACAAAACAGAATATCTGATGCCTGTCGAATAACTCCTGTTTTTCAACTTCGTTTTCCCAAATTGCATAGTTAACTTGAAATACGAAACCCGTAAACACTATCTGTAATTGCTTGGAGGCAAAAACCGTTGATTCCCATAAATGTTCCATTAATCGGCGAAGAAGAAATCGAAGCCGTTGTTAAAGTAATGAGAAGTGGACCGTTAACCAGCGCGCTTGGCGTGGGTCCCATGGTTACGCAGTTCGAGAAAAACTTTGCAGCGTTCGCTGGCGTAAAACACGCTGTAGCCGTGAACACGGGAACAGCAGCGTTGCACTCTGCGGTCGTAGCCGTTGGCGTTAAACAAGGCGACGAAGTGATACTGCCCAGCTTCACTTTTGTAGCTACAGCTGAAGCGGTCGTTATGGCTGGCGGCAAACCCGTTTTCACCGACATCGACCCTGAAACCTACAACATTTCTCCAGACACAATCGAAAGAAACATTACAGAAAAGACGCGGGCGATAGTGCCTGTTGACCTATACGGTTTTTCTGTTAACATGAAGCCTATCCGGGAAATCGCTTCTGAACACGGTTTGGCTGTTGTTGAAGACGCAGCTCAAGCTCATGGTGCAACCTACGCGGGGAAGCCCGCTGGAGTTTTTGCTGATGTTGCCTGCTGGAGTCTCTATGCTAGCAAGAACATGACCACAGGAGAGGGCGGGGTTGTAACCACGGACAATGATGCGGTGGTGGAGACTTTGCGGCTGGTCAGGACTCATGGGGAAAAAGACAAGTACGCTTCTCTGATGCTCGGCTACAATTATCGTATGTCCGAAATACAAGCTGCTATCGGCTTAGTGCAGTTAGAAAAGTTGTCGGGGTTCGTGGCTAAACGACGTGCGAACGCCAAAAGGCTCACCAATTTGCTTTCAGCGTCAGACAGGTTGAAGTTGCCTGAGGAATCAGAAGAGCGGCAACACAGTTGGTATCTGTACACTGTCAGGCTCAAAAACGCTGCAGGCGACGAGCGGGACAAGATTTTGGAGGAGTTGAAAAAGAAGGGCATAGGCGCCGTAGCCTACTATGTTAACCCTGTTCATTTAATGCCTTACTACCGTGAAACTTTTGGTGAGCGCAGATTGCCCGAGACCGAAAAAGCCGCAGGACAAGTGTTCTCTTTACCCGTTCACCCCGGCGTCACCGAGGAGCAGATAGACTACATAGGCGAGACTCTTCTTGACCTTCTATAGACGCCTTTCTCGTTAAGGCTCATTTAAGCATTGTTTACGCTTGCAACGCTTAGTGTTTTCAGGAATGTTGTAGTGAATTAGCAGACTGTAAGAGTTAAATATGAATATGCTGTTCAAGTAACAGGAACTATCTGTCTCGACGTGTTTGGGTGATTTTCTCAAAAAGGGGAGCGTTAAACAATTGGCTGATGAGGAAGATATTTCACGAATTAAAATAAAATTCATTATAGAAAGCTTAGGTGAAGCGGAGGGCGAACTAGTGCGGTTTTTGGCGCCCAGAACCATAGACACTATTGTTCGAATTCTTCCTGCGGAAGGCAGAGCCGCTTTATGGAAAGAAGAGGTTTACTTCGAACTTCCAGTTAGAATAGGTGAAGAAAAGGCTAAACCCACTGTGGAAACCGGAGACATAGCCTTTTGGCCCATGGGTAGCGCTTTATGCGTGTTTTTTGGCCAGTCGCAACCCTACAGTTCCGTGAACATTTTGGGAAAAGTCACCAAGAACTTGGAGCTGTTTAAGCAGGTTAAAAGCGGCGCGACAATTAAGGTTAAGTTAGTAAGCTAGAACGCTGTTGCGCTGTCTTCCCACATTTGAAGAAGCCGTGCGCATTCTTCTTTCACGCTTTCATCTTGGCTTTTTTCCTTTAAAACTTCAAGGAATTTTATGCGTTTTTCAACTGAACGTTGTTCAGCGGTGCCTCCGTAGTAAAGTTTGCCTTCCAGATACTCCTTCATGTGGTTAGCTTTTTGAATAAGGAGGCTCGCGGCGTCCACAGGATTTTCGACCGCAAACTTGTTTGCCCATATTTCTACTTCAGTTTCGCGGAGTTGAGTTAACCCGTCAATCTCCATTATCTTCCTGATGTAAGTCCTCAAAAACTCGTAGTAACCCGCGGTTTTCACCAGTTCGAGTGCTTCGTTAACCTTTGTTTCGAAGTTTGGGCTTCCTTCCACTTTTAAATTGTGTTTGTAGCCGTTGTTTACCAGCTCTCTTGCATTTTCAACTTCTTTTTGCGTGTAAACTCTTTTTGGAAATTCCAAACTGTACTCTCCTTTTTCTTCGGAAGTGAAGATTCGAAAAAGTTTCTGTAGTGGATATTATGCGGCAACTGGTGTGTAGATTTTTATGTTATGGTTCCCTGAGACCAATTCCACTGCGCCTGTCTGCTCTAGCTGTTCTAGGAAATCTTTAGCAGCGCTTATCCGTATGTTGAACCTTGAAGCCACGGCGTACGGCGTTAAGACATTCATTTTCTTTACTTCGTTAACAATCTTGGCGTTTTTCACGTCTGGCGGTATTACACCTATTGTTTTCCTTTCTCTCGGCGCTCCAGCTTTTTCTTTCTTTTTATCTTTCGACTTGCTTTCTTCGTCCCTCTTTTCCTGCATGCGCTCCATCTGTTTCAAGCCGAGTTTCTTTTTTCCGCCCATTTTTTCACTTCTCTTACATGTTGGCTGTTGAATTATAAAGGCTGAGTTATTTCAACTTTATGCTTATTCTTCCACTCTTCGAGGGGCACGCCGAGTTTCTTCTCGATTTCCTGTCTGTGAATAGAGTTCATAGCGCAGAAAGGTATTATGCGCCCATCTGGCACGGCGTAGTGAATTACACACCTTTGCACGCGTTCCACGTCAAAGTTATACGGGTCCATGAAGTGCATAGACGAAAGCAGAATTGTCTTCCTTTGCAGGTCGCCTAAAGAGTCGTAGTTTCCTTCAGTCAAGACTTTCAGAAGGTATTTTCTTAGGAAACTGAATTTTACGTGTCTAACTGCGCCGAGTAGGCGTAGTTTGGCTTTTTTCTTGCTTCCTTCAGACGCGTTTTCGTCAACTTTTTTCATGGTTTCAACGAACTTGTCTACGTTCGCGTAACGCGTAATCGGTATGATGTCGCCTTCTTCCACGAAGAGGTACGTAGCCATGCCACAGTGCGGGTGTGCTGTGAACTCCACGTATCGCTTGTCTTTGAGTGCACCCACTGCTTTTGAAACTGGTACGACCGTGGGCACGGGGTAAAAGTCTGAAACCTTTATTTTTCCGTCCGTTTGCTCCTCGCATAGGCGCATGAAATCTGGGATTGTGATGCGCATTCGGTCTCGTTCTTTCTGTGGTAGGCGTCCGCAGAGGGAGACTGGCTGAACGTTTATGCACCTTACGATGTCAAAGTTTTTAACTGCGAAATCTATGATGTCGCCGAGTTGGCTGTCGTTTACGCCTTTTACTAATGTGACCACGAGGACTATGCTTTTTAGTCCTGCTTTGCGGCAGTTTTCAACAGCTTTCATTTTTATGTCGAGCAAGTCGACGCCGCGGATGAACTTGTAAACTTCGGGTGTCAATCCGTCAAACTGCAAGTATATGGTGCTGACTCCTGCTTCTTTCAGCTCTTTGCAGTAATCTACGCTTTGCGCGAGGCGTAGTCCGTTTGTGTTGACTTCCACATGGCGGAAGCCGAGTTCCTTTGCTTTGCGAACGAACTCGGGTAGTTCTTTGCGGATTGTTGGTTCGCCGCCGCTGAACTGAAGCGCCGTGGCTGGCACGGGATCGTTTGCGCGCAGGTTCTCCAGCATTCTTACAACCTGTTCTTCTGTGGGTTCGTACACGTAGCCCGCGGCTGCGGCGTTTGCGAAGCAGACTGGGCATGTGAGGTTGCACCTGTTTGTTATGTCGATTATTGCGAGGGAAGTGTGGGATTTGTGTTCTGGGCATATGCCGCAGTCGTAGGGGCAGCCTTTATCCGTCTCTGTGCGCGGGTTGTTTAGGCCGTCGCCGTCGTATCTTAATTCTTCAGCGCGCACGTATTGGTCGTAGTCTGACCAGTATAGTTCTTGGAAAGCGCCGTGGTCTGGGCACTCTTTTTTAATGTAAACTTTGCCGCCGTCTTCAAAGATGGTGGCGTCTAAAACTTGCAAGCATTCAGGACAAATACTCTTCGTGGTTTTGATGTCTTTCATGTTATTTCACTGTACCTTCTGGTGACCGTGCTTTTCGAAGTGCTTAAGAGCGGAAATAGCCATAATAATGTTTCCAAACCTTTCCTAAGGTGATTGAGGGGGAACCAAGATGTCAATCAGCGAAAACACCCGTGATGTTCTGCGGGAAATGGGGTTAAACGCTTACGAGGTTGATGCTTACATAGTGCTGTTGGAAGGCGGACAGATGACAGCTATGGAAATAAGCCGAGAAGCGTCTGTTCCCTACTCAAAAATTTATGAAGTTCTCAACTCGCTTAAGCAGAAAGGCTGGGTTAAAAGCTCCGAGAGCCGTCCGTTCAAATATTACCCTGTGCCCCCAATTGAAGCTATGGCTTCCACGAAACTTAGGCTTGAAGACAAATACCAAAGCTGGGAAAACACCCTCGCTGAAGAGTTGCAGCCTTTGTACGAGAAGCGGGAGCTAGTGGAGCGCCCAGACATGTTGATACTGCGCGGGCAGCAGGCGGTTTTAACAAAGCTAGAAGAGGTCATCGCGAAAGCCACCAAAGAGATAATGATTGCGGCTCCAGAATTCGCACGCGCCATAATTGCCGCGGCAGACCCTTTAATGGGTGGCTTGAAAAAAACGGTAAACGTTAAATTTATGGTAGCGGGCAAAGCTGAAGACTGGGTTTCTCTGAAGAAATTTCCCAGTGTAACTGAGTTACGCGTTAGAGACCACATGTTTGGCGGAGGCGTAATCGCTGACGGAAAAGAAGCCATGCTTTTCTTGGGGGAAGACAAGCATAGCCTAGTTATTTGGAGCAATCATGTAGGTCTAGTGGGTTTTGCCCGCGAGTACTTCCAGTTTCTATGGGATTCCTCAGCTAAAACTTGACGCAAATGCGCTGGCGTAGGCGAAAAGTCTTTTTGCGGGGGGCTTTCAATTTTGTGTTTTTGTTTGTTTTTTTCTTGTGTTGTTGAGTGTTGTGGTTGATTTCCATTTTATTTCGAAGTAGTCTTGTGCTAGTTTTGCTACTGCAGGGTTGTTTGACCATAA
>Ga0272441_10011638_pt1 | contig 13011 bp, 6 predicted proteins | sample SSMProp6N_FD_193582 | JGI IMG/M metagenome (GOLD analysis project Ga0272441, IMG submission 193582) | Marine sediment archaeal communities from Little Sippewissett salt marsh, Falmouth, MA, United States - SSM-Prop-6N | ecosystem: Environmental > Aquatic > Marine > Wetlands > Sediment ...
AGCTCGCGCTCAGGGTCCAAGTCATCGAAGCGGGTGTTGTCCACCTCGTCCACATAGCCCGGGGGGTCAGAGTATCCCCTTACAAGCGAGAATGCGCTTCTTAGCCCGCCCATGGTCATGTAGTGGTAGGAGGGCGACTCATGCCACATGCCATCGAAGAAGCAGCCGGAGTTCACGTTCTGTCTCATCCAGCCGAAGGCCCAGTGGACATACCGCGGCCGGGCAATGACGCGACCTAACACCGCGGCCCCGGCGACGTCGTAGCCCACCACGTTCCCCAGGTGGTGCGTTTGGGCTGAGACCGCTTCGAAGGCCTTGCGCAGGAAATTGTCCTCCAGATCCCGGCGTATGTCGCGCCCGACCTGCACCGACAGTTTGTCGAACCATTTGCTTTGGCATGTCAGGTCGTAGGCGGAGATGACCTTCTTGGGAATCTCGTTGTGGAAGTGCCCCCAGCGGCCCGAATCCCACGGCCAGGGCGGCTCCTGGGACTCTCGAAAGCCGAATCGCCGCGGGAGATCCTGAACCACCGGATAGTGCGGGTACACCTGGGCCAGCCTGTCCAGAACGACAACCACGGGCCGGGCGTACTCTTCCTTCCCCGTTGCCTGGTATGCCTTCCCCAGGGACACGCATTGCCCGAGCAGCCAGTTGCGGCGGTGCATCAATAGGGTGGCGCCGAAGAAGTGTCGCGTGTTGTCCCCGGCGCCAAGGTGGTAGGTGTAAGGGACCGTCTCGCCCAGACGGTTCTTGCCCTCCAACACCTGGTCGGCCGGGAACTCGGCGTTTGGGTACACCGTGCCACAAAACCGGCACTTGAGCTCATCGGGGCGCTCAATGGTCCACTGCAGGACGCCGTTGCCCTCGACGCCGCGAAAACAGTTGGGGCACTCGCAGTAGGTGCCGTGGGGCTTGTCGGGCACGAAGGAGAGCAACTCTTCGTCGCTGAGCGCCATCACTCGGGCGACGGCCTGCTCGTATTGGCTCGCGTTGCTCGCCGCGATGCCGTAGTCCATGACAGGGTGTTCCACCGCCAGGGCCCCGACCGCCCCCTCACCCGGCGTCTGGGCGAGCACCAGTGGAAGCCCCATCATCGCAACCGCCACGCATAACGTGCCGCCGTATATGCCAACCATGCGCGTGCCTCCCCAGGAAGGCTTAACATGCCATCGCGACCACCAGCAAAGGTTCGCCGAGAGGTCACACAAACCCTTGAGCCCCATAGGCGCCGACGCATCTTCCCGGTCGCTGTCGCTCGGACGATGAGGGGACGATATCACCCCAAGAGGCCACTTGCCGGGCCTGCCTCAGAGGAGTCCGGCCGACCTGACGGGAAGCTATCTCCCGACTGAACGTGTTGCGGCGCGCCCATCCGCGGTGCCCGCGATCAAGAGACCTTCGCACCCCGATCAGGAGGGGCATTCATGAGCTACATCGACCTCGGCGAGCAAGATTGGCTGCTGCGCGGCTGGCGGCCGTGGACCTGGAAGCTGTTTATCTCGATGGAAACCGGCCAGCAACTGCGTAATGACGTGGGCCCAGTGCCGGCTTCGGTACCGGGCACCATCCAGGAAGGCTTGCTGAACGCGGGCTTGCTGGAGGACTGGTATGTGGGGATGAACTCACTGGCTTGTGAGTGGGTTGAGCACCGGCACTGGGAACTGACAACCGAGTTTCCGGACTGCCCTATCGAGGATGCCCGCAAAGTCGTCCTGTCCGCCGCAGGTTTGGACTACTCGGGGTGGGTGCTCGTGGACGGCCGGGAGGTGGCCTCCTTCTCCGGCGTCCTCAAGCCTCAGCGTTTCGACATTTCCGAGCATGTGTCCGATGGCCGGGGCCACCGGTTGAGCATTGTCTTCGATCAGCCGCCCAATGAGCAGGGGCAGATCGGCTTCACCTCCCAGTCGAGGTACTTCAAGCCCAGGCACAACTATGGTTGGGACTGGTGCCCGCGCTTCGTGCCCATCGGCGTGTGGGGCTCACTGAGCATCCTCACCGATCTGGATGCCGAGATTGAGTTGCTGAAGGTCCGCACGGAGCTCGAGGAAGACCTCAGCGCCGGCACGCTGCGAGCGACGCTGAGTTACGACCCCGCCGGCGGGCAGGAGGGCCTGAGCGTCCGGCTCCGGCTGATGGACGGCGATTCCGAATTGGCGGCCCGAGAGACGCCGCTGGACCTGGGCCAAACCGAGATCATCGCTGAGGGCCTCCAGGTTCAGCCCTGGTGGCCCAATGGTGAGGGACCACAGAAGACTTACCAGGCGTTGGTGCAGGTGCGCAACGCCGCAGGGCAAGTGCTGTGGAGCCGGCAGCGCACCGTGGGTTTCAAGCACATCAAGTGGCTCCCGTGCGAGGGCTCCGCGCCCGACGCATTGCCTTGGCTGTGCCAGGTCAACGGCCGCCCGATCTTCCTGCAGGGCGTCAATTGGAGCCCCATCCGCATCAACCCCGCGGACATGCCCGATGAGGAATACGATAGGCGCATCGACCTGTATAAGGACATGGGCTGCAACATCTTCCGCGTGTGGGGCGGAGCATATCTGGAGACCGAGGTTTTCTACGAATTGTGCGACCAGGCGGGAATACTGGTGTGGCAGGAGTTCCCACTGTCCTCCTCGGGCATCGACAACTGGCCCCCGGAGGACCCCGATGTCATCGCAGAATTGGTGCACATTGCCAAGACGTACATCCAGCGCCGGTCGCATCACCCGTCCCTTCTGATGTGGTGTGGGGGCAATGAGCTGCTGGGTGGCGCCGACGGCTCGAAGCTGGGCATGGCGGTGCCCGCCCCGCCGGATCACCCGTGCTTTGTGGCCCTGCGCAAGCTGGTCGAGGATGAGGACCCGGGCCGGCGCTTCCAGCATACATCCCCCAGCGGCCCGAGGGCCCACGGCACCCCTCCCGAGTGGGGGCAGGGCGTCCATCACGAGGTCCATGGTCCCTGGGGTTTCGACGGCGACATGGATGCCTTCAAGGAGTACTGGCGCGGGGATGACGCGCTGTTCCGGGCCGAGGTGGGGGTGCCGGGAGCGTGTGATACCGACCTTATCAAGCGCTACTGCCCGAACGGGGCCTGGTGGCCCCCGGACAATCCCACCTGGGCTCACTCGTGTTTGTGGTGGATCATGTGGGACCGGCTGCATCACCTCGCCAAGATGCCTCCCGAGGAGGGGCTCCGTGCATACGTGACTCAGACACAGCAGGAGCAGTCCGAGGGCTACGGCTTCGCCGCGCGCATGTGCAAGCAACGCTTCCCGCGCTGCGGGGGCTTCATCATCTGGCATGGACACGACTGCTTCCCCTGTCCGGTGAACAACTCGGTAATCGATTTCGAGGGCAATCCCAAACCGGGCTACTTCGCTTTGAAAGAAGTCTTCACACAAGGACACAGCGACTAATCGCGCCGACGACGACAACGTGATTGGCCATGTCGGCTTCGAGAATACACCGGGAGGTACGTGCCATGCACACTGCCGTGGACGAAGCGACGCTGCTGCAAGCGAGCATGACGCTTGTTCTCTGTCTGGCCTTGCTTGCGGCTACGCCTCCTGGGGCCGCTGCCGCAGACGAACAAGGCAGCCGGGCCCACAGGCCGGGGCTGCCCTTTGTGCTGTTCAACGACACGGGGCTGCAGCGGCCCGCTTTGCATGGCTTGGACGAGACTATTGACATGCAACTGGAGGGGTACAACGACTGCTCGAAGCTGTGGCTGGGAGCAATCACCTTTCCCACCACGGGCGAGGTCGCCTTCCATGCCGGGGCAGAGCAGGGCTTGCGGCTGTACATTGGGGGAGAACCGATCATTGACGGGTGGGGGTCCGACGGGGCCCGCACGGGCAGCACCGATGTGACCCAGGGCCAGACGCTGACCTTCCGGCTCGAGTGGTATCACCTGGGCGGGGAGGCCCGCATGCACCTGCAATGGTCATGGGAGGGCCACCAGACTGAGACGGTGCCGGCGCAGGCGCTGTCGCACACCGCAAGCGACGCGGAGCACGTCGAGGCCATCGCTGAGGCTAAGGAATGCGTCGCGCCGGGGAATGTGGGGCCCTTCCCTCCTGTGATCTCGGCCCCCGCGGGCGATGAGCCCGTCAAGGGCCGTATGTATGAAGCCGCGGGCCAGGCCTCATCCGGACCCGAGGGCGCCCTGCCCCTGAAACCGGGGCCCCACCTGTTCATCGATGATTACCTCATCGCCCAGAGCACGAACCTTGTGCGGCGGGTCAACCGACCCCGGCGCGACGAGGCGATCCCCAACCCGGTGATCACCGGCCCGGAAGATCGCAACTTCCAGCCGTACATGACCATGCTGCGCGACGCCGACACAGGCCTGTTTCGCGCCTGGTACGGCATGTGGAAGCCCTCCCACGAGGCCGCCTCCTCCCGCATCGGGTACATGGAGTCCGAGGATGGGATCCACTGGCGCCGGCCCGCGAGGGCCCTGAACATCCCCCACCCCATCCAGTTCGGCAACAGTCTTATTGATGACGGCCCCAGTGCGGCGGACTCCTCGGCACGCTACAAGCTGGCCTGGTGGGTGGATGGCGGCCTGACGCTGGCTGTGTCCCCCGATGGGATCGATTGGTCCATGCTGGCGCCCTACCCGGTGCTTCGGCACAACCACGACATCAACAATATCTTCTATGACACGCTACGTGGGCGCTACGTGGCAACGCTCTCGGTGTACACCACCGGGCCCACATGGTCCGGGCTGCGCCGCGTCACCATGCAGAGCACCAGCGAGGACCTTCTCAACTGGAGCAAACCCTGGTACATCCTAACGCCCACTGATGGCGTCGACGAGGGAGAGACCCAATTCTACGCGATGAACGGCCATCTGATCCGGGGCGGTCTGTGGATCGGCCTGGTGAAAGTGCTCCGCGACGATCTCATCGCCGAGGGCACACCTGAGGGCTCCTACGGCGTCGGCTACACGACCCTGGCATGGAGCCGCGACGGGGAAACCTGGGTTCGAGACCCTGAGCCGTTCTTTGAGCCCGACCCGAGCCCCGAGGCCTGGGACCATGCCCACGCCTGGCTGGATTACCAGCTTCCGGTGGGCGATGAGGTGTACATTTACTACGGCGGCTACAAGAACGGCCACAAGGTCAACCGGTTTGAGGAACGGCAGATCGGGCTGGTGCGCATGGCCCGCGACCGCTATGTGTCCCGCGACGCTCAAGACACACCGGGTGAGCTGCGTACGCCATTGGTCAGGTTCCAGGACTCCGATCTGAGGGTTAACGCCCAGGTTGAGGGTGAGCTACGCGTGCGCGTGCTTGACGAGGCCGGCACGCCGATCCCGGGCTTTGACTACGATGACTGCACGCCAATCCACGGAGACTCGATCGACCACGCCGTGCAGTGGCAATCCGACCTTGCCACACTGCAGGGCCAAGTCGTTCACCTGCAGTTCCGCCTGAACAGGGCGCGGCTGTATGGGTTTGAGCTCATCGCCCAGGATCAGATCCCATAGGGCGCTTGGCTTGCGGCAGAACCGGAGGCACACTATGGTCCGACACGGGACTTCGGCAGGCCTCATCATTGTGGTCTGCGTGGCGGCCTCGATGGGCTACGCGCAGGCGCCCGATTGGGCCACGGCCATGGATTTCGAGTCGCCCGGCGCGTGGCGGACCGCCCCCGATTTACTGGACGAGTTTGAGGAAGGCGACCTGTGGTCAACGCGCACCATACCCTTCGCGAAGCTGGCGGGGGGCGTCGAGCTGTCCCGAGAGCACGTGAAGCGCGGTGAGTATGCCGGCAAGTGGGCCGATCATCCCCGCTTCCCCACCATCCACACGCCCCACGTCCCCCTGGACTGGACGGGCTTCGAGGCCCTGACCTTCTGGGCGTATTCACACACGCCCACGCAGGAGCAAATCACCGTGGCCGTCGCCTCCGACGCCGTGGCTACTGGTTGGCGAGACTACTTCCTGTTCACGTTCTGCGTGGACTGGTCCGGCTGGCGGCAACTCAGCATCCCGTTGGACCGGTTCGAGGCCTACGGACAGCCGGCGGGATGGGACCGTGTCGAGGGCCTTTACTTGTTCACGAAAATCTTCGATCACCAGCCCAACCCGTACACGGTTCTATGGCTTGACGACATGCGCCTGGGGCCGTCATCCGGCACCCCCACCCGCGGGATCCGCCCCCCTTCGCGCCGCCCCGGGACGCTCCCATGCCAGACCCAGATACCCCCCTTCGACGCGAGAATCCTGAACCACTCCTACCCCGAAACGCGTGGGAACAAGCCGGTGCCGGCGCCGCTTCAGTATGAGTCATATTTCAGGGCAGAGCGGGCCGTGTACGGGTACTACCCGCGCTTCCAGCCCGGGTTCGTCAGCTTCAGCCCCTCCGGGAAGGCCTACATGCACTGCGCGGACCACATCATCGAGAGTCTGGATTCTGAGGGAAATTGGACCTGCCGCGACTTGCTGACCGAGGTCGTCGAGCCCTTTGCCAGGGAGACGCTGGGCTTTGACGAGTTGGGCATCGGCAACACCGGGCAAGTGAATGACCCAAGCATCCGCTTCGACAGCGATGGCGACGCCTACGCCCTTTCGTACATCTGGGATCCGACGAGGGATTGGCGGAGCCGCAAGTGCCTGCTGCTGCACTCTCGCGACGATATGGGTACGTGGGACGTATACGAGCTTCCCTACTACATGGTGCGGTTCGAGAAGTTCGTGGGCCACAACCATGACCGCCTGGCGCGGCCGCCGGTGCTGCTGATGAGCACCTACTTCTCGCCCACCACCAACTTCATTACGGTGCCCGAAAAGCGGGGCGACGGGACGCTGGAAATCCCCAAGCCGATCAAGGTGGCCGAGGGAGCCATCGCCTTCATCCCCCACTCCGGCGAGGCCAACAACGCAGTGACGTGCGGGGGCAAGGTGTTCATCACCTACGGCAAGATGACAGTGCCTGCCGGGCACACGAAGGAGGATGGCGTCCCGGCCTATGCCGTCTCGTACGACCCCGACACCTCGGAGTTGTCCGAGCCGGTGCTGATAGGTTTTGGCGGCAAGAACGCCGAGGATGACCACAACTGGCCCTCCATTGCCGTTGACAGTCAGGGCATCTTCCACGTGTTGATCAACGGCCACCACAACCCGATGGTGTATACGCATTCACTGCAGCCCTACAGCATCGAGACTTGGAGCAAGCCGGAAACGGTAGGCGAGGGAACCTCCTACGGCGGGCTTGTGTGTGACAGGGCGGACACGTTGTACAGCGTGACACGTAACTCGGCGCCGGGGTACTACTTCCGGCTCTCCCTGCACCGCAAGAAGCTCCGGCAGGCCTGGGAAACGCCCAGGCATCTGGTGCTGCCCTTCAAGCCCTACTACAAGGTCTGGTTTCACAAGCTGGTTCTGGACCCGGCGTCGGACCGTCTGTTCTTGGCCTACCACTCCCAGAGCGCGAGCATCTGTGTGTTCCGGGACGAGTACCTCGCGTACCTGTACACGTGGCCCCACAGAGAGAAGCTGTTTTTGACCGGCCCCAAGGAGCCACAGATGCCTCGGGGGACGTACCATGTGGAGCCCCGGAAGTACGCCTTCTTCAGCGCCCCACCCAGCGAGATGACGGTCATGTTGTCCGACGATGGGGGCGAGCAATGGCGCCTGGCGACGACGCCGGACTTTCGGTGATGGGCCGCGCGCCGGTCAACGGCCGACAGCGCGACTCGGGGCTCGTCAGTGACCGGCACAGGAGGAAGATGCCATGAGCAAGCGCGTTAGCCGCAGAGGTTTACTCAGATCGGCCGGTCTGGCGGCCGCAGCGGCCGGGACAGCAAGATGGGCCTTCGGAGCTCCCCTTGCAGCACCGCGGCCGAACATCCTGTTCATCATGGCGGACGATCACGCATCCCATGCCCTGAGCTGCTATGGCAGCCGCATCAACCGGACGCCGAACCTGGATCGTCTGGCCCGCGAGGGCATCCGCTTTGACAACTGCTTTTGCACCAACTCCATCTGCGCGCCCAGTCGCGCCGTCATCCTCACCGGCAAGTACAGCCACCTCAACGGCGTCCGCGACAACAGCACGACTTTTGACGGCACCCAGCAGACCTTCCCCAAACTCCTACAGGCGGCTGGGTACCAGACGGCGATGATCGGCAAGTGGCACCTGAAGTCAGAGCCGACAGGCTTCGACTACTGGGACGTCCTGCCCGGTCAAGGCGCCTACCACAACCCCGCCATGATCCGGCTTGGAGAAAGGTCTCGGCATGAGGGCTACGTGACCGATATCATCACCGACCTGACCATCGACTGGCTGCGTACGCAGCGAGACCCCTCACGCCCCTTCATGTTGATGTGCCACCACAAGGCCCCCCACCGTAACTGGCAGCCCGACGCCGGGCACCAAGGCATGTACGCCGACATTGAAATCCCTGAGCCGGAGACATTCGATGATGACTACCGCACCCGAAGCGATGCGGCTCGGCAGCAGAAGATGAGCGTGCTGCATGACCTGACGGCCACCGACCTGAAGAGGGTCGATCCGCCCGAGGGCCTTACCCAGGCCGAGTTGAAGTCCTGGAAGTACCAGCGCTACATCAAAGACTACCTGCGGTGCATCGCATCGGTGGATGACAACGTCGGGCGACTGCTGGGCTATCTTGATGAGACCTCGCTGGTGGACAACACACTGGTTGTGTACACCTCCGACCAGGGGTTCTACCTGGGTGACCACGGATGGTTCGACAAGCGCTTCATGTACGAGGAATCCCTGCGCATGCCGTTGCTTATGCGCTGTCCGGGGATGATCCGCGCGGGGGCCGCCAGCGACGCCCTGGTGACGAACGTGGACTTCGCGCCCACCTTCCTGGATGTGGCAGGCGCCGGAGAACCCACAGACATGCAGGGGCGATCATTCGTGCCCATCTTGCGCGGCCGGAAACCCTCCGACTGGCGTCAGGCGGTCTACTACCACTACTACGAGTACCCGGCCGTCCACTCGGTGAAAAGGCACTACGGCATCCGGACGGAGCGCTACAAGCTGCTCCACTTCTACTACGACATCGACGCGTGGGAGCTATACGATCTGGAAAGCGATCCCCACGAGCTCAACAATGTGTACGATGACCCGGCCCACGCGGCGACGGTCGCAATGCTGAAGAAGCAGCTACAGCGACTGCAGGAGCAGTACGGTGACGATAGCTTCAAGGAGCTTATTGGACAGCCCCATCCGGATTTCGAGCGCGTTGCCTTTGCCCGCGTCACCGACTCGGAGATGGGCTATGACATCAGCTCGGCCCAACGGGGCTATGCTCTGCGCAGGACCCCGCGTACGTATACCCAGAATGCGACCTTGCGCTGTGGGCTGAAGACGCTGCGCGCCGATGGCACGCGCAATGGCCTCATCTGCCTGGGGCCAAACGCGAACCCGCAGAGCATGCTCAAGTGCGGCGTGTACATCGGCGCCGGGGAGATGGTCATCCTTTACGGCGAGTTTGGCGGCCCGGAGGCCGACATCGTCCGCAAGCCCATCCAGGCGGACAAGGGCAAGGTGTTCGACCTGCGCGTGGACGTGGATCTGCTGCAGGGCGCCGTCAAACTAACGGTGGACCGCGAGGAGCTCACGGCCCCCCTGAGAATGGACTGGGACCGGATAGGTTACATCGGGTATAACGTGAGCTACACCGCCACCGCGTTCACCGGCATCGACTGTGAGGGCCGATAACGCCCCCCCACACCCCACTACATCGGAAGAGGTACCGCCATGGCACTAACCCGGGGCGACAGGGCCCTCTTACGGGACCTGGCAAAGCGCATCGCCCGGATTGCCTCCCTGCCCGTACATGCAGAAGCTCAAGACATGTGGACCGGACTCAATCGGCTTGAGAAGACGCGCCCGTTGATCCGGATCTTCCAGATCCCGTGGAACGAGATGAACGTTGACGATGAGTTGACGCTGCAGACCAGCGACCCCTGGGCCCGGAGCCTGGAAACGGGTATGCGACAGACGCTGTACCAATGGGAGCACATGCGCGACGACCAGATCATTGAGGACGTCTTCTACTGTGGGCACGCCCTGGGCGATACCGGCTTCGGGATCAGCGAAGAGTCGGATGTGACCCGCGAGAGCGGCATCGCCAGCCGGCACTTCCATGAGCAGATTAAGACCCTCGGTGATATCGAGAAGATCAGAATGCCACAGGTCACTCACGATGAGGCCGGAACACGGCGCCGGTTCGAGCAACTCTCCGAGCTGTTTGAGGGCATCCTGAGTGTCCGCATGACCGGAGTATCCACTTACTGGTTCGCCCCGTGGGACCTGCTCATCACCTGGTACGGGGTTGATCGTGCGATGCTCGACATGGCTCTGAACCCTGACCTGGTCAACGCGGCGATGGGCCGTCTTGTCGACGGGTACCTGCACCGATTGCGGCAGTGGGAGGAGTTGAACGTGCTGTCCCTGCCCGGCCCCAATGTTGGCGTGGGGTCCGGCGGCCTGGGATGCACCGATGAACTGCCCCGACCCGGCTACGACCCCGACCGGATAGCAACGCAGGACCTGTGGGGCTGCGCAACGCCCCAGATATTCTCCGAGGTATCGCCCCAGATGCACTGGGAGTTCGCCCTCAGACACGAGATGCGATGGCTCGAGCGCTGGGGCCTGACCTACTACGGCTGCTGTGAGCCGTTGCACAACAAGATCGACCTGCTGCGGCAGATACCGAACCTACGCAAGATCTCGGTGAGCCCCCAGGCGGACAAGGCAGTCGCGGCCGAGAACATCGGCGCCGACTATGTGGCATCCCTCAAGCCAAACCCCGCGATCGTCGCCATGGCTGGGTGGGACGTCGAGCTGGCCCGCCGCGAGCTGACATCAGAGCTCGAGCAACTGGACGGGTGCGTGGTGGAGATCATCCTCAAGGACATCAGCACCGTAGCGGGCGAGCCACACCGGCTGTGGGAGTGGGCGCAGATGGCCCGCGAGGTGGCCGAGACCTTCGCTTGAGCCGCCCCTAGTTCACCGGGGCGGGGACGTCCCGCCGCCGGCCCAGATCGCGGCATCGGCCCTGCGTCTGGCCACCAGGGCCTCCGGGTCATTCCTCATCAGGTAGACCTTCCCGTGCCAAATATGCACGTCCCCGGGCTGTAGTTCAGGGCTCGCAGATGTCCCGGTGTGCAGGCACGGGAAGCCGCAGTTGGTCATGAGAGCCTGAGGCGGCTGATCCCACGTGTAGGCGATCAGATGAGTCGTATCCGTACTTGTGGCCCCCATGAGATTGTCATCATCGGCGATCTGGTCAATGACCCACGATGTTCCCATGTCTCGCGGCCCCGTCCATGTTTTGGCGCCCTCGCGGGACAGGATCACCAACCACGGCTGCCGCCCCATCTGTTGTGGTGTGGGCGTGCTGTTGGCCAGAGACTGGTACTTGCCACCGAAGGTAAGAAACAGGTGCGCGAGGTCCCACTTGTGTGCGAATAGCCGGCTCCCCTGTAGGTTGAGACACGAGTTCGCTGAGATGTAGGAGATGGGCCTATCCGCAAGGTTCTTGACGCGGAACTGCAGCGCCACTTCCGTCAGGCCGGGCGTGGCCCGGGCCGCGAACTGCAAGCCTTCCGGCGTGGTGCACTCATAGTGCAGCGCCCGATCGGCTTCATCACGCTGCCACTGAGGATACGGGTCCAGCTCACTGAGCGGCTCAATGGTTGTGCGGTAGTGGTCCAGGAAGTGGTAGCCCATGGAGGACACCAGAACTTCCGGGAACCGGAGCTCGACCGAGTCCTGCATCCAGGGGGCTCTGATCTTCAGGGCGATGCGTGACAGGTCCTGGCCATCCTGCATGTCGCTGCTCCGGCGCACCGGGGTCCGGATGGTCACGGGCTGCAGAGTGATGGGTTGTGGCCTGAGGCCTACCGCCGGCTCTCCCGGACGGACCTGCCCGGCCCGGAAGATCGCGAAGCTCAGGGGACCGATGGTCACTCCACCACACGCTCGCCCCTCGTCTGAGAAGTTGACAACTACCCGCGTGCCGTCGGCAAACTGTGTGGCCTGCAGCTTGCGGTCGTCTGAAAGGAACTCGTGGTCCAACATCTCCGCGAAGCCAACCGCATCGAAGATGGGCCTGAGAAACCGGTCTGTCCGGACAATCCTGTCACGTTGGTCCAGGTAGGTCTGCTCGTGTTTGAGAATCATGTAGATGGGGGGAGTGGCGTACAGGGCGTTGAAGGCATTGCGGACGGGCCAAAGGTCGACGAAGGTGTTCGTGGCATCGCCCCAGTACCAATATGACACGGTGCAATCGTGGTACACGAGCTCCCACAGGGGTACGCGCACGGCGGGGTTGAGCATGTAGTCCAGAGTGTCTGGCACGGGCTCCATGTTCGGCAGGAGATTGCCTGCCGCGGGGTTGCGATAGCCTACGGGACTGAGCATCCCTTCGCAGTAGCAGATGTAGGGAACGGCCCAGTCCACACCCATCTCGGAGCCCGCCATGAGACCAAGCTCGCCAATGTACTTGAGCAGCGCCGTCCGTGCTTCCCTGTCCTGTGTCCGGGTCATCGGGTGGGTCTTGGCGTAGCATTCGCCCAAGGGTAGGGCCGTGGCCGTGTCGATGAACCGACACAGCATCTTGCGCTTGGCCAAATCGGGCGGGATATACCGTTTGCCCCATTTGGGGTACTGCGTCGGGCATAGCGAGTACCCGGCGTAGTCTCCTCTGTCGGTCTTCTGGACCCATCCGCGGACCTGAGTGCCGTTGTACCGGATCTTGATGTCCTCTTCATCCCAGTGCCTGGGCTGCACGCCGGGGACCTTGTCCTCAGGTTTCCAGATATCGGCGTACTGGTCATATTGGCTGGCGACGTAGCCCCATGATACGAGTTCATCGGTGCTGGGGAGAGCCTCGGCGCACGACATCAGCATCCGTCGAAGCCCCCGCTGATGGAACCAGCGCAGTGGCTCCATCCTGTCGGGGCCATCGCGCCACCACAGGAAGTTGAGCCAGCAGTTCGAGGCGCCCCGCAAGCGCTACACCTGAGTCAGCCGCCG
>Ga0272441_10011639_pt1 | contig 13011 bp, 11 predicted proteins | sample SSMProp6N_FD_193582 | JGI IMG/M metagenome (GOLD analysis project Ga0272441, IMG submission 193582) | Marine sediment archaeal communities from Little Sippewissett salt marsh, Falmouth, MA, United States - SSM-Prop-6N | ecosystem: Environmental > Aquatic > Marine > Wetlands > Sediment ...
AGGGAGAATTTCACCGAGCAATTCATCGGAAGCATCAAGATCGATGGTCTCCATCTGATCCGCCGCGTCCGCCTCGGGTTCTTCGACTTCAAGATCAGCGAAATCGGTTTCTTCTTCAACTTCTTCATCTAAGGAGATGATGTCTTCCTTATCAACAAGGAGAACGGAATCAATTTCAGCATCCAGAAGGTCCTGATCTGTTTCAGCGGCTGTTTCCAAAGATTCGAACTGTTCTTCCAGTACTGGTTCTTCGACTTCAATTTCCGCGATTTCCGGTTCCGGCATTTCGGCGTCAACGGGCATGTCAATAAAATCATCCTCCGGTGCCTCGGTCCCCTCGACGGTTTCTTCGGTTATGTCGGCGGTATTGAGAATATTGTCTAGCTCATCTCCCGTCAGCGCTATTACCTCATCCTCTTCCTCTGAGAGAAAACCCGAACTGTCTTTTTCGTCTTCTTCGGTATACTGCGAACCTTGTTTGAGAAGGGACAGTTCTTTTTTGAGATCATCTAACTCCACTTTGATAGAAGCAAGCTCGTTTTCTATCTTTTCAAGTATCGGTTTTTCCGATGAATCGGTCTCAGGAAGCTCGTCGAAATCATCCTCAACATCCGTTTCAACCGCGATGTCTTCGATAATAGGCTCATCAGCAACAGGTTCATCGGGAGTTTCAAGCGTGCCATCGAGTAAATCAAGACCAAGATCAGCGGCAAGATCCTCATTACTCTCTTCGGAGAAATCTTCCTCTTCTAAACCCGTGTCTACTTCGAGTTCAGCGAGATCTTCCTCTTCATCTATTTGGCCGATATCTTCGAGTTCGATCGTATCCAGACCATCATCAGCTCCGGGGAGTATTTCATCGGGTGTTTCTAATTCCAATGATGTTTCCTCTTCTTCGGTCATCTCAGGTATTTTGAGATCCGAATCAGCGTCGATAAGATCGCCGTCGAGTCCGATTTCAGGGACGTCATCGTCTAGTTCAAGATCCGATAAATTCCCGAGTTCTTCTTCAGTTGAAAGCCCGGACACCTCGGTTGCCTCTTCTTCAATAGATGCCGAACTGGGTTCTTCTTCAAAATCGTCAAGAGATATGTCTGCGAGATCACCGAGTTCGTCGGTTTCCGATAGATCATCGTCTAACGAATCAGCTGAGAAAGCATCATCCGAAACATCATCCGGAGCTTCTTCAGCTATTGTTTCTTCAAATGATTCCGTTTCGTCTTCGAGATTACCGAGAAGTTTCTCTTCCTCTTCTGTTAAAAGCGCATCATCACCACTTTCTTCACTCGAAAGGCTCTCAAGCCCAAAATCCTCATCCGAGGGTTCTGTATGTTCGACGTCTTCGGGTCCTACTTTGACCCAAATGCCGTACTGTTCAAGTTCGTTATCTTCAGGTGAGTCATTTTGCGCGCCATTTTCAAATTCGTCGGCTTGCGAATTACTTTCGAGATCTGCAGCCATGGGTTTCTCCTGAGCTTATACTTTACAGTACTGTAAATATCGGCAAAAAGCAATGCCGTGTTTATAGGATAATGTATCCTGTCAAACCCTTAAATTCTGTAAAATCTCAAGATTCTTTAACCTATTACCGTATTTAGAAGTATGAAACTCCGTCTGAGAATTATCATTGCGTTGTACGCAGGGTTCTTGCTTAGCTCGTTGCTCCAGTTCATTTGGGGAGAGGCGGGCGTTATTCGTATTAATACAATGAAGAGCCATCGGGACAGGTTGGTAGAAAACATAGCCGGTTTGGAAGAAATCAACGGTGATCTGGCACTCGAAAGGGACGCATTGTTGTACGATGAGGCGGAGATTCAATTGCGCGCCATGGCGTTTGGTTTTTATCGTGATAACGAAGTGCCTGTAAAGCTTCCCGGGAACAAGCAATCGTATGCCTATACCCGTACGCTCGGCACTCTTGTCAGGAAAACACCGGACGGTGCAGGAAGTAAGCAGCTATTCAGGTTGTTCTTTCTCTGTGTTTCGGGTACCGTGTTTGCCGCGACTTTTCTCTGGAGAAAACATGGCGCGAATAGTCCTGGCCAGTGACGGTGATGCCGCCGTATCGCTTGCGTCTGTTCTTGTTGAAGAAGGCATTGCGATCACCCCCTGCGACACTATGTACGGCATACACGGCATAGTGCCCGCGACAGAGCGGAAAATACGGGATATAAAAGGAAGACACGAAAATAAACCGCTTATTGTGCTGCAGCCTTCTGTGGAATCCGTTCTTGAGATCGCCGCTGACGATTTGCCTGAGTCGCTTCTTGCGCTTTGGCCGGGAGCATTGACACTTATCCTGCGCACGGAAAACGGCGCCGTTGGATACAGGGTTCCGGCGGACTCATTTATACTTGGAGTGCTCGAAAAAACCGGTCCGTTATACTCGACAAGCGTTAATCTCTCAGGGGAGCCACCGCTTTGGCGCGCAAAGGATATAAAAAACATATTTGCTGACAAAGTAGATATCATCATAGACGGCGGTGATTTGCCCGGAAAAATCCCCTCAACTATACTCGATATTCGAAAAAAACCGTATACGATATTACGGCAGGGCGCCGTGGAGCTACCGGAAGAGATTCGCGGGGTGTGTACATAATGCGACGGATGCTTGCGGTTATTATTATCGCTGTTTTCCCGGCGCATGTACTGTTTGCCGGCGATAACGATGAATCGAAAGAATTTCTTTATTCACAGCTCATGGTAAAAAACGCGATAGTCCCGGGGCTTGGGATGCACATGCTTGGAAATGAAAAGGAGGCTCGGCTCTATTTCGCGGCGCTTCCAATGCAGCTTGCAGGTGCGGGTCTCGTGGCCGCAGGGGTCTTTCTCGATGAAAACGGTATCGAGATGAGCTTGGAGAGGCAGAACAATGTCACGACGCTCCTGACATACAAAAAGGAGTTGACATCCGCCTCCAGGCTCCTGATGTTGAGCGGAACCGGTTTTTATCTGTATGGTAATTTGCTTGCGGCCTACAGCAGTTACGCCGTTCATTCCGATTTTATTTCACGTTTTGGAGCACCTAAAGATTTCTCCGGGTCCGATAGGGAACGAATACCCCTTATCCGCGCGCTTACCGCGCCCTTTAGAACGGATAATATTGTCTCTATCGATGTGCTTCCGATAATCGGTCTTTCAACGTTAACGGGATTTTCAATTGACGATTACAGAAAGATCGGTACATTCTTTAGACGCGACAAAGTCGATTTTCTTGGCTATTCGGTTTCGCCCGCAACGGGTTTCGGTCTTGAGATTCTGCTTGCCTGCGGTATCGTTACGGCAAATGCCGCCTGGGAGGAACTTGCTTTTAGGGGCGTAGCCCTGCAGACAAGCGGTATACTAACGTCTTCTTTGAGTTTTGGTTTTGCTCATTTGACAAACATGCTTGCGCCGGGGACAAGTGTAGAAAACACGCTGCTGCAGACGTTGTTTGCAACCGCCTTTGGGTTTTATGCGGCGGACAGAGTTCAACAAAATGAAAACGGGCTCGAGAGGATGATAGCGCTTCATTTTTGGAACAATCTACTCGCCTTTGTATTAGGCTATATGGCCGATCCGGAGGGCGATCAGCTCTTTAAAATTACTTTGAGTTTTTGATTATCCGCGCTTCCATATAATATCGTTTTTCGTTGGACTCGCCCATCGAGAAGCTCTTTCTTGGATAGCTGCCGTTTTTCACGATGAAGCCAAAAAATTCTTCCTTTTTCAATTTTGGCATGATGCAGCACGCGTTTCCGCTTATGCTTCCAAGTTCGGTAACCCGGTCTAAGTCATGGACAAAGTCAATACGGCAATCCGAGGATGCGAGGTAGGAATCGATTATTTTCTGCGCCGATGCGATGGTTTCAGACGCGCTTGCTTTTGAAAAACATATAATCCCTGACTCCCCGGAAGATATAAACCCGATTTCGCCCGCACCGGGAGTTTCCACCCCGGATTGTAACGGGAGCTTTTTAAACTCTACGCCTTCAGCCATGGTGAAACTTTCGAGCAGATCCGAGGGCTTTACGTCAAAAAAGAGCCGGTGGATAGGTTCAAAGGAGATCCCCTCGTCATAGAGATTTACCGCCTCTACCATGGCAAACCGCGCCGGGTGGTCCGCAAGCTCCGCTTGAGAAAGCGATGTCTTGAGATCCTCCCAATACGCCTTTGCCGAAGCTAAGGAGTGATTGCCGTCGCCTATGGCGATATAAAAAGGATTATCCGAACCATACCTGGCTTTGAACGATTCGACGTCTGCCAGCTTTTTAAAAGCTTCAACAAGTTTTTGAAGATGATCCGGAGAGTGTACGCAGTAGGTATCGATAGAGCCCCCGTTTTTCATGAGCGGTATCGAATAGACGGGCTCTGAACCGCGCGCGGCGTCTGCAAGCGGTTCAATAACTGTTCTATCCGGGTCATCGAGCAAGACCATTACGTGCGGCAGCTCAACCGGTGCTCCTGTGCGAATTCGTTTACGGGCGGGGATTCGGGATACGATTGTCCCTTCAGTCGGCCGGATAGGGGATGTTGACCGGGGCGTGTAGTCATAGCTCTCAAGATCGATGTTTATCATCAGTCCGGTACGGCTGGGTTTACCGGGCAGGTGCCTTACGACAACGTACGCGCCTTCCTGCGCTTTTTCAAACACACCCGAATCGAGATAGCCATCCATTGTTTTGTGAATCAGCGAAATTCTTTCTTCATCCGCCCCGTCCTCAAGGTAGGCTTCCGGAAATATCAGGTTGAGAGTTGACGGATTATCTCCTACGATTTTCGAGACATCCTCCCAATATTCGGGTTCGGATGTAAACTGATCACAGGCGACAACAGGCCATTTTTCGAGATCCACGCCTTTCCTTGGAAGGAGTATTTCCGGCAATCCAATTCCAAGTTTTTTCAGTTCGTTGGTGTATTTGATCATGGTCAACCTCCATCTCCTGCTTGAGCACATTACTTACCCCCAGATTATCCATTTGTCAATGCCTTGTTGCGGTTATGAAGGCGCAAAGGTATGATTTGATTGTGAAAGCTGAAAAAAAGGTGTTGTGCTTTGAACCTTGGCGGTTTCAGCCAAAAGTGGAACGAATGATCGAGCTGATAGGCTGTTTCGGAAGATTCGGGTATACAACGGTCATTGTCGACTGGCGCGGGTTGTTTCCCTGGAGTGAAGAACGTTTTAGAAGCAGATTTGCCTATCCGGAGCACGGCATCGTGGAAGCCTATAAGGAGGCGTCCGCCGGGAATATCACATTACTTACCAGATTGCCGTGCGGCTCGGGTATGGGGAACTTCCTTTCGCATCCCGGGTATCGGTACCTGCGGAATCATCCTTCGGATCCTGAAACGATCCGTGCCGGCTCACAGGGAGCCGCAAAATTTGTGTATGATCTGCTCGGTGACATTGTTGCTCTGATTCCGGATCTTGCGGGTATCTATATAGATCCGCTGCCCCGCCAAACCGTAGACCAAAGATACCTCGAGGATCTCCTGGGCAGCATCTTTCCCGGGCTGTTTGACTTGACACGGGGTTTTGCCGTTATCGCGGCTCCGTATCTGTCCAAATGGTTTCTTGAGGAAAAACGGTGTACCGTCCTGCAAGCGCCGCCGGATATTTTTTTCGGCGCCGATCACACGGCGATACCGCCCTCGCTAGAGCTCTATCTGCACGAGATGCCCTGCGCCGGAGCGGTGGCGGAAGACCGGCGGGCGCTTGAACATTCAAAAACGCTCAAGGCGGAATGCATCTCCGTGTCAAAAAAAATTGACGAGTGCTGGCGGATCATACGCATGGCATCGGAGGATTCCTATCTTCCCGCTATGCTCGGCTGTACTCCGGAGATGAGCCGCGCAATTCTGGAAAGGTATGCGGACGAGGTAAAAACGCTATTAGAGGAATGTGAGCGGCAGTTCGCCGAAGTTTCGCGGCTGTTTGGCCCGTTTCTTCTGCCCGGGATTCTCGATAGGTGGATCGAGTCGAGGATAAGGCCGGTTGATGAACAGATCGGGCGTATCAGGGAAAAAGCAAGAATGGTAGAGGTATGGATAAGGCGGCAGTAGAAGGGTTTGCGCATGAACGCCGTTTGATGGTTGAGGAGCAGATTATCGCCCGCGGAATACGCGACGATAGGGTTCTTTCGGCGTTCAGAGCGGTCCCGAGGCACCTGTTTGTCCCGCAAAGACATCGCGATGAAGCATATGAAGATCATCCTATCTCAATAGGGAGCGGCCAAACGATATCACAACCGTATATCGTCGCGTATATGAGCGAACAGCTTTGTGTCAGCCCTGAAGCCACGGTGCTCGAAATCGGGACAGGATCAGGGTATCAGGCGGCCGTCTTGGGCGCTCTTGCCGCAAAGGTCGTTACGATCGAGGCCGTTGAAGTGCTGTACAGGAGGGCAAAACGGCTTCTTGATTCGCTGGGCTACGGAAATATTGCCTGTTACTATGGCGACGGGTATACCGGTGCCGGCGAAATACATGCTTTTGACAGAATAATGATAACCGCCGCGGCGCCTCGAATCCCTAAGCCCCTTGTTTCGCTTCTGAAAGACGGGGGATCAATGATACTGCCTGTGGGAGCGGCCTACGGCTATCAGGAGCTTGTATCCGTTGAACGTCGCGGGAAAGAAATAGTAACACGTTCGTTGCTTGGTGTACGGTTTGTCCCAATGACCGGTAAGATACGACGGATTGAGAAGTAACCCGCGGGAACCTTCTACAGTTTTTTTCTGATGAGATAACCTGGTTTTAAGGTTTTGTTTGTCTGAAGGTAGTTCTCCTTCCCGTGGTCGGCTTTGTTCAATTTCAAATGGTTCTTGTCTGTCAACGTAAAATCGATGTCTTCTATGAAAAGGACATCGGGACCGACATATTCAATCGGTTCGCCAGCGGTGATCGTATTTTTTACATCGATAGAAAAAATCCCGGGTTCGTTCTCTTCGCCTATGATACCGAGAAAGATATAATTCCTTGCATATTCAGTTAGGTTCGGCTCGATAGCGGCCGGATCATCGAAGTAAAAGCCAGTTGAAAACTCCCTATGACTGACTTTGAAGACCTCTTCGCGGTACGGCTCGATATCGCCGGAAAAAACACCCGCCGCCTTGTCAATCGCCTTTCTATATGCACGCGTGATTATCGCGGCATAATAGGCGGATTTCATTCGTCCTTCTATCTTTAGCGAGTCCACGCCCGCATCGATAAGCATGTGTACATGATCGAGCATATACAGATCTTTTGAAGAAAGAACTGTCGTATAGTTCTCTCCTTCTTCTATTGGAAGATATTCGCCCGGTCGTTCCTTTTCTTCAAGAACGCGATATTCCCAGCGGCATGCATGGGCGCAACTGCCTTTGTTTGCGCTCCGGGATGCCAGAAATGCCGACAAGTAGCACCTGCCCGAGTAGGCCCAGCACATCGCGCCGTGCACGAATACTTCGAGTTCTATATCCGGTACCGATTTTCGTATCGCCTCGATCTGACGGAGCGAAAGTTCCCTTCCAAGAATAATGCGCTCGAAACCAAGGTCCCTATACAGCTTAACGCTCTCTGAGTTGACGCAGTTTGCCTGGGTGCTCAAATGAAGTTTTTTTGACGGCAGATTCCGCTGTAAGAGTTTGGCCGCACCGGGGTCGCTTACTATAAGCGCGTCAAACGGATAGGCCGCAATATCCTCAATAGTACTCTCGAGTTTCTCCAGGTCCGAATCATGAAAGTATATATTGAGAGCTCCAAACAGTTTTTTCCCGTCTTTTATCCTTTCCAGATCGGCTATCGCGTTGGTCGCAAAATTATCCGCCCGGGATCTCAATGAAAAATGGGATGTCCCGATATACGCGGCATCCGCGCCGTAATTGTACGCCGTTTCTAATTTTTCAAGATTGCCGGCAGGCGCCAATAGCTCAGGAATTGACATTATATCGCCTCTCGAGATTGGGCGCCGTTATACACCCGCGTCAAAGTTTCTCTGTTTGTATCGAGAAACAAAAGCAGATAGTGTTGAAGAGAATCAAAATAAGCATGCTCGAGATAGGCGGCGGGCCGGGATATCCATCGATAGTGCCATATCTCATGCCTGTATCCGGTAAGCTCTTCGTATCCATCCGGGTAGGAGAGAGAAAAACCGTATTTCCAAGCATTCGCATAGAGCCATTTACCCGCGGGCGTATCTGCAAATGCATCGGTAATAGAACCGAAATCCACCGCGGTTCCAAGCTGGTGCTGGGATGTGCCGGGTTTTGCGGACTCGCGGTTTGCCTGTGTCTCTCCAAGCTCGCGTACGTTTCTTTCATACACGGTTTTTTGGTAGTCGTAGGACCTATAGGTGGAAGAAAAAACGAGCCTGATTCCTTCCTGCCGCGCAGCTTCGGACATCGCGAGCGCGTCCGGGATGACAACCGCTCTAAGCTGCATACCGCTGCGGTTTCTGTAGAAAGGGTAATCCTCAAGATTTACAAGATCCGAGGGTTCGTATTCGCTTCCTATACTGTTAGTTTTGTCCGCGATAAGAAAAATCTCTTCCGAAAGATCAAGCACTTCAGTGAGCCGTTCGAGAAAGACGACCGGATTCGCGGTGATATTTTCCCGTATTTCCGCGGGAAGCGGTTCGATCATGGCTTGAAGATCTGCCATCGTGAGATCGTAGCTTTTGTGAAGCGGTTCGGGGGTAGGGTTAGAGCATGCGAGGAACACGAGCGCGATTCCAAAGATGGATAGGTGTTTCAAAACAGCGCCTCGATCACCTCTTCCATGGTCTCTACTTTGATGAAAGTGATGCCCTTCTTGATGTGTTCCGGAATTTCTTCATGATCACGCTCATTCTGCGCGGGGATGATGATCGTCTTGATACCGTTCCTTCTTGCGGCGATCGTCTTTTCCTTTAAGCCTCCGATCGGCAGTACCGACCCGGCAAGGGAAAGTTCACCTGTCATTGCCGTGTTTTTCTTCAGCGCTTTCCCCGTAGCGAGTGAAAAGAGTGCCGTTGCCATGGTTATACCCGCGGAAGGACCGTCTTTTGGCGTTGCTCCGGCGGGGATATGGAGATGGATCGAGTTTTTCTCAAAAAACTCTTTTGGTATATTGTTATCCGGAGCAATATGCCTGACATACGTATAGGCGATGTTTGCCGATTCCTGCATGACATCCCCCATTTGGCCGGTAAGTTTGAAGCCTTCGTTTCCCGGATTGCTCACAGCCTCTATGACAAGTACATCTCCTCCGTAATTTGTCCATGCAAGACCAATCGACATTCCCGGCTTCTGCGGGGCTTTCAGTTTTTCGTGCCTGAATACCGGCTGGCCGAGATATTCCACAAGGTCATCCGGGGTCAGTGTTATGGTTCCGGCATAGTCTTCAAGAATGATTTTCCTTGCAATCTTACGGTGAATTTTGTCGAGGGCTTTTTCAAAATTCCTCATCCCCGCTTCCCTGGCGTATCCGTTTGCTATTGTCATGAGCACCGGCTTTGTGTACTTGACCTTGCGCCTTTCAAGCCCGGATTTTTCGAGAGATTTAGGAATAAGGTATTTCCGCGCGATCGCAAGTTTTTCTTCGGCGATATAACCGGATAGCTGGATTACCTCCATTCTGTCGAGCAGTGGTCTTGGAATTGTATCCAGCGTATTTGCGGTGACGACAAAGAGGATATTCGAGACATCGAAAGGCAGATCGAGATAATGATCGCGAAAGGTGACGTTTTGTTCCGGATCGAGCACCTCGAGAAGCGCCGAGGAGGGATCACCCTGGAACGAAGCACCAAGCTTATCTATCTCATCGATCATAAAAACAGGGTCCTTCGATTTTACGATTTTTAATCCCTGAATTATCTTGCCGGGCATGGCGCCCACATAGGTTCTTCTATGGCCTTTTATCTCAGCCTCGTCGCGCATCCCTCCCACGGAGAATCTGAAGAACTTCTTTCCAAGCGCCCGCGCGATAGATTTCCCGACCGATGTTTTTCCCACGCCCGGAGGCCCGACAAGGCAGATGATCGATCCCTTTGTGTCTTTTTTCAGCTTGCGTACCGCGAGGAACTCAAGAATTCTGTCCTTTACATCCTCAAGGCCGTAGTGGTCGGTATCGAGGATCTTCTGCGCTTTGTGAAGATCAAAATCCTCGAGGCTGGGGTCGCCCCACGGAAGGGTGACAATTGTATCAAGATAGTTGCGGGTTACCACAAACTCCGAGGCGTTTGGGTCCATCAGTTTGAATTTTTCAAGCTCCTGGTCAACCTGCTCCCTAACCTCGGCGTCAAGATCGAGTTTTTCAATAATTTCTTTGAAGCGCTGATACTCGCCGCTTTTAGCGTCCACGGGCATGCCGAGTTCTTCCCTGATCGTTTTTAGCTGTTCTTTGAGGAAATATTCCCGCTGGCTCTTCTCGATCTTCTCATTCAGCTGATTTTGTATTTTCTGCTGGATGCGCATGAGCTCCTGTTCTTTCTTTATGAAGATCAGCACCTGTTCCATTCGTTCCCGGACATCCTGAGTTTCGAGTATCTTCTGCTGTTCTTCCCTTTCAATATTGAGAATGGACGTGATGAAGTCGGCAATCTTACCGGGATGATCGATATTCACCATGTTCAACCGCATCTCTTCCGAGAAAAGCGGGTTATTCTGTGAAATTTGCTTCATTTCGGAAATGAGTGATCTCGTGTACGCCTTGACCTCGTCGCTTTCGAAATTTTTGTCATCAAGATACTCGACCGCCGCCGTAATAGGCGCGGTTTTTGAGATTATCTTCTTTATTGCAAACCGCTTGAGTGTAGAGATAAAGATATTTATTCCGCCGTCGGGAAGATTGATCTTCTTGATGATCTTTGCCGCCGTGCCCACACGGTAAAGCTGATCCGCATCGGGCTCTTCGGCGTCGGCGTCTTTTGAAAGTATGAGACCGAAAATTCTATTCTCGGTCCAGGTTTGCTCGATGAGCTTGAGTCCCGTTTCATTCCCGATAACGAGGGGTGTGAAAAGCCCGGGGAAAATCGGTTTGCCGTTGAGTGGCAGCAGAAAAAGCCTGCCGGGAAGCATCTGATCGGCGGGCAAAATTTGGTTTGTCGATATCGTAGTACCGTTGTTTGTATTGTCGCTCATAATTCCCGTCTTTGTATCCGTATTTTGATATTTGTAAAGTAATAATTTCATTACCAATCTTCAATAGCTGATCCGCATCGGCTATCATATAGAAGATGGCAAGAAACCAGACCTCAGAGGGAATTGTACTCAAAAGCGGGCGTATCGGAGAAATCCATAAGTCCGTAACATTTCTCTCTCCAACCCTTGGTATTATAAACGCCATAGCCCATGGCGCGTATAAGGGAAAAAGCAAGCTTGGCGGCGTAACCGAGGTTTTTTCCCGTTCCACTATTTCCCTTTACTACAACCCGCCAAAAAACAGCTATAAAATCACCGATGTTGACCCAATCTCGTATTATGAAAACCTTCGCCGGGATTTGGAAAAGTACTATATTGCGTCGCTGTGGGCGGAGGTAATACTTAGAACCTACGCCGGCGGGGGTGAGTTTCACGGCGTCTACGCCCTGTGTTGCGAAGCTATGACGCTTCTAGACCGCTGCCGATCCGACAAAAACAGCACCGCCCTTTCGTTCTTTCTTTTTGAGTATATTGACCACCTGGGATATCTTCCTGATTTTGGTTCATGTGCAAAGTGCGGGGGAAAACTAGCGGCGGGTGATCACTGGTATGTCGGCGAAGCCGCATCTATCTACTGTCCGAGGTGTGCGGATACGAATCTGCCGAAGTTATCGCCCGGCGCGAGGCGGTGTCTGGCATATGCCCGTGGCAAATCTGTTTCCGAGAAACTCAAAGTAGATCTCGACGGTGCATCGAGCGCCGATTTGAAGCGTGCGATGATAGCCATCGTTCAACACGTAATAGGCGGCGCCTTGAACACGCTTCGCGGTGCGGGAGGTATTTTGTGAGGGTTTTTTTGGGCATTCCCATTCCTCCGGGGCTCGCAGGTGATCTGTATGCCTGTACATCAGGGCTTCGTGATGCGTTGTCCGGTGTGAGCTGGGTCAAGCCGCAAAATTACCATATCACCATGCTCTTTCTCGGCGAGCTTGAACCTGAGGAGATAGAGCGGATCAAGAAGGTGATGAAATCGCTCCGTATCGACGGGGGCGCTCAGGCTAACCTGGGCCATATAGGCCAATTCCCGCCAAGAGGAGCGGCAAGGGTGATATACGCGGGGCTTGATGCCGGTGCGGATGCGTGTCGCAGCGCCTATTCCGCGGTATGCGGGGCGATTCCTGAATATGCGGAGAAACGAAGATATATACCGCACATCACCCTTGGCAGAGTGAAGCGCGGCCGCCGCCTCCTGCTCGGCCGGGAACAAAAGGCTATGCTGCCGGAAAAAACATTCTCACTTGAGGAGATTGTTCTCTACCGCTCTGTTTTACGTCAATCAGGGGCCGAGTATCATCGTTTGTATTCAAAGGTCTTGTAAACAGACCGTATGCCTTGAAATAGTAGTTGATTTAATCCAAAGTAGTGTTGGCTTTACATGAATAATAACTGGCAAAAGACGACAATTGATCCAACAGAAGTACGGGAGCTGTCAAGTCGCTACGGCATTGATCTCCTATCGGCAACTATTCTCACAAGAAGAAACATCACCGACGCGCAGGAGATCGTCTATTTCCTGAGCGATGATCCGGGGCTGCTGCATAATCCGTTCCTCTTTAACGGTATGGATTCCGCGGTTGAGCGTATTCTTCAGGCGAGGGATGAGGGCGAAAAGGTCCTTGTGTTTGGCGACCGTGACGCCGACGGTATCGCCTCTACCGTCATTATGATAGAGGCGCTTGCAAAAATCGGGATTTCCGCGGAATGGAAGCTTCCGCTGGGCGATGAGCCGTACGGACTTACGACCACCCTTATGGATGATTTCGCGGCATCCGACGGGACTCTGGTTATCACCGTGGACTGCGGTATTTCCAACATTGAAGAGATTGCCAGGGGAAACTCACTTGGCATAGATACCATTGTTCTCGATCATCAC
>Ga0272441_10011640_pt1 | contig 13010 bp, 11 predicted proteins | sample SSMProp6N_FD_193582 | JGI IMG/M metagenome (GOLD analysis project Ga0272441, IMG submission 193582) | Marine sediment archaeal communities from Little Sippewissett salt marsh, Falmouth, MA, United States - SSM-Prop-6N | ecosystem: Environmental > Aquatic > Marine > Wetlands > Sediment ...
CGGGTTTTTATACTTGTGTATTATGTAATATGCAGTATATCAAGAATATATAGAATTTATTAACATGATGTAAACAAAAATGACCGGCTGAATGATTTCATCCTTCGAAAAAATGAGCAAATGCGGTTTTCAACAATATCCGGGATTTTTATCAAAAAAAATAGGTATTTTAACCTAAAATCCGCACTATTTGTGGAAAAACGGAAAATAAATTTGCATATGAATATAAATAGAATAAATTTGTATTTAATAAGACACAATGGTCTAACCTTTAATACTATTTATTATGACAAAAAAAGATTTAGTAGCTGCTATTGCAAAAGATGCAGACCTTACAATTAAGGATGCAGGAAAAGCACTGAATGCATTTGTAGATTCAGTCGGAAAAGCTATGCAAAAAGGCCAGAGGCTCCAGCTTCCTGGTCTGGGCACCTTTAAAGTAACAAAAAGAAGTGCAAGAGTAGTACGTAACCCCCGTACAGGTGCTAAACTTAATGTTCCTGCCAAAAAGGTCGTTAAATTCAAAGCTGCTCCTGCTCTCGACAAAGGTCTTTAATCTTTGATGATGAGATTGCTGAGGGGTGTTAGTTCACCCCTTTTTTTATTTTTTATCTTAAAGGCAATAATGAATTATTCAGGGTATCAAAAAGGAAAATTATATAAGAAATTAACTTAAATACGGCATATAATATTTGTGAAGGTTTTTTTATTATTTTTGAAACGGTAACCCGGCCTGAATCATAACAGATGAACTGTATCATTGTAGATGACGATAAGGTAAGTTGTAAGATACTTGAGGGATATGTGAAAAAATCATCTTCACTTAACCTTGTCGGTGTTTTCAATGATTCGGTAGCAGCACGTAATATACTTACCGAACGCAATGATATTGACCTCGTACTGCTCGATATACAGATGCCCGAGATGAACGGGTTCGACTTTATCGGCAGTCTTGACTACCCCCCGAATATTATTATAGTATCGGCAGCTGAAGAATATGCTGTTCAGGCCTTCGATTTCAATGTGGTCGACTATATGCTTAAACCAGTAACCTACGGTCGCTTCTGCAAAGCCATAGATAAAACTATAAGATACTATTCACGCAAGGATGCAGCAGCCAATACCGGCGACGAAGAGATATTTATCAAAAAAAGCTCATCCCTGGTAAAACTGAAGCTTAAAGATATTTTATATATAGAGGCTCTTGAAAATTATGTCACACTGATAACCGAAGATGACAGGTTTACTATTCATTTTACAATGAAAGCTATTGAGAACCAACTGCCATCAGGTATCTTTATCAGGGTACACCGGTCCTATATAATTAACAAGAGTATGATACAGGCCATCAAGGAAAACTCCCTCGATCTTATGGTGGGTGATACACTCATAAGTATCCCTGTAGGAAAATCATTCAGAGATACACTACTGGATGACATCAATGTGATGGCCAGATAACATCTTTTAATTCAGATGATTACAGATCGTCAGCTTTTTCTGCTTCACCTCGGACAAACCTCAAAAGATCCATTATTACTTGAGATAACCAGAGCCGAAGGTGTTTATATGTATGGTCCCACAGGCCAGAAATACCTTGATCTTATATCCGGGGTGTCGGTCAGCAATACCGGACACCGGCATCCGCGTGTTATAGCTGCTATAAGGGAACAGACAGAGGCATACCTCCACCTGATGGTATATGGCGAGTTGGTCCAGAGTCCCCAGATAAAATATGCCCGGCTTATTGTTTCACTGTTACCCGTATCACTCGACAACTGCTATTTTGTCAACTCCGGAAGTGAAGCAGTGGAAGGTGCACTTAAGCTGGCAAAAAAATATACGGGGAGAAAAAAAATCATCTATTTCAGTAATGCCTATCACGGCAGTACACACGGTGCACTGAGCGTTCAGGGGAGTGACAAATACCGGGAATCATTCAAACCCTTACTGCCTGAAACACAACAGATCGGTTTCAATGATTTCAGTGCTCTCGGTGCAATAGATGACTCAACTGCCTGTGTCATCATAGAACCGGTACAAAGTGAAGCAGGAATAATAAACCCTGCAGAGGGCTTCCTTGAGGAGATAAGACAAAGGTGTAATGACAAAGGAGCCCTGCTGATCTTCGATGAGGTACAGACCGGTTTCGGACGAACAGGCTCACTGTTTGCCATAGACAGGTTCGGTGTTATCCCCGATATACTGGTGTTGGCAAAAGCTCTCGGAGGGGGAATGCCGCTGGGAGCATTTATATCATCAAGGGAGATAATGTCAGCACTCATCGAGGAACCTCAGCTGGGACATATTACTACGTTCGGAGGACACCCGGTATGCTGTGCTGCAGGACTCGCATCACTTAGTGTTATCCTTGAAGAGAAACTGACCGAACAGTGTGAAGCTAAATCGGCTGTTTTTAAAAGAGAACTCAGGCATAAGCTGATAAAGGAGATAAGAGGCGAGGGACTATTACTGGCAGTACGGCTCGCTGATCCTGAATATGTGAGATATGCAATAAAAAATGCACCCCGCCATGGCATCATTCTTGATTATTTCCTGTTCTGTGATGATGCCTTCAGGATTGCACCACCGCTTACTATCAGCAATGATGAGATCAATACGGCCTGCAGGCAGATAATATCACTGCTCGATGATGCAATGAAAAACAGGAAAAAATGATGAAACGACGGAGTTTTTATATTATCCTCTCTGTGTTATTCATGAGCCTTGCCATGAATGCTGAAAGCCAGCCGGCATATTACGGGGAGAGCCTGCAGGAGCTTTTCGAGGGTATCATGGGGACAAAAGATAATGAGGAACGTATAAGATTGAACGATTCCATAATAAACATAATAGATAAATATGTTGAATCAGAAGAAGTCCTTAAACATAAGTTTACTGACATTCGATACCTGGGACAGATCCTGTCACCCGATTCAAAGCTTAAAATCATTACCTGGAACCTGGTACTTACCGACGGTACAAACAAATATTTCTGCTACATTATCAGGAAAGGAAAGAGGAGAGATCCGAACCGTATATATAAGCTGACGGGTGTCAATATGGATGAACCTCCCGATACTCAAAAAACCTATTCATCTGAAAACTGGTACGGTGCACTTTATTATGATGTCAGACCATTCAGACATAAATGGAATACCTTTTATGTTCTTCTCGGACTCGACCATACCAATTTGAACATCTCAACCAAGCTTATTGATATACTGACCTTTACTGATGACGGGGGAATCATCTTCGGTAAGGATTGTATTACCAGGGAAGGAGAAAATAAATACCGGGAGCTTTTGGTTTATTCTGCAGATGGTGTTGTGACCTTAAGGTTCAATGGGAGAAAATCAATAATATTCAACCATCTCGTTCCTGTTTCACAGTTCAGGCAGGACACTCCCGGATATTATGTACCCGAATTCTCATTCGACAGATATTACCTTAAAAAAGGCATGTGGATATTTGAAGAAAATATTGAACCAAAGATGAGAAAATAGCTATCTTTTGTATTTTTGATGTATGACAAAAACAAAAATGACATACCTGATCTGTTATGATGATCACCGGACCTTTACGGAGGATGTAAAAAAAAGATTTTCCGATACCACACGTTATGTGGTGGTATCCTTTCATACAAAACAGGATTTTTTGGAGCATTTACAGAAAGAGGCGGATAACAGTTCATGCAAAGTAGCCATAGTTGGGGTTCCGGATGCCGTAGAACAATTTGATAGCATCAACAGCTTAACCCAGGATTGCAAGGCAAGCGATCAGAAAACAGGTATCATCCTCCTGGTACCCTCAGATAAAATGGACGAACTCAAGAAAATCGTGAAATTCAATATTGATGCCTATATACCAAGAAATTCGAACAGCATCCTTCGTATTCATAATACAGTAAAAAAACTTTTCAGCGAACATAACATAGCTATCTACAGGAGGAAAAGAAACGTCTCATTGTATGTACTGCTTTCATTCCTTGTGCTTGTGGTGATCCTTATCATAGTAGCATATTTCCGTTTCCCGGCATATTTCTGAGTTATGCAAGTGTGACTATTTGTCAGTTATTTTCAATGGCACACCTTTTGAAAGTGATGACCAGTTAATTATTGTCCAATCATAAAACTTATATGATATGCAAACCGGAAAAATTGGAGTTACAACAGATAACATTTTCCCCATCATCAAGAAATTCCTTTATTCTGATCATGAGATATTTTTACGTGAACTGATCTCAAATGCCGTTGATGCGACCAAGAAGTTAAATGCACTTGTTTCTGCAGGTGATTTCAAAGGTGAAACAGGCGATACTACGATCAGGGTTAGTGTCGACAAAAAGAAAAAGACCATAAAGGTGAGCGACAGCGGTGTTGGTATGACGGAAGACGAATTGAACAAATACCTTAATGAGATTGCCTTTTCAAGTGCCAATGATTTCCTTGAAAAATATAAGGAACAGGCCGAAAATATCATTGGTCATTTCGGACTGGGATTCTATTCCACATTTATGGTATCCGACAGGGTTGAGGTAATAACACGTTCATGGCAGAAGGATGCCCGTCCTGTAAAATGGACATGCGAAGGGAGTCCCGAATATACGATCGGGGATGCTGAAAGGGCAGAAAGAGGTACAGATGTAATCCTTCATATAGATAAGGATTCGAAGGAGTTTCTCGAGGAGAGCAAGATAGAAGAATTGCTGAGAAAATATTGTAAATTCCTTCCGGTAGAAATTGCTTTCGGAAAAGAACAGGAATGGAAAGACGGCAAATATGTCGATACCGGCAAAGACAAAATAATAAATAATACGAAACCTGCATGGACACGTAAACCGGCAGAACTCAAGGATGAAGATTATCTGAATTTCTACAGGGAGTTATATCCTGCCGGCGATGAACCATTATTCAATATACACCTTAATGTTGATTATCCTTTTAAACTTACGGGTATCCTCTATTTCCCGAAGATCAAAAGTAATATTGAAATACAGAAAAACAAGATCCAGCTATATTGCAACCAGGTTTTTGTGACAGACTCTGTAGAGGGGATAGTACCGGAATTCCTTACACTGCTGCATGGAGTGCTGGATTCACCCGATATACCTCTCAACGTTTCGAGAAGCTATCTTCAGAGTGATACCAATGTAAAGAAGATATCAGGTCATATCACCAAGAAAGTTGCTGACAGGCTGAATGAGATATTTAAGAAGAACCGCAGCGACTTTGAAAAGAAATGGGATAACCTGAAGCTGTTCATTAATTATGGTATGATAACCGAGGAAAAGTTTTACGAAAAGGCTTCAAAATTTGCACTTCTTAAAAACACTGATGATAAATACTTTACATTTGAGGAGTATGAGAACCTTGTAAAAGAGAACCAGACAGATAAAAACAAGACACTTGTATATCTTTATTCAACAAACAAGACCGACCAGTATGCATATATTGAAAAAGCAAAGAATAAAGGCTATGATGTACTTCATCTCGACGGTCAGCTGGATGTTCACCTTATAAATCACCTTGAAACAAAATTCACGGGATCACGGTTTGTACGTGTTGATTCCGATGTTATCGATAAACTTATACAAAAAGAGGAAACCCGTGAATCAAAATTAACAGAGGAGCAAAAGAATGACCTGAAGAGTGTCTTTAATGTAAAAGGCAAAACTGACAAGGAGATGTATAATGTTGTAATTGAGGCACTTGATGAGAATGAAGCACCTGTGCTGATAACACAGTCGGAGTTTATGCGACGGATGAAAGATATGTCGCAACTGGGTGGGGGTATGAATTTTTACGGTGAGTTGCCTGAAAGTTACAACATGGTGGTAAATCAGAATCATCCTCTCATCCTGAAGATTTATGATGATCTGAAAGCTAAGAAAGGCGATAAGCTTGGAGAAAATGATAAAGAGAGGAAAAAGGTCAAGGAAGAGGTCGACTTTATGGATGGAGAACAGAGTAAGAAAAAACCTGAAGAGATAAGTCAGGTTGAAAAGGATGACCTTGAGAAATTAAGGAAGGAACTCAGTGAGATAGAGAAAAAACGCAGCGCCATGCTCGAAAAATACGGCTCGGGAAATAAACTGGTGAAACAACTTGTCGATCTGGCATTACTGGCAAATAACATGCTGAAAGGAGAGGAGCTGAGTACCTTTGTGAAACGGTCTGTGGAACTACTATAACAAGACTGGTTAATTATAATAGTCTATTTTATTTCAATTCTGCAAATACAAATGAGCATACCGGAACTGGAGATGGCTTTTTGATATTTTTGCATTTAGATTATAGTGAATCAATAATATCTTTTGATATCACACCAGTTCTTTCAGCCCATTCCTCATATTGTCTGATCATTTTATCCTTAAGCTTAATATTCTGTTCGCTCAAATCAATAAGTTCAGAGCGATCATTACTTAGATTATACAATTCCCATTTTCTGAATTGTTTTGTAGAATAATCATATTCCGAAACCAATTTCCAGTCGCCTGACCGTATAGCCCTGTTCCCTTCATGTTCCCAGAAGAGAGGTCTCTTTCTCTTTATTTGCTTGCCATTAAAAACCGGGACCAGGCTGATGCCTTCCATTGGATTAGTTTCATTCCCGTTATATATTTTTGGATAGGTTCCTCCTGCAAGATCAATCAGTGTTGGCATTATATCAATTATATGACCCGGCTGGTGTATTATCTGATCTTTCTCTATTTTTTCTGGATAGTATAGAATAAATGGGGTTGAGATACCTCCCTCATGAACCCAATGCTTGAACATCCTGAATGGTGTATTACTTACATTAGCCCATGGGTATTCATAAGCATCAAATGAATCGCGTGTACCTGTTTCAGCTGTTGTAGGCAAATAATTACCCCTGTTCTTTATTCGTTCATGGCATCCTCCATTATCGGAAAGAAAGATCACCAGTGTATTTTTCGACTCACCTATGTCTTTCATTTTTTCAAGAACTCGTCCTATATTCTGGTCAAGACGGTCTATCATGGCTGCATATACAGCCATTCGCAGGTCCCACATTTCTTGTTCAGCAACCGACAGTGTTTCCCAGTCCATTGACATTTCATGTCGGGGTGTAAGCTTTGCCGATGAATCTATAATACCAATCTCTATCATTTTCTCATATCTCTTCTGCCTGAGAGTATCCCATCCCATCATATATTTTCTCCTGTACTTGTCAATATCCTCAGGAAGAGCGTGCAAAGGCCAATGTGGAGCAGTGTAGGCCAGATACAAAAAAAAGGGTTCCTCCTTACTCTTCTCTTCATCGAGTACAGATATTGCATAATCAGTTATTGCATCAGTAAGGTAGAAACCGCTATCGGGAGGATTGAATATAGTATCTTCGAGCATCCAGGTTGGAGTTTGCTGGTTAATCCTATATGCTTTTCTCTCAAAATAGCTGCCGGCACCATCAATAAGACCGAAATATCTGTCGAAACCACGTTTCAGAGGGTGAACATCCGGCCGGGCACCAACATGCCATTTGCCTGACATATAGGTATTGTAACCATTGTATTTAAGAGCCTCTGCAATAGTGACACACTGGTTATTAAGGTATCCCTGGTATGATGGATATCCAAGGTCGGTGACCATATCTCCTATACCGGCTTGATGCTGGTAAAGCCCTGTCAGAAGAGATGCCCTTGTCGGACAGCTTCTTGAGGCATTATAGAACTGTAGCATACGGATACCCTGTTCTGCCATCCTGTCCAGGTTAGGGGTTTGTATTTCTGAACCAAAGCAACCCAGATCAGAATATCCCATATCATCAGCAAGTATGAGAATAATATTCGGTTGTTGCTGAGGACCGGATGTTGAACATGCAGTAATTGTTAATGCCAGGGTTCCGATACCCGGAAATGTTAAATACTGTAATCTCATTTACATTAATTTAGATTTAAAAACTTAATTATCAACGCATCAAAGGAGTTTTATCTTGAATACTCTTTTTTCAAAACAGCAAAAGAGTTGCCCTGATACTGCGGGAATATTTCTACATAATTCCCTCCTGTAATAGTATTTGTTCCGGTCCAGTCAGCCTCCCCAGCAGTTATCCAGTCGATGGTAAAAGGGAATTTATAGTCGTTCAGGTCAATTGTAACAGTATCCTGTCCTGTAAAATAAATTAAATAGGATTCCCCTTCATGTGCAGACAGAAAGACCATATTATCCCCTTTATTTTCCAGGAGATCCATTCGCGGGTCAACATCCCACATCCTTACTTTTTCTTCGATTTTCCTCATTGTAGTCAGGCAATTGATCGAAATAGGGCTTAATCCCAGCCCCGAGGGTGGCCGGTGGAAACGGCTTGAAGCAAAGCCTCCGGTAATATTCCTGAAGAATGTCTGAACAGCATGTTCTGTTGTTATACCCCTGTCTAACCAGTGTCCCTCGTTACTTCCATAGACCTTTGTACTGTTTACAGGTCTTGGTATATCCTTAATGTAATCAAAGACATATTGTGCATTATCCCAATTTGGCTGACCGGGGATCTGGCTGTTCTGTGAAATATCAATAAAGCCATATTTTTCAGGATGATCAATGGTTCTTTTATGCATAGGTGACTTTACATCCCAGTCATCCCACATCTGGGTGACATATATTTCTTTGCCACCTGAGTTTTCCTTTATAAATTCTGCCCAGAATGTTGCCCATTCCTCTTCTCCGCTTGTTTCATTATCAATACAATACAGCACATTATCATACTGCAGTGAGATTGACAGGAGTTTTTTTACAAAGTTTTGCTGGTATTTCAAAAGTACCTCATTATTGTTTAGTGCAGGAACAGTATAAAAGAAAGGCTGTTTATTCTGTCCGGGGTGCAGTGGATAGAGGCTGTCCAGACCTGCTTCGGTATATGTATAATTTATATTATTTTTTGGGTTATAAGGATCTCCAATCCATGGTTCTCTGGAATGGTCGAAACGGTCCCATATCTCTATCTGCACGATAATATCCCTTTCGTTTGTCAGTTTCAGAAGATTCTCGAAACACTGCCAGTAGTCGTCATCCCATTTATCCAGATCGTATTTCCCGTCGCCGGTCATTTTAAATGCCCTTTTATTTCCGGGATCACGGTCGCTCATTGTATTCCGGATATAGTTCCCTCCAAAACTCTTCAGGCTGTCGAGATGTGATTTCAGGTTACTTATCTGAAAGAGATTGTCATTATCAGTGGCTCCCAGCAAGAGTACGGGTTCGCCTTTATACTGCCAGTATCGGGGGTTGCCGGTCCAGGGTTTGATTCTCTCATTATCGGATTTTCTGGTACCGGAGCATGAACAGAAAATAATAACGGATAAGAAAAGGATCAGATTTTTCATAGTGATTGATATTAGGTTTTAATTATTCATTTATCCATGCTACACACCTTAGCTAATGTCTATCAACAATCACTTAAGAGCAGAATGATTTCATATTTAGAACTTTCCCTTGTTATTGTTTTTTGTTGCATTGTATTTTCTGTCTACCGGTTCACCCCGGATATTTATATATTCGGTTTCAACATATCCGGGAACTCTTTCATACCAGTCCTTCGTTAGATTCTCAGGAATATTATCTCCTGTTTCGACCATCCATTCTTGCAAGATCTTTCTCATCTCCTTCAATATCTTGTGCTTATCACTTGCTGAAGCTATATTTATGAATTGACCCGGATCTGAAATACAATCATACAATTCCTCTTTTGCCCTGGGTGTAATAAAAATATCTATCTGGCTTGCAGACAGTTTACCACTATCCCTCAGGTTAACAAGTTCTTCAAATGAGGTACTTCCTACTGCATCAGCCGGACCTGTCTGTGGAAATTGCGGTCGGGAATTCAGAATATATAGAAAATCCTTACTCCTTACCATTCTTTCATGAGCCTCATAATCATGCCAATTATGTTCTCCGAAGACATAATTCCTGAAAGGTTTTCCCGGTTTTTTCAACAATGATGAGAAGCTGTGTCCCTGTATATGATCCGGCACTGAAAGACCTGCCAGATCAAGTATTGTCGGTGCAATATCTACTGCACACACAAGACTTTGGCATACCGGCTGCTTTCCTGTTATTCCTGACGGCCAATGTACAATGAATGGGCTTTTCAGACCCCTGTCATTAACCCTGGTTTTACTGTGGGGAAATGGCCTGCCATTATCGGCCATAACAATCAGGAGAGTGTTCTTCAATAAACCCTGATTTTCTAGCTCACTTACTACCAGACCAATATAATAGTCAAATCTTGTTATTTCATCATAGTATTTTGCCAGATCCTCTCTGGTTTTTTCTCCATTTGCCAGGTAAGAAGGAGGTATGATGTTTGACGGATCATGTGTGCCTGAAAACTCATTTGGTCCCCATTGCCTGTGTGCATCATACGCTGCAAACCACATAAAAAATGGTTTGTCACTTGGTTTCTCCTGCAGCAATTTTACCCACAGTTCCTCTCCGCCGTCACCATTAAGCTTGTTGTTCTCATAAATGAGGTCAAAACCTCTTTTGGCATAATTTCCCATATGAAATTTTCCAGCCTGTGCCGTATAATATCCTTTCTGCCTTAACAACTCGGGAAAAGAAATCATATAGTCTGGTGGAAGTGAATGTAATTCTGCTCCTCCTGTATTATGAGGATATCGGCCTGTAATTATGCTGTTGCGGCTCGGACTTGAGGAGCTTGCTGTAAGAAAAAAATTGGTAAATCTGATCCCGTCGTTTGCCAACCTGTCAATATTAGGTGTTTTTACCTGTTGGTTTCCATAACATCCAATATCATCCCAGCTGACATCATCGGCAATGATCAATACAAAATTTGGCTTTTGTATTTGTGTCTGAGAATAATTGTACGCAGATATAACCGGCAGACAAAAAAGAGAAGCTGATAATAAATTCTTGTATATCATATAGTTATATAATGCCTGCAGTTGTTTCAGGGAAAGGGTATTGATTAATACCTATATCATTCTCCCGACTTCGGCCTTGATAAACTCGATTGCCGTCCTTGTCGGTTCCTTATCGAGTTCCATAACCGTCTCAAGGAGCTTTTTGCTGAATTCCATACCTGTTGCTTTTTCAGGCATCTTCTCTATTTCGGTATTAATGATCTTTATCATGTTGGAGCGTGCATTTTTTACCACCTCCCATGCCTGCGGACTCATATAGATCTGCTGTGAAAGGTTATGCTCAAATTCGCTTCTTATTGTTGACAGGAGCGATGAATGAAGCTGGGATGCACTCATCCCCGGTGAATTGATCCTGATAAGCATCGATTCAAGGGATATCCTCTCAAGAAAGAGAACAATTCTTTCGTATGCCTGTAACTTTATAGGTGTTACTGTCCGGCTGTTCTGAAGTATTATCTCCTGCCTTCTTTTGTCCTGGTCGTTCTTCAAAAGATACCATATAACCAGCCAGGCTGTAAGCATAACAAGTAAAGCAGGGACTGTGATTTTTATTATGTCAATCAATATTTCCATTGTTCTTTATTTTATATCCAAAAATACAAACATATTTTTTTCTTTTGTACTTTTAAATCCAGACATTTGAATTTTGAATCAATATAATCATGGAACATTTATCCGACAGAATTAAATCGCTCTCCGTTTCGCAGACGCTTGCGATGGCACAGAAGAGCAGGGAACTTAAAGCTAAGGGAATCGACATTATAAGTCTCAGCCTTGGAGAACCCGATTTCAATACACCTGATTATATCAAGGAAGCCGCCAAAAAAGCTATTGATGATAATTATTCGAAATATCCTCCCGTGCCGGGATATAATGATCTGCGTGAAGCTATATCAAAGAAGTTCAGGGAAGAAAACGGTATTAACTATAATCCCGACCAGATAGTTGTTTCTGCCGGCGGCAAACATTCGATTGTCAATATCATATTATCACTTGTCAATCCCGGCGAAGAAGTAATACTTCTTGCACCATACTGGGTGAGTTATTATGACCAGATCCTTCTTGCAGGAGCTAAGCCTGTTGTTATAGAAACATCACTGGAAAATGATTTCAAGGTGCTTCCCGAACAACTTGAGCTGGTAATTACGGGAAAGACCCGGCTGATAATTTTCAATTCGCCATCCAATCCGACAGGTATGGTTTACACCAGGGAGGAGATAAAAGAGATAGCAGAGGTAGTTAATAAACATAAAGGTTTGTATATTTTATCGGATGAGATATACGAACATATCCTCTTTAAGGGAGAGCATGTAAGCATGGCATCATTCGATTTTATTTACGACCGTGTGATAACGGTAAACGGAGTGTCGAAGGCATTTGCCATGACAGGGTGGAGGATAGGTTATCTGGGAGCACCTGTATGGCTTGCCAAAGCTGTTGATAAGCTACAGGGACAGTTTACTTCGGGAGCATGTTCCATTGCACAGAGGGCTGCACTGGCAGCACTGCAAAGTGATGACGGTTCACAAAAAAAGATGCGTGATGCATTTATGCACCGCAGGGATATAGTCTGTAAACTGCTCAGGAAAATAAAGGGAATTAAGGTAAGAGTACCACAGGGTGCTTTTTATGTTATGCCTGACATATCGTATTTTCTGGGAAGATCGGATGGTGAAACAAAAATAAACTCATCCGTCGATCTTGCCCTTTATCTTCTTGATAAAGCCCGGGTTGCTGTTGTGTGCGGTGATGCCTTTGGTGCACCCACCTGTATCAGGATATCCTATGCCACATCTGAGGAGCTTCTTGTTGAGGCAATTAAGAGAATGAAAACAGCATTGGAGAAGCTGAGGTAATACCTCACCCCAAACCCCTCTCCCGGGGGGAGAGGGGCTTAATATATGACACTGCCTTTTAGCCCCCTTCTCCCGCCGGGAGAAGGGGGTTGGGGGATGAGGTATTTTACGGCAATGTTTCAATACTTGTTATAACTGACCACTTCCTCCCTGGGTTTTCTTCTCTTGGTTCTCTGGTCACTCAATGAATATCCCAGGGTTATCATGAGCAGAACACGTTTACTTTGAGGTATGCCGAGTATCTTTCTCACCCC
>Ga0272441_10011641_pt1 | contig 13010 bp, 12 predicted proteins | sample SSMProp6N_FD_193582 | JGI IMG/M metagenome (GOLD analysis project Ga0272441, IMG submission 193582) | Marine sediment archaeal communities from Little Sippewissett salt marsh, Falmouth, MA, United States - SSM-Prop-6N | ecosystem: Environmental > Aquatic > Marine > Wetlands > Sediment ...
ATCGTCGACGGATTTTGCACCTATGCGATGCAGCATCTGCTGGCGGTCGTCGACGGTAAGGGGCAAATAGCGCATCAGTCAAGCTCCGCCAAATAGGCTTTGTAATCGGCTTCCGACATCAGCTTTTCCAGTTCGGCGGCATCGCTTAGCTTAATCTTGACGAACCAGCCACCGCCCATGGCGTCGTCGTTGACGCCGGCCGGGGCATCCGCCAGCGCATCATTGACCTCCACCACCTCCCCCGAAAGCGGCGCATACACCTCCGACGCCGCCTTGACCGATTCAACCACCGCCGCCTCGTCGCCCTGCCCCACGCGCGTGCCGATATCCGGCAGTTCCACATAGACGACGTCGCCCAATTTCTCTTGCGCGTAATCAGTAATGCCGATGGTGGCGACCGCGCCGTCGACGCGCACCCATTCGTGGTCTTTGGTGAATTTCAAGTCAGCCATAGGTGTAATCCTCAAGGGTCAATCAGACGCGTGCCTGACATAGGCATGGGGGGTAAAAGGCAGGCGCGCCACGTGGGCCGCGCGCGGTTTGCCGCGCACCATGAGCTCAAGCGCCGTACCCGCTTTGGCGTGTGCGCGGGCGACATAGCCCATGGCAACCGGGCCATTGGCGGTGGGGCCGAAGCCGCCGGAGGTTACCTCGCCAAGTGCCGGGCCCTCTGCGGCACCTGCTGCGTGAATTGGCGTATGCGCCCGCGCCGGCGCCTTGCCATCGGGCAAAATGCCAACCCGCTTGCGCGCGGGGCCCGCGTCCAATTCCTGCAAGATGCGCTTAGCGCCGGGGAAATCCGCCGCCGCGCGCCGGTGCTTGGGGATCACCCACGCAATCGATGCTTCCACCGGCGAGGTCGTCTCGTCAATGTCATTGCCGTAAAGACACAAGCCCGCTTCCAGCCGCAAACTATCGCGCGCGCCAAGGCCAACGGGCTCAACCGCTTCATCGGCCAAAAGCGCGCGGGCGAGGCGTTCGGCGTCTTTGCCGGCAACCGACACCTCAACCCCGTCCTCGCCCGTATACCCGGACCGGCTGACATGGATATCGATGCCGTCAAACGCTGCATGGGTGGCTGTCATAAAAACAAGGCCCGCCGCCGCCGGGCAGTGTTGGGCAAAAATCGCCACAGCCTGCGGGCCTTGCAACGCGATGAGGGCGTGGGTCTCCAACGGCTCAAGCACCACCGTGGCGGGCAAATGCGCCCGCATATGGGCAAAATCAACGGCCTTGCGCGAGGCATTAACCACCATGAACAGATGGCCCTCCCGCGCCGGATCCGCCGGCCGCGTGACCATCACGTCATCGATGATGCCGCCCTCAGCGTTCAACAGCACCGTGTAGCGCTGCTGGCCCGGCGCCAGACCGACGATATCACTGGGAACCAGCCCCTCTAGCGCCTGTGCGGTGGTCTGATGATCCGGACCCATCACATAGGCCTGGCCCATATGCGAGACATCAAACAGACCCGCTTTGGTGCGGGTATGGGTGTGTTCGCCCAAGACGCCAAGGGGATAGTGTACGGGCATATCGTACCCGGCAAACGGCACCATGCGGGCCGAAAGCGCCACGTGCAGCGCGTGTAAGGGGGTTGTTGCCAGGCTTGCCGCGGTTTCAGAAGACCCGTCAGACACGCGAGACCCCTTTCAACAGAGTTGGTTGCGCCGCCTGCCGCTACTTTTCTGTGCACGAAAGGCCAAGCGGCACGCGCCCCCTCTGTCGAAAACCTGAGAGATTCACCACGCCAAGACCACAACGTGCTATACGGGCCGTGCTGCCTTAGCGGGTTTACTCCTTCGGTGAGCGGCGCGACCTGATATCGCGTGCTGCTTTCCAGAGTGTCATCCCCACGCGGTCCCTAGTGCCTGAGAGTTTCCGGGGCGGTTGCTCCTTCGGCGCCTTTGGAGGCATGCACAATCTTTGTGACTATACGGCCTTTGTGGCTATACGGCCTTTGTGGCTATGCGGCATGCCTTCGCCAGACTCTCCCGCGCGGGTTAGGCTGACGGGTAAGATGATAAGGGTCGGCGAAACGGAGTCAATTGACGCTCGGCCATTCGCAGCTGCAAAACGCAAAAACCTGGGGATATCTGGCCTGGCATACCCGCCGCGCCGGCATTTTGGCTAGAACCGGGCCCGCCGGCGGTTTTCCGCCACTTGCGCCGGGGTTAATTGGAAGCCCAGCACCACATCATAGAACAAGCCATCATCCTCACCGATTTCCCAGGTGAGGTCGGTAAAGGTGCGGGTATAGACCACCGAACGCTGCCCTGGTTCGAACGTCACCACGGCCTGGTGGAGCTTTTTGTCGATAATGGTGTCGCCATTGCGCGTAATAGCCACAAAAAACGGCGCATTCACCCGGGTTTCGGTAGCCGCCGGGCCGGCATTCACGACCAGCGACAAGGCGTAATCCACTTCGATTTCCGGACCGTCATAAGAGCAGCGTGACGCCACATCGAGCAATTCCCAGCGATAGGTTTCATCGATGATATCGCGGCCGCCGCCCGGCCGGTATTCCGTCAATACCTGCGCATCGGGCAATATGCCGGCGTTCGGGCACCCGCGCTGAATGACCTCTTGCTCCCCCGCGCCCGTCCACCACGCGCAGCCGCCGGTGAGCGTGCCGGCCAGGGCCGCCACGCCAATAGCCGCCACAACGCGCGCCTTACGCCACGTGCTGCCCCTTAGCGCGCGTGGGTGAGAGCCGGTAAAGACGGGGTGAGGGTTAGCCATGCGCTCGTTCGCTGCCTTGACTTGCGGTACCCGGTGCCACACTTAAAGCTACAATAAAGCCGCCGGTGGTATATCTGATTGCGTGGCACATGGGTAACCGACACCACGCCCTAAGCCAAGCCCCCAAGCGGCAAGATATCCTGCGTTGCATAGGGCTAAGCCCTGCTGGAAAGGCCAATCGTGACCGAGCGCCCGCCACTTTTCATTCGGCTTGCCGCCCCGCGCGGCTTTTGCGCCGGGGTTGACCGTGCGATTTTGATGGTGGAACGGGCGATCGCGAAATACGGCGCGCCGGTGTTCGTGCGCCACGAGATTGTCCACAATCGGCAAGTGGTTGAAGATCTCGAACGCAAAGGGGCGATTTTTGTTGAAGAACTCGACGAAATCGACGACCCGACGCGGCCGGTGATTTTTTCCGCGCACGGGGTGCCCAAATCCGTCCCCGCCGACGCCGAAAAGCGCGGCATGTTCTATTTGGACGCAACCTGCCCGCTGGTCTCGAAGGTGCACGTGGAAGCCCACCGCAACCACGCGCAAGGGCGCCACATTTTGATGATCGGGCATCAAGGCCACCCGGAAGTGGAAGGCACGTTGGGGCAATTGCCGGAGGGCGCCATTACGCTGGTCGAATCGGTTGAAGACGCCAACAGCGTCATGCCGCCTGACCCCAGCAACCTGGCCTATGTCACCCAAACCACCCTGTCGCTCGATGACACCTTGGACGTGGTCAACACCTTGATGCGGCGCTTTCCGGCCATACGCGGGCCGCACAAAAACGATATTTGTTACGCCACCACCAATCGCCAGGCCGCCGTCAAGGCCATCGCGCAAGAGTGCGACATGATGTTCGTGGTCGGCGCGCCCAACTCCTCAAATTCGGTACGGCTTGTGGAAGTCGCCGCCAAAGCCGGCTGCGGCGCTGCACAATTGGTGCAAAAAGCGCACGACGTGGATTGGGCGGCCCTTGAGGCGGCGGTGGCGCGCCGCGCCGGTGGCAGGTTTACGCTTGGCCTCACCGCCGGCGCCTCCGCACCTGAATCGCTGGTGCAAGACGTCATCAGCGAAGCCCGCAGCAGATTTACCGTGGCCGTGGAGGAAGTGACCGTTTCCTCCGAGGACGTTATTTTCAAGCTGCCTAAAGCGCTCATTGCTTAGCTTCACTTATTGCCTAGCCCAAGGCGTGCCTGATACGAAGGCACATGGCCGTTTACACCGACATTCCCGACGATGCGTTGGCCGCTTTCATCGCGCGCTACGACATCGGCACGCTCACCTCAGTAAAGGGCATTGCTGAAGGGGTTGAGAACTCCAACTACCTGCTGCACACGACCACATCACCGTTCATTCTCACGCTGTACGAAAAACGTACGGCGGAAAGCGATTTGCCCTTCTTCTTGGGCCTAATGGAACACCTCGCGGCGCGCGGGCTGTCGTGTCCGGTACCGGTGCACGCGCGCGACGGCACCGTGCTGCACCGGCTGGCCGGCCGGCCGGCGGCGCTGGTGACGTTTCTCGACGGTATGGATGTCAAGCGGCCCAAGGCTGACCATTGTGGCCAGGTTGGCGCGGCGCTCGCCGCCATGCACCGGGCGGGCGCGGATTTTCCGATGACGCGGGCCAACGCGCTGTCGATTGCCGGGTGGCGTGCGCTTGCCGAAACCGCCTGCCCGCGCGCCGATACCGTCAGCGACGGCCTTGCCGCCCTGATTACCGGTGAGTTGGACGTAATATCGACGCAATGGCCCGACGACCTGCCAAGGGGTGTCATCCATGCCGATCTGTTCCCCGACAATGTCTTTTTTGTCGGCGGCACTTTGTCAGGCTTAATCGACTTTTATTTCGCCTGCACGGATGCCTATGCCTACGATATCGCCATCTGCCTTAACGCGTGGTGCTTTGAGCTGGACAACAGCTTCAACGTCACCAAGGCCCGCGCGCTGCTGGCCGGGTACGCCAAGGTGCGCCCGCTGCAAGACGCCGAAGCGCGCGCGCTGCCGCTCTTGGCCCGCGGCGCGGCGTTGCGGTTTTTGCTCACGCGGCTGGTCGATTGGCTGGACGGGCCGACGGATGCCCTGGTGAAACCGAAAGACCCGCGCGAATATCTCAAGCGCTTGCGCTTCCACCAGCACGCGGTTGGCCCGGCTGATTATGGGTATAGCGCATGACCCGCGTTGATGTGTATACGGATGGTGCGTGTTCGGGCAACCCCGGCCCCGGCGGCTGGGGGGCTATTTTGATCCACCGCCACAGCGAGCGCGAAATATCCGGCGGCGAGGCCGATACCACCAACAACCGCATGGAACTGATGGCAGCCATCATGGCGCTGGAGGCGATGAAACGGCCGGTCGAGGTTCATCTGCACACAGATTCCACATATGTGCGCGACGGCATCACAAAATGGATCCACGGCTGGAAGAAGAACGGCTGGCGCACCGCCGCCAAAAAGCCGGTCAAGAACGCCGACCTATGGCAGCGGCTTGATGCCGCCTCCGCCCGCCACCACGTCACCTGGCATTGGGTGAAGGGCCACGCGGGCCACCCAAAAAATGAACGCGCGGATGAACTCGCCCGCGGCGGCCTTGCAGCGCACCGCTAGCGCCAGTGTACGGTGCAGGGTGCGGTTTTTAAAGCTGCGCCAATATGGCTTCCGCGCTTGAGGCCTTGGCCTCGCCGGGGTTGGCGTCTTGGTTGAAAGATTTCACCTGGCCGTCTTCCACCACCATGGAATAGCGCATGGACCGCGCGCCCATGCCAAAGCCCGAGCCGTCAAAATCGAGCCCCATGGCCTTGGTCAGTTCGCCGTTTCCGTCACCGACCATCCTAATTTTGTCCGTCGCTGATTTTTGCTTGCCCCAGGCATCCATCACAAAGGCATCGTTGACGGCAAGGCAGATTATATCGTCCACGCCTTTGGCCTTTATCTCGTCTGCATGCTGAATGAAGCCCGGCAGGTGTTGGTTGGAGCAGGTCGGCGTAAACGCGCCGGGAACGGCAAACACCACCACCTTCTTGCCTGCAAATATCTCACCGGTGGTTATGGGTGCCGGGCCGTTCTCGGTCATGATGGAAAGGGTTGCGTCGGGAATGCTATCGCCAACACCGATGGTCATTTGCTGCTCCTTTGCATGTGGTAGCGTTTACCAAATCTTGCTGCATTAAAGCCCTAAGCGGCCCAGCAAGACCAGCCTATTGTGGCGCGAGTTCATACTCGAATTGCTGCGCCCATATGACAGGTGCATCGGCCGTGCCCGCAGGCGTCTTGGGCATATCGGCAAACGTCAAAGCCAGCGTCAGACCTGCGTTCAACCCGGGACTACCCATTCGTTGGCGCACCGGGAAGGTAAATTCAGCACGATTGCCCGCGCTGACGATGCGCGGCGTGCCCAAATAGACGCGCGCCTTACCGGCCACCGGTTCGGCAATCAGCACCGGGTTTATGAGCTGCTCCGGCGCGATAATGACCACGCGCAGGCCCGGGCCATCGTCGCCGGCAACCGGGCGGACGCTCTCAACGCGTGCGGCATGCGCTGCGGGAACCCAGGCGCGCCAGCGGGCGATCTGCGGCGCAAACGCCGTGGTGCTTACCGCCCCTGGTGTAAATTCAAGCCGCGCATGGGCTTCAACGGGAATGCACAATTCCTCGCAGGCACCGTAGATAACGTCGGCCACCAAAACGACCGGCGCCGCCGGGTCCACCGGCGTAACACGCAGCGGGAAGATCACCTGCGTCTTATAGCCAAAGCTAATATCGCCGGGCTGATCGAAGCGGTGCGGCATCGGATAGGCGACCTCGACGGTCGCCACGTTGACGGACTGTGAAAAATCGAAATGCGGCGCAATGCCGCTATCGCCCGGCGAGCGCCAATAGGTCTTCCAATTTGGATCAAGCGCGATTTCGATGCCTGCCTCCAGCACCGCCGCATCGGCGTGCGGGGGCAACCCGGTCTGCGCGGCAATCAGACGCAGACGCGACGTTAGGCTCACATCCCACGCGCTGGCGCCCGGCGCGCTTGTGTGCGCTTGCATGCGGTCGCTCAAGCGGTTCGGCCCGGCCGCCATCGCCGCGGTGACTGGCACCACAGCAACCAGCATAGGAGCCACCAGCATAAGGCTCACAACAGCCGCGCGGGCGCTATATCGTAGTCTCATCCACGCCATGGCAGGGAGATAATATGCTGCATCGCCAAATGCCAAGCCGCAATGCGGTCAAGGTTGCGTGAACGCCGAGCCTGCAACCGATGCGGGAGCTACTTCTATAATACCACACGTACAATACCATATGTACTGGGCCGAATGCCGCTTTGTGGGAACCCGTAACTGCTTGTAGTATGGCCCGCATGGGCATGCGCAACGATGTGACGAGCACGCGGCTTTCCGGCTCCTTGCAGGGCCGGCTGTTGATCGCCATGCCATCGATGCAAGACAGTCGCTTCGCGCATACGGTTGTGTATATGTGCTCGCACGGCGAAGACGGTGCCATGGGGCTGGTTATCAACCGGCCCGCCGATCACATCACCTTTGACGATCTGCTCGACCAGCTATCCATCGACGTCTCAGGCGCCGCGCACGCCCACGTGCCGGTGCATATGGGCGGCCCGGTTGCGACGAGCCGCGGCTTCGTGCTGCATTCGGCTGAATATAGCGGCTCCGGCGCCACCGTTTGGGTCGGAGACGGCGTCGGCCTGACCGCCACCACCGACGTGTTGCGCGCCATCGCCGACGGTAAGGGCCCGCGCGATAAGCTGTTGGTTTTAGGATATGCGGGTTGGGGGCCAGATCAGCTCGAAAATGAGATAAAAGCCAATGGCTGGCTAGTCTGCGATGCCCAGCCGGAATTGGTGTTTGCGCCCGATGCCAATGATAAATGGAGCCAGGCCTTAGCAACGCTTGGGGTGGACCCGTCGCTATTATCGGGCGAGGCGGGCCATGCCTGACCGGCGCTTTTAGGCACCCTTTCAGACGCTGTGCCGGGCAATAAAATCGTGCGCGGCGTCGGCTTCCATCGGCTGGCCAAACAGATATCCCTGGCCGTAGGTACAGCCTAGCGATTGCAGTCTATCGCGCGTCACCTCATCCTCAATGCCTTCGGCAACCACCTCAAGCTTTAGGTCCCTGGCCAGCGCCACCACCGAACGGATGATGGCATCGTCACCGGAACCGGATGCATCGGCCGCCGCCAGACCTTGAACGAAGCTCTTATCAATCTTGACCACGTCAAACGCAAAGCGTTGCAAATAGCTCAACGACGCGTAGCCTGTGCCGAAATCATCCAGCGCCAGCTTGACGCCGGTGTCCTTCAAAGCGGACAGAATGCCCGCCGCGTGGTCGAGATCAGCCATTAGCAGAGATTCGGTTACCTCAAGACGCAGCGACCCCGGCACCACCGCGGCGCGCGCGAGCACCGCCGATACGCGCTCCGGCAAATCGTCGAGAAGCTGCCGGCTTGATACATTGACGCTGGAAAACAACGCCGGCGTTTGCGGAAAATCACGCTGCCACTGCGCTAAGTCGTCGGCGGCGCGGTCGAGCACAAAGCCGCCAAGATCGATGATCATCCCGGTACGTTCGGCCAACGGCACGAATTCCTCCGGCGCGATGACACCGCGCGTCGGATGGTGCCAGCGGATCAATGCCTCAAAGCCGGCAAGCCGGCCCCCGTCAAGCGCCATAATAGGCTGGTATACGAGATGAATTTCGCCGCGCTCCAGCGCCCGGCGCAAACCGCTTTCCGTGGCAAGGTCGTCACCGGCGGAGCGCATATCCGCATGAAACTGCCGAATAACCCCGCCTTGGCGCTTAGCCAGCCTCAGCGCAATATCCGCCTCGCCCAATAACGCTTCGCCGCTTTCATGGTGCGGTTCGCGTATAGCAACGCCAATACTGGCGGTGGGAAAGACTTCGCGCCCCGACACCTCCATAGGCTGGGCGATGGCCTCGTGCACTAATTGCGCAATGTCCATAGGCCCTGCCTCGTCGGACCACCCGGCGACAATCATCGCAAACGTATCCCCGTCGATGCGGGCCAATGTATCTTCCGGCGCCATGAGCGTGGTGAGCCGCTTGGCCAGTGCCTGCAGCACCATGTCGGCGGCGCTGTGGCCGAGGCTCTCATTCACCGATTTGAACCGGTCAAGGTCGGCCAGCACCAAAGCGATGCGCTCATGACTGGCCAGCGCCCGGCGGCACGCGCGCTCTAGCCGGTCAGAAAAAAGCGCGCGGTTGGCAAGGCCCGTAAGCGGGTCATGCACGGTTTCGCGCAGCAGGCCCGCCTGCTCATCGCGGCGCTGGGTTATATCGCTGATCGTGCCGACGCAGCGGCTTGCCCCGGCGCTTGCATCCCCATGGGCAAAGCAGGTTGCCTTTAGTTCAAGCCAAAGGCTTCCTTGTGTTGCATCTGCGTGCTGCAGCCGCATGTCCAAAGTGAACGTGCCGGCGCCGCGCAGCACGTGGTCATCAAGCACCTGCGCCACATAGCGGCGGTCGGCCCGGTCAACCCGCGCCATCCAGGTTTCAAGACGGCCGCACAAGGCGCCGGGCACGAGCCCCAAATGCGCTTCCAGCGACGGGTCGACGTAGAGCATGCCGGTGGTGACGTCCAAATCCCACACCGCTTCTCGCGCTGCGGCCAAGGCCAGCGCATTGCGTTGGTCCGCGCGGATCACGGCGGCGTCCAAACCCGCCGGCGGCCCTGGACCAGCCTCGCTGGCCACAGCGTCACGGGCCACATGGGCGCTGGCCGAATGGGCGCTGACCGCAGACAGCGGCGCGGCCTGGCGCCGGGCCATAAGGAACAACGGCCCCGTTAGGGCGTAAGCCACAACCACTACACCCAAACAGGCCAGCGCGTGGATAATAAGCGCCACGGCCGGGCTGCGGGGCGTGATACCGATAGATGCCGCCGCCGCCAATACCGCCGCAACGGCAATCAATATCCAGCCGGTGCGTAGCTCGCGCGTGGCCGGCGTGCTGCGTTTGCCCCGCCCTGCCCCCACCGTCAGCGCCACGCCGCCGCCAAGCGCCACAGCGCCCGCTAGCAGCCGCACCAAGGGAAAACCTATGTCTGGCACGAGAACAGCCAGCACCGCCACAGCCAGCGCGGCAGCGCTCACGCTGCGCGCAGCTTTTTGGTAGACCGGCGCCAACGCACGAATGCGCTCCGCCGCCAGCACCAGCGCCGCTGCGCCGGCGGCAACGGCCAACAGGGCGGCGCCGATGCGCACATCCCAATCGACCGACCAGCCAAACGCGGCCGCCAAAAACCCCTGCGCTGCCAGTTCATAGGCCAACGCCGCCCCGGTCAGCAGCGCCGCCAATCGCACCGGTTGGTGCGCCGTAGCAACACGGCCCGTGCGGCCGGCGGCCAGCCTGGCGGTGGCCGCCGGGAGCATCGCCACCCATCGCGCGGCAAAAACCGCAAACGCAATGGCAAGAGCGCCGACCAGAACGCCGGCAAAGGCGGCGCGGCCGGCGTCAGCGCTGGCCAGTGCCGCTGGCTGCCATAGCTGCACGGGCGTGGCGGCCGCAGACCCGAAGGGAATGGCAAAGCTTGCCACTGCGCCTGGCGGTAAGGTCAAGGTGTAGCGCATATCCGCCGGCCGCCATGGGGCGGCGTGCTGCATTACCTTAGGCACTGCAACCGTATCGGGCACGGCCCGCCATGCACCAAGACGCGACAAGCCGCCGCGGATGCGCACAAGGCCCGACCCCCACAGCGCCGACCGCGCGAAAACCAAAATCCGTTGCTGCGGGCGATCGAGCGGATTCTGTACGGCAAAAACGGTCCACACCTTGGCAAACGCTTCTTCATCGCCGTTCGGGCGTAAGGCAGGTGCGCCCGCTAGCGCTGGCGCTGCATCGGCCGGCACCCGCACCACAGCGCGCGTTAGGTCAATGTGCGGCTGGTCCGGATCTGCGATAATGGTTGGCAGCACCGGGGCGTCCACACCCGTTGGCCCATCAGCGGCGCGCGGCTCCTCAGCCAGTGCTGGCGGTACGCCGGCCAACACGCACGCGGCCACCAGGACCGCACCAAGCGCGCGGCCGGCGTATCTTTGCCACCCGGCCCACTTTTGCCACCCGGCAAACCTGGCCCCCTTAGGGCGTCTGCCGGTGTGGTACGTCATGGTAAAAATCGAAGTCCTTGAGCCCGAGCCAGTGCCGGATGCGGATACAGATGCGGCCCGCGTGTAGGTCACGGCCTAGATGCGCGGATCGCTCGCAAGAATGGCGAACAGCAGATGATCGCGCCACACCCCGTCAATGCGCAGATAATTCCGCGCATAGCCTTCTTGCGTAAACCCACACGCCACCAGAAGCGCGCGCGAGGCATCGTTGGCCGGCAAGCAGGCTGCTTCCAGCCGGTGCAAGCGCATGGTCTCAAACACAAACGGTATCAGCGCGCGCACGGCATTGCCGGTAAATCCTTGCTGCTTATAAGGCTCGCCCACCCAATATCCCAGCGAACAGGTCTGGGCGACGCCGCGGCGCACATTCGACAAGGTGCAGCCGCCGACAAGCCGCCCGCTATGGCTTGAGAACACAAAAAACGGATAGGCCTCATCGTCGCGAATATCGCGCGTGTAGCGCCGCAAGCGGCGGCGGAAGGCGGTGCGGGTTAAATCATCGGCGGGCCATGTTGGTTCCCACGGCGATAGAAACGCGCGGCTACGCGCGCGCAACTCTGCCCATTCCCCATAGTCAGCCATGCGCGGCACGCGCAGCAATACACGATCGCCTTCAATCACATAGGCATCGTCGCTGGCGGATGTCGGGCGCAGAAGAGCCATGGCGCAAATCCAGTTTGACCTACACAGGCTGAAAGTGTGCCGCGAGCTTATGGGCACTGGCAAGAGAGGCCTTTGGACCAACGACGCACGCCGTCGGCGCCGCTTTGTGCACCAGGTCTGCCATGAACCGCCGCACCTGGGTTTCGTCCACCGCATCAATGCGCGCCACCAAGGCGTCCGCCTCCAGCACCCGGCCGAAAACCTTCAAATGCCGGGCAATCCGTTCGGCGCGCGTGGCGCACGATTCAAGGCCCATCAGCACGCCGGCCTTGGCTTGCGCGCGGGCGGCCTCAATCTCGTCGGCGGTAACGCTATGGGCCATCTCGCCGATTTCGCCGCCAATAACCGCCATTAGCGCATCGGCGGCATTCGGGGCGGTGCCAGCATAAACGCCAAACAGACCGGTATCGGCAAAGCCCCAATTGAACGCATAGATCGAATAGCACAGCCCGCGTTTTTCCCGCGCCTCTTGAAACAGCCGCGACGACATACCGCCGCCAAGCACCATTGCTGCAATTTCGGCTGTGAAAAAATCCGCATCGCCCGTGGCCGCACCCTCAAAACCGATCACCAAATGGCTCTGGTCCAGTTCACGCGCCTTAGCAGCAACACCGCCGCTATAGGTGGCCGCGCTGAAGGCCTCCGGCGGCTTATGACCCGCCGCAGTGAAAGCCTTCGCGGCAAGCGCTGTGAAAGCCGCATGGTCAACCGCGCCGGCGGCGCTCAAAATCATCGCCTCTGGCCGGTAATGGGCGGCCATATAGGCGTGGATCGTATCGGACGTGATGGCGCGCACGCTGGCGCGGCTGCCGAGAATGGACCGGCCTAAGGGCTGGTCCGGAAACGCCGCCTGCGACATGATCTCAAACACAAGATCATCCGGCGTATCTTCCGCTTCGCCGATTTCCGACAGCACCACGCCTTGCTCACGCTTAAGCTCGGCAGCGTCGAGGCGGGCATTCTCGATAATGTCGGCGATCACAGTAACCGCAAGCGGCACGTCGTCGCGCAAAACGCGCGCCGCGTAGACGGTGTTTTCGTGCGACGTTGCGGCGTTGAGCGACCCGCCCACCCGTTCAATAGCGCCGACGATCTGTTCCGCTGAGCGGGTCGTCGTGCCCTTAAACGCCATGTGCTCAAGCATATGCGCAACGCCGTGCTGCTCGGGCGTTTCGTGGCGGGCGCCGGCGTCCACGGTCAAGGCGACGGCGGCGGTCTTTAGATGCGGCATCGGGTCGGTCACGACGGTGAGCCCGTTGTCCAGCCGCGACACAGTCACCGTCATGACGGCATCGCCCTGTGTTCGACGAACCGCTCGATGGCCGCCAAATCATTGGCGACATCGCTCATGCGTTCCTCACGGTCGAACAAATCAGCCAGATGCGGCGGCAAGGACGGATGCCGGCCGGTGGCCGCCTCGACCGCTGCGGGAAACTTCGCCGGATGTGCTGTGGCCAGCGTAATCATTGGCGCTGTAGACAGCGG
>Ga0272441_10011642_pt1 | contig 13009 bp, 9 predicted proteins | sample SSMProp6N_FD_193582 | JGI IMG/M metagenome (GOLD analysis project Ga0272441, IMG submission 193582) | Marine sediment archaeal communities from Little Sippewissett salt marsh, Falmouth, MA, United States - SSM-Prop-6N | ecosystem: Environmental > Aquatic > Marine > Wetlands > Sediment ...
TCCGGAATGCAGCAACCAGGGGCCTTGCTGCGCGCAAAGACCAGGGCATTGCTGACCTGTACAGTGAACGCATGCCCCTGTACCTGCGCTGGGCTGATATTACTGTGAAATCATCCCGCATGTCGCACGAGGAGCTCTGCGCGGAGATCATTCGTCTCTGTCAGGGCAAGACACAGCACTGAACGGGTCATTTTTCGCCGTGGACTTTATATTATGGAATGGATTGTAATGTCTGATAAATTCACCCCGCAGAATAAGATACTCTGCGTAAACGGTAGCCCCAGAAAGGGCGGGAACACTGATATCATGCTGGCTCACCTTGTTGATTCCCTGCCCGGGCTCGTGCCCGCTAATACTGTAATGCTGCGCGGTCTTGATTTCAGTGCCTGCACAGGGTGTGAGCGCTGCAGAAAGGACAGGTCCTGCACAGGCATCACGGACGGCATGAATGCTGTCTACCCCGAGGTGACCGGTTCACTGGGCCTGGTGCTCGCATCTCCCGTGCACAACTACAATGTGACTGCGCTCATGAAGGCATTTATAGACCGCCTCTACTGCTACTATGAATTCAGCTCACAGAGGCCGGGCCCATGGTCAAGCCGACTTGCCGGTCAGAACAGGAAGGCAGCTATCATCGCGGTGTGCGAGCAGAGGGACAGGAAGGACATGGGCTTCACCCTTGAGGCGATGCGCATGCCCCTCGAGGCCCTGGGTTATGAAGTCATTGAGGAGCTCGCGGTTTTCGGCATATTCTCCAGGGGCGCTGTAAGGAAAGACAGCCACGCAATGCATAGGATTGAGGAGATCGCACACAGCATGGCCGGCTCGGTTACCTGACAACTCCCTGATTTATAATTGAAATTGATTCCTTTTCATTATCATGTAAAATATCTCGGAACCAGATATTTCACCTGACTGAGCAGGTTCGCGATAAATCTCCTCCTGCTCTTTGGCTGTACAAGGTAGAGCAGGAATAACACGGCTGTAACTATTGCAACTATTATAAGTGCTTTCATTAATATTTCCCCCTATTTTTCATACTTCTCAATAAGATCCGCCGCTATCATTGCTGAAGCGGTCACGGTTGGCACTCCCCCGCCTGGATGCGTTGACGCGCCCGCAAGGTACAGGCCCTTTACGTGTCTTGAGCGCGCTGACGGACGGAACATCATTGAATGAGGAAGGTCCTGCCTGAGAGCGTATATTGCCCCCTCCGGCGATCTCAGCCTCCTTTCAAAATCCACGGGTGTTGACAGCTCTGCCAGCACAATATGCTCCTCCAGTCCCGGAAGATATGTTTTTGAAAGATATTTAATTATGCTTTCTTTTATCGCGTTTTTTTCATTGTCCCACGTGGTCCCTTCAAGGTTATAAACCCCGGGCGCAAGCGTGACAGCAATAATATGGTGCCCCTCTGGCGCAAGTGACGGATCTGACCTGGTTGTCCAGCTCAGTATACCGAACTGTTCCCCCGGGAAAGAGCCCTTCATGTAGTGTTCGAACCAGTAATCATTGACCTTTTCCATTGGCAGGGTCATCAGGGTATGATGGTCATTGAGAGGCGGTTCATAATCAAGGCAGAGATAGAGCATTGGTGTTGCCATTGAATAGGTATAGCTTTTAAGACCGGCTTTCGCGAGCCATGGCAGGTGCTCCTCTCCTACCATTTCAAGGTACATCTTCTTTGAGTTGATATTTGATACAACTATGTCAGCTGTGATCTCAGTGCCGTCCTCCAGAATTACACCTTTTATTCTTTTGTTTTCAATCATTATCTTTTTAACCGGTGTGTTCAGCCTGACCTGCATGCCTTCCTTTTCACCGCACTTCCTGAACCCTTCCGGTATTCCTATCATGCCCCCTTTGCTGTAATATATACCCGCGTGTTCAGCGTACGGGATCATGGCGAAGTGACCGGGCAGAAGGGACGGCGGGAGTCCCGCGTAAAAACTGTGAAAAGAGAACGACTCAAGCACCTTCTCATTTTTAAAATACTTTCTCAATACGCCTTCGTAACTTCCGAAAAACAGGCTGTTGTATTTGAGTAACGCCGGTGTCCTTGCGAACAGCTTTATTACATCAGTCAGATTATTGGCAGGACTCAGAAAAAAACCGTCCAGCGCCGCGTCAAGAAACCCCTTGATCTTTTTTGAATATCTCTCCCATCCCTTTACGTCTTCCGGCGCGATCCTCCCGATCTCACGAGCTGTTTCCTCCAGGGATATCGGATATGTCACCCTTGTACCGTCATTCAGTATTGCTGAAAATGTCGGATCAACAGGCACAAGGTCCACCTCGTCATAGAATGAAGTCCCCATTCTCTGGAAACACCAGTCAATTACCTGGGGGAATTCAATAATTGATGCCCCGATATCAATCCTGTATCCCTGCTGCTCAAAGGTGGAACAGCATCCCCCCACACGCTCGCTCTGCTCGAGAACAAGGACCCTTCTGCCCTGGTGCGCAAGAAGTGCGCCTGAAGCAAGGCCGCCGCATCCGGCCCCGATAACTATAACATCATAATCTTTCATGGAGTGCTCCTGGTATTACTTATTATTCCGGTAACAATTCATCCTTTCCCTGCGTACCGTCAGCCGGGGATTGGCGCCCGCGTCTGCGTGCATGTTTGTGCGTACATAAGCGCACATCCATGATATAAATTAATGAATTTATCACTGGAGGTTCATTAACCCTGGTTAATAAGGAAAGATTTTAAATGCTAAAACAGCATGCAGCTTACGCCATGCTCATTCTTTTTCTAATGCGGGACAGTGCCACGTCAGTGACACCCAGATATGAGGCGATGTGATACTGTGGAATCCTGTTAATAAGATCAGGATATTCATTAAGAAACCTGGTATAGCGGACCTGCAAAGGATCCAGCAGGAGCTCCTTTTCCCTGCGCTCCATGTGGTTTATAAAGGAGATAGCGCAGAGTCGTCCCAGGCGTTCCCAGCATGGATGCCTGTTGTAAAGATCTTCAAGAGAGTCTCTTGACAGGACAAGTGTTTCAGTCTCTTCAAGGGCCTGTATGTAGAACCCGCACGGGAGCCTGAGGAAGAGCGAGCTGTATGAGCCGAAAAACCTGTTGTCCATTACAAAGTACTTGTTGAATTCCCTGCCCGATTCCGTGATGTAATAGAACCTGACAAGACCCCTGTTTATTGAAAAAAGGCTGTCCATGGTTTCACCTGCCCTTATGAGAAACGAGTCCTTTGTGTAGGTCCCTGTTCTGAACAGACCGGCCGCGTATTCCCACTCGCTGTCAGGGATACTCACATCCTCTTCTATCCCGTCCCTCATCCTGTTCAGGTACAATTCTTTTGTTTTTATCCCGTCCATATATTCCCGGCAGATTTTATACCCCGTATTCAGCCCGTTCAATCAGCTCAATCTGCTGCTGCCTGGCCGCATTATTTTTTTGGCAACCATTTAAAGATATTAACAGCATCTGATATTCTTTTTGTCAAGCTGTTACTCAATACACGGACCAGTATCCCGTTTTCATTATGCAGGAGCAGCACGCAGGATCTTATTTCTCCATTCCGGGGTCACCAATACCGCTCCAAATGGTACTGACTGATTATATTCTGCAATATTATAGTCTTAGTTTAAATTTATATGCCGCCCACAGGCCCGCTTATCCGGGTAATTATATTTTTAAAAAAGGGCCTTTATTGTAAGGATTTTCCTTGAATAATTCAGTTAAAATTACTGATAATGGTGCAAACACAATTTATACTATGTACATATTCAGAAAACATTCTTTCTGGTTTTATCAGTCACTTTATCTTTAAAAAAACAAATTATGAAAGAAAAAACCAGTTTTACCAGGCTTGTCCAGTTATGGGGACTTTTATCCCTTATCGGGATCGGTATAAGCATTATTACAATTGATATTATCGGTTCCTATCATGATTTCAATATTCATGCTGAACGCATGCGTACGGACTATATTGACGGCCAGAAGCGAATAATCAGGCAGGAGGTCCATCGCGTTGTTGAGATGATCAATCACGATAAGCTCAAGAGCGAGTTGATGGCAAAAAATAATATAAAATCAAGAACTTATGAGGCCTGTGCTGTTGCTTCTAATATTCATGAGCAGAACAGGAATTCCAGGAGCGCGGATCAAATCAGGGAGATGATCCTTGACGCGTTAAGACCCGTCCGTTTTGAAAACGGCAAAGGCTATTTTTTTATCGCCGGAATGGACGGAACCGGGGTCCTGTATCCGGACAATCCTGACTTTGAAGGATCTGATCTGCGTGACCTTAAAGTCCACCGCAGCAGTTATATTGTAAAAAACATGATTGATATTGTGAGAAACAGGGGCGAGGGCTTTTATAAATATCACTGGATTAAATCAGGAGTAAAGGATAAGTATTACAGAAAAATATCTTTCCTGAAATATTTTGAGCCATATGACTGGTTCATCGGGACCGGGCTCTACATGGATGATTCCGAGAAACAGGTAAAAACAGACCTTCTAAAGAGAATAAGCAGGATCAAGTTTGGAAAGGAAGGATACATATTCGTTAACACCCTCAAAGGGGATGTGCTTGTATCAAACGGCAGATTTTATCCGGGAACAAAAAAACTATGGGAGGTATTCAGCGATAACCCGGGCAAGATGAAAGCAATTTTTAAAAAGGAGTACGATGCCGCGTTAAAACCTGAAGGCGATTATATATATTACAATTTCATTAAACTCACTGATTCTCAAAAACTATCCCCTAAAGCTTCCTTTATATACGGCATCCCCGGGTGGCAGTGGCTTGTTGGGGCTGGTGTTTATCTTGATGACGTTGAAAATAATATTACCCTGATGCAGGAAGAGTTAACCGGTCAGATCAGGGTTAAGATACTGTCCTTCCTGTTCATCTCCCTTGGAATAATCGTAATTTTTCTTTTCTTCTTCAACAGGCTGAACCGCAGGCTGAAAAATGATATAGACCTGTTTATCTCCTTCTTTAACCGCGCAGCCCTTTCTGATGAACCGATCAACAGGACACTGGTCCATTATGATGAACTGGACAAAATGGCCGAAAACGCGAACAGGATGCTGGAAGACAAGATCCATGCCCGCAAAGAGCTTATGAAAGAAAGAGAGGCCCTGCGCCAGAGCGAGTCAAAATTCCGCGGACTTGTAGAATCATCATCAGACTGGATATGGGAATTGGACGCAAAGGGTGTTTACACTTATTCGAGCCCACAGATCAAAGCAATTCTCGGATATACCCCTGATGAGATCAATGGCAGGACCCCTTATGATTTTATCCCGCCGGAAGAATCGGAGAGAGTTGCCGCGGTTTTCAGGGATCTTGCTGAGAGCAGCGATCCGATAGATACACTGGAGTCCGTGGCCCTGCACAAAGACGGCAGACAAGTTATTCTTGAGACAAACGGCGTTCCTGTTTTTAACATATCAGGAGAGATTATCGGTTACCGAGGTGTTGCACGCGATATAACCGACCGCAGAAAGGCGGAAGAAGAGCTTCAGAAAATGCAGAAGCTTAAAAGTATCGGAATTCTCGCGGGCGGGATCGCTCATGATTTCAACAATATACTGATGGGGCTTTACGGAAATATTTCACTGGCAAAACATGCTCTTCCGGAAAAACACCCCGCGCTCGCTCCCCTTAAAGATGCGGAAAGTTCCATGGACAGGGCAACCCATCTTACCTCGCAATTCCTTACTTTTGCCAGGGGCGGTTCCCCTGTAAGGGAAAAGATAAGACTTGACATGCTTGCGGAGGAAGTCATCCGTTTTGACCTTTCAGGCAGCAGTATCAAACCTGTTTTCAGTATATCGGACGGCCTGTACCTGGCTGATGTTGACAAAGGTCAGATACAGCAGGTTTTTTCAAACCTGACCATAAATGCCTCCCAGGCCATGCCGGACGGCGGCCACCTGTACATTACTCTTGAAAACGCGAATATAGAGGATGGAGATGTGCCAAATCTCAGCCAGGGTAAATATATCAAAATTTCAGTTCAGGATGAAGGTAAAGGGATAGAACGAAAGAATATGCACAAAATATTTGATCCCTATTTCAGTACAAAGGATACAGGTATCGGACTGGGGCTTACCACAGTCTATTCAATTATAAACAGGCACGAAGGCAGCATAACTGTTGATTCACTGCCGGGCACAGGTACAACCTTTACAATATATCTTCCCGCATCAGATTCATTATATACACCTGAGATTGCCGAATCAGCTGCTGAAAACTTATCAGAAAAGCAATCCGCCAGGATACTGGTTATGGATGATGAAGAAATGATCCGCAGCATGCTCGAACAAATGCTTGTGAGATCAGGCTTTTCAGTTGAAACAGCATCTGACGGCAGTCATGCGATTGAGATGTACAGAAATGCACTCGATAAAGGAGACCCCTTTGACGTTGTTATTATGGATCTTACAATTCCCGGAGGAATCGGAGGCAGGGAAGCGATCAGGGACATTCTGAAAATAGATCCTGAAGCCAGGGTGATCGTCTCCAGCGGCTATACCAATGATCCTGTTATGTCAAATTACTCAGATTACGGGTTCCATGGCATTGCAGTAAAGCCCTACACAATAGACAAGCTTATTGAAGTCCTTTACAGGGTCATGGGTAAATAACACATTACACCGCGCGGTTTTACTGATACTGAAGTACTGATCCATACAGGCATGCACCATTCACTCCTCTACTCCATTCTTCATCATCTCCAATACTGTCTATTTCCCCCTTTTTTCATTTTAGTCTCTACTAATTGATTTTTGCGGTATTAATTTATAAAGATATATTAAGTGTAAAATTATCAATTATACCCTACCCGCCTCCGGCAGCGGGATTAAATAGAGCATTTTTCACCTTCTGCAGGTCATGGAATAGATATTGGATTATAAAAAGTTTTTATAAATATCTTGATATAAATTAAATAATAAAAAAGAATGTCATATTATTTAATTATTCGAATATTCAAATAATTAAATATTGTGTTCAGGATGATTATAATTTCATCAATAATATATACCGAATATTCTCGTAACATCAGATTTCAATAATTTGTAATTAATATATTTCAAATTAATTAAATATATAAATCAGCGAGGGTAAACATATGAGAAGTGCAGATGTAGTTGTTCTTGGAGGTTTATCAGGCATTACTGCCGGGATAAGCTGCAGAAGACATTATCCTGAAAAAAAAGTCCTTCTTATAAGGAAAGAAGGAACTGTTCTTATCCCGTGCGGTATTCCGTATATTTACGGCACAGTCGGTGGTCCTGAGAATAATGTTATTCCTGACGGCCTGCTGGAAAATAACGGAATCGACCTCCTTAAGGGTGAGGCAGTCAGTGTTGACCGTGAAAAAAAGGTCATCACCATGAAGGACGGAGAAACCATATCATACGATAAGCTGGTCTTTGCCACAGGTTCAACCCCCCTTGTCCCGCCAATCAACGGAATTGACAAAAAGGGCGTTTATGCCGTTAAAAAAGAATTTAATTATCTCGGGGACCTCCTTGAAGTGATGAATGATGCAAAGGACGTAGTCATCATCGGAGGAGGTTTTATCGGCATGGAGTTCGCGGATGAATGCCGAAAAGGAAGGGACATCAATATCACTGTTGTCGAGGCGCTGCCGCACTGTCTTCAGATGGCAATGGACAATGAGTTCTGTGATGAGGCACAGAAAAAACTTTCCGAAACCGGCGTGAATATCATGGTAGATGAAAAAGTTGAAGCCATTCTCGGCAATGACTTTGTTACCGGTGTAAAACTCGCAAGCGGGAAAGAACTGAAATCGGACCTGGTAATTCTCGGGATCGGCGCTGTTGCCAACACAGAGCTTGCAGAAAAATCCGGCATTGAACTCGGCTACAGAAATACCATTAAGGTTGACCGCTATATGCAGACATATACCGATACTGATGTCTTTGCATGCGGTGACTGCGCAATGAAGGAATCATTCTTTGACGGCAGGCCAGTTGGTGTCATGCTGGCGTCAATAGCGACATCAGAGGCGAGGATAGCGGGCGCGAACCTGTTTTCTCCTACTCACCGAAACTGCGGTGCTATCAGTGTCTTTTCAACCCTCATCAATGGCAGGGCCTTTGCTGTTGCCGGCCTTACTGAACGTATCGCTAAAGAAAACGGTATCAAGTACGTTATCGGTGAAGCGGAAGCACCCGATACCCATCCGGGCGGAATGCCCAATTCCACCCTCACAAAGGTAAAACTCATTTTCGCAAGGGATACCGGTGTACTCCTGGGCGGCTCACTGTCCGGAGGAAAGCCTGTCGGAGAAATGGTAAATGTACTCAGTGCATGTATAATGCACAAAATGACAGCGGATGACATGGTAATGTTCCAGATGGGTACCCATCCAGCCCTTACTTCGTCTCCCATAGTATATCCGATTGTGAATGCAGCGTGCAAGGCGGTTATTCCACTAAAGGGAATTGCCTGATCTGACACATAATTTTTAATGCACTTCAGTCAGGGGGCGAGTGGCCTTTTCACTCTCCCCCTGTTAAACCGCAATGTACTCTTCAATATATTCCAAATTTTCATGGTCACAAAGCATTAATTCCCACATATCTATCCCGGCGGTGTACTCATTAAGATGCTGTTGTATTATAATAGAATGCGGGAACAGGAGGAGCAGTTAGACTATTCAGAAAAACAGGAGCAGGGGCGCCGGGTTCTGCACCCCTGCCTGTAAGATTTATTATTCGCTGTACATCATGTCAATCTGGTCTTTGTACTTCTCAATTATCTTCTTACGCTTCAGCTTCATTGTTGGTGTCAGTTCACCACCCTCCTGTGTAAGCTCGTTTGTGAGCAGGCTGATTTTCTTGATCTGCTCCACTCGGCCAAGGGTCTTTGTGCGCTCCGCAACAATATCTTCATACAGTTTAATGATCTTCGGGTCCTTTACAGCTTCCTCGCGTGAACTGAACGGGATACCGTTTTCACTGCAGTAATGCTCCAGCATTTCGAAACTGGGAACCACCAGCGCTGATATGAACTTCTTTCCTTCACCCACAACAACGAACTGTTCTACCATCAGTTCGTCTCCGAGCATTGTCTCTATCTGCTGTGGTGATATATTCTTGCCGCCTGCAGTAATTATAAGGTCCTTGATCCTGTCAGTGATACGGATATAGGTCATTTGGTCACCGTACCTCTCCTCCATAGTGACCTCACCAACATCCTGTGTCCTGAACCATCCGTCATCAGTAAAGCATTCCCTTGTGGCCTCTTCCTTTTTGTGGTAACCGCTCATGCACATGCCGCCCTTTAGCTGAATCTCACCCTCATCTGAAATGCGCACCTGGCACATTGAAATCATTGGTCCGCATCCACCCGGTTTACCGTTATCCCTGTATCCCACGCATACAGGGAAGAACTCGGTAAGTCCGTATCCCTGAATAATGTTTATGCCAAAGGCCTGGAAAAATTCATTTATCTCTGATGCAAAAGCGGCGCCGCCTATATGGTACACGTTGCACCGCTCAGTACCCAGGGTCTGCCTTACCTTTTTCATTATAATACCGTCAGCGAGTTTATGCTGGAATTTCAGACCGATTCCGGACCTCTTTCCTGCAAGACTGTTCCTGTATACTTCAAGACCTACCCTTGTTGCCCAGTTAAACAGTTTCTTTTTCGCAGGAGGTGCTGTTTTCAGGCCGTCATGTATTGTGCCGTATACCTTTTCCCATATCCTTGGCACGCTTGTCATGAAATGCGGTTTCACGTAATTCATGACTTCCACGAACTGCTTGGGATCCGGGCAGTAGGCTATTCGTACACCGGCGCTCATGCACCCGTATGACCACATGCGCTCAAAAACATGGCTTAGAGGCAGTATTGCAAGTGAAACTGTATCCGTGTCCGCCTCAGGGAAACGGCAGTATGAAGGGTAGATCCCGTTCATGAAGCTCCTGTGGGTATGGATTGCGCCCTTTGGTGCACCGGTAGTACCGGATGTGTATATCAGGGTAAGTGTGTCATCAGGATTTACTTCTTTAAGACGGGCTTCAAGCAAATCTCCTTTTGAAGATTTTCTCCCCATCTCAAGCATCTCGTCAAGGTACATGCTGTCATCACCTTCAATGGTAATATCGCGGTCAAATGCTACTATTTTTTTAAGATAGCTGTTTCCCTGGATAATCTTCTTTGTACGGTCATACTGGTCCTGGTCACCCACGAACATGATCTTGATTTCCGCGTCATTCACGATATATTCTGCCTCTTCAGCAGAGTTAGTGGCGTATATTGGTACTGATACTGCCCGTGTTGTCAGTATTCCCAGGTCTGAGATCGCCCATTCAGCACGGTTCGCTGAAAAAATTCCAGCCATCTCTCCAGGTGCAAGTATATCCATCTCAAGCAGGGCTTTTGCCAGTGACCTTATCTGCTCGCCAAAATCTCTCCATGTTATTGAAACCCATTCCCCCTTGACCTTCTGGGTGAGCGCGTAATCATCCGCGAATTCCTCTGACTTCTGAAGCATCATATAAGCCAGAGTCTTATTGGTTTCAAGGTATTCATTGAATTCCTTTTCCCAGTCCCTTTTTGATTCCATCAACGGTTTTAGCATACCTTCCCCTCCATACACCTGAAATTAATTTAGTGCATAATTTTTCATAATCTCACTATGTATACTATTTGAAAATACAATATGAATTTTATCAATAACATTTATCATTGTTAATAACATTTATCCTCATGCAACAAGTTTATAATACATATCATCCAGTATTACTTTTCTAATACCATGTTCATTCTTGACAATTATTCCGCTTAATGAGAACAAGGTAATATTTATTCGAGGACAAAATGCCACTTATTGAAAATACATACTATAATCCGCCATTTATTTACAGAAACGCTCACCTTCAGACAATGCTTCCCACACTTTTGAGACGTGTAAGCAGTTTCATATACACAAGGGTAAGGATAGAAACCCCTGATGAAGATTTTATTGACCTTGACATCTCAGGAGCCGGGAAAAGCTCATCAGCAGTAATACTATGCCACGGCCTTGAAGGTTCCTCTGACCGGCATTACATGAGAGGAATGGTCCGTGCCTTTAACGCGCATGGCATTGACGCAATCTGCTATAACTACCGTGGATGCAGCGGGGAGATGAACCGGAACCTTCGCATGTACAATGCGGGCTCCACTGACGACCTTGACACTGTTGTTTCCCATGTGAGGGAAAACAGCGGATACAGGAAACTCTACCTTGCAGGCTTCAGCCTTGGTGCCAACCTGGTTCTCAGGTACGCGGGTGAAAACGGGGATGCCCTTGATCCGTCAATAAAGGGGATTGTGGCTGTGTCCGCTCCCTGCGACCTTAAATCATCAGCGGTTGAGATTCACAGGACCCGGAACTATCTGTATCATAAGCGTTTTCTTATCATGCTTCTCGCAAAAATGAGGGAGAAAGCGAAGTCCCATCCGGAACTATCACGGATAGATCTTGAGAGCATTAAGACACTGGGTGATTTCGACAATCTCCTTACAGCCCCCATTCACGGTTACAGGGACGCTGAGGATTACTGGCAACGCGCCAGCTGTCGTCCCATTCTTCACAGAATCACTGTGCCGTCACTTATTATGAATGCACTGGACGATCCTATATTCGGCAATGACTGCTATCCCTTTAACGAGGCAGAGCAGAGTGAGTATGTCTTTCTTGAAACACCCGCTCGTGGCGGTCATGTCGGATTTATGAGGTACCCGGGGGACCATGAATACTGGCACGAGACAAGGGCGCTTGAGTTTATCAGGGAACACTGTGCCTGATCCGTACCCGTTAACAACTGGCTGGTGATTCAGGCATTTACAATATGCCTTTCTTTTCCTGATTTCTCTCCCTGTTCTGAAGCATTATCCACAAAAACCATGCTACCGTTTACATTTTTTCGCCTTATGATTCCGGCCTCTTCAAGATACTGTATTGTAGTAATGATCCAGCCCTCCACGAGTCTCCGGCGAAGGGGACTCATTTTGGGGTATACTTTCTCAACAACATGGTGAAATGTTATACCCCTGCTTCCCGAATCCTTAATGATCCCTTCAATTTCCCGGGTGCGCATATCTCTGTAATTTATGATATCATCAATCCGCTCAACCGGGTTTTCAATGCTGCTTCCATGCGCGCTGAGTATCCTTTTTAATCCCGGCAGTTCCCTGATGCGCCGGAGCGTGCTGATGTAGTCTTTCAGGTTTGAACGTGGCGGCCCCAGCCATGTTGTAATGCTCCTGAGCACATTGTCACCTGCGAGCAGGAGCCCTCTTTCACGATTATACAGCATCACATGGTTATCGCAGTGCCCGGGCCCTGCCATTACAAGCCATTCTTCCCCGTTTACCATAATGAGTGATTCTTCTTGTACAATTTCATCCGGGTCCGGCATGAAAGTCAGGCCGAAGGATATCCTGAAATATGCATTGGATAATGCGGTCATGGCAGCTGTCAATAATCCGTTTCGCGGATGCGAAAATATCCCCTGCTCTCTTTCCGGATCACGGTATGATCTGAACCATTTTTCCCGGCTCTCTATCAACTCATACATACCGGGCGTAAGAATCACCTTTAATCCCATCTTTTCCCGCATGCCGCTGAGTCCTGAAAAGTGGTCAGGATGTGTATGGCTCGCCAGAACTCTTGTTATGGTGCATACTGATCCCCTCTCACGGCACATCCCTTCAATTTTCCTGACCCCGTCACTCACCTTTTTCAGGGCACTGGAATTACCAAATCCAGCGTCAAATATCAGTCCATCTTCTCCTGCTATCACATATATGTTCATTGGCGGTTTTATACCGTAACTCGCCCCTCCCTGCCTGATAAGGAAGATGTTTTCAGCTATTTCCCGAGGTTCTTTCATTTAATTCCCTGTTTCATTGTTAATTTTTTTGCTCAGAGTAAAATCACCTGCTCAGAGTAAAATCACCTGCTCAGAGTAAAATTCCCCGCTCAGAGTAAAATTCCCAGCTCA
>Ga0272441_10011643_pt1 | contig 13009 bp, 26 predicted proteins | sample SSMProp6N_FD_193582 | JGI IMG/M metagenome (GOLD analysis project Ga0272441, IMG submission 193582) | Marine sediment archaeal communities from Little Sippewissett salt marsh, Falmouth, MA, United States - SSM-Prop-6N | ecosystem: Environmental > Aquatic > Marine > Wetlands > Sediment ...
CCAGAAATTCCAGAGCGGGAAAAAGCTTATTTCCAGCGCTTCTATGTTATGTTCTCAAAAATAGCAGCTTTGGGTAATATAGAAAGACAGGATATACTAACATTCAAAATCACATACAAAATTGTAGCAATCCTTTTAGAAAACGGAATCTACGACTATGCGCATGAACTTATGGGTGACTTCCTTATGACATTACAACTATCTCGTTCAGTTGGTGGATTTTGGACATTATACGGACAGCGTGGTGTGGAGAGAACTGAGCAAATACAAAAATTGATGGAGAAGACAAAAAGAAATAGAACTTTCGGTGACAAGGTAAGAGGCTTCTTTGGAGGTAAATCTCAAGAACCTCAAGCCCCAGCCGATTTTGGATTATAGGTGAAAATATGTATTTTGGAATTATGTTTATCCTTTTTATGATAGGAGTGATAATATCATCTTTCTGTGGATTGATGCCAGGTGATGTTCAATTAGTTATTCCTTACTATTTTAGATTTCTTGCTTTTATGGTAGGAATGTTGATATCATTTATTGGTATCGTTATCCTTTATATGCGAACATTGAGCACTGGCTCAAATCATCTTATAGCACCTGGACGACCAGGAACTGTTTTATGGTTTTTCGTATATGCAGATGGTGAGATAAGAATTTTACCCAGCAAGAGAACAGGAGAAGGACAACTCTACAATGCAGAATTGGATTCTCAAGTAATTGATGTCAAAACATATTCTTTGGGAGACCACAAGATAAGAATTGTTCCAGAAGTTGTTGGACATGCTGTTGACCTTGATTTTGTTTTATATGTTAATTTGCTTAAGAATAGATATGGATTTGAAAATCTAAGAGAAGCAAGAGCAGCTGGTTTGAAAGGCAAAATCAAAAAACCAAAAGAAATAGTTGATAAAGAAGGAGTTTTAATTGGTGATGAAAATGAGTCGCTTGATGAGAAGATTAGAAGGGTCCAGAAGCAGAACCAACCCAGACCAACAAATGCCTAGACCATCTGATTATTATCCAGATGACCGGGAACAATATCCAGAGCAATCACAACAATCGTATTCACCTGAGATAGAAGAGTATGAGCGATTACAAAAAAAGGCAAGGGAAGAATACGACAGGGAAATAAGAGCAATTGAAGCAACCAATCCTCATTCTCTCTATAAAGAGGTAATAACAGACCCAGCAGACAAAGATGTTCACAGAATGACTCTGTTTGGTAGACCCGTTGATTTGGCTATGCTTGAGAATTATCTTATCTTTAAAGTTAGTCCTCGCACTGTGACAACCCTTATGCGCTACAATGATGTGAAGGCAATAGAAGAAACAAGAGGACTTAGTAAAAGAAAGCCTCTTAAGATGGCAAAGAGTGGAATGATTTGGATTATTCTTGGTGCCGTTGTATTATTGATTATTGGTTTGATATTCTTTATGTATGGTGGCAATATGAGTGAGATAATGAAGGGAATGTTTGGAGGGCTTGGAGGATGAGCAATTGGATACTACAATACTATAAAGACAGCTTCAATCGTGGAGCAAAACAGGGCAAAGAACTAAAAGAAAAACATAAAAAAATTGTAAAGAAATCAACATCATGGGTTGCTTTTATAGTAGTAATACTCTTAGTCTTAGTTGGCACTTACATACTGCTTACTTATCCAACTATCAGCGAAGAACAAATTCCCAACGGTCTTTATCCTGTTGTCAATGTAGGACTATTAACTTTAATTGTTGGTATTTTTATGATTGTAACTTCAATAATAGTTGTATTAGCAAACAGAGGCAAAAATAATGAAGAAAATAAAAAAACCAATTGATATCAAAAATCTTTTTTTGGCTATAACAGTTGCAGTACTTACAGCTTATACATGCTATTTGGTCCTTGGATTATTTAGCTTTGTAAATTCATTATTCGATACAACAGATACAGTTATGAGAACAATAGTGATAACAATTATTTTGATTCTTGGGAATTCTTTGTTTATAGTTGTTATTATGGTTTCGATGCTCGGATATGTATATTACTCAAATAAAGATAAGAAAAAGGTGAAAGACAAATGATTGAATCAGAAGGAAGGAAATTTTATGAAGATTTGATAATGGATAAACTTTGGAAGTTGTCTGAAGCAAAAGAAGAGGGTTATGATGTTAGATTTGATGATATATTAGATGAGGTAGAATCTTTTCTTAAGCCCTTTCCACAAGTTCATTATGAATTTAGAATGAAGAAAAATGAGTTGATGAAACTTGTTAATGATAATTTCAAAAAAATAGATATAGAGGCTGCAAGCATGTCTGATGAAATAAGTAAAGACATACAGATATCAAAAGAAAAAGATAATGTCAAGTGGGATTATAGAACTGATATGCTTGAAGCATTAATTGTTATATTGGTTGAGTATCAAATGATTCCGTTTGAGCGTCCAATAGTAGGAGAGGTTGGATTTGGTGAGCTCTCTGGAGAACAGGAGCAACAATACGAAGAAGAGGGTGTTCCAAGTGAATTAGAGAACGATGAAGACTTTGAAGGAACAGAGATTGCTCCTCCTGAGGGCTTAGAAGAGTATATGGAAAGGCAAGAGAGAAGACCACCATCAATTAAAAAGAGAAGCAGTAAACTACCACCAAAACCTGAATAAGCATGGCTAAAAATGAAGAAGTTTCTGTTAGATTATATCATGAGGATACATTAGAATTACAACATAAGTTTATATGCTGGCTAGAATTTCTCATAGAACACAAGGGAATTATTGCTCCTTCATATAGAAAAGCTTTTAGGAAATCATTATCCAAAGCAACATTAGAGGTTGGTAGGGCTCACCAAATCTTTTATACAACTAAAGATGGTGTTCGTATACCGCTGGGAAAGTTTTATAAGTTTGCAATGAAGATGGCATACCAGCGGTCAAAGATTGTTACTATTACATATAAATCTAATATATATAAAGTGCCTATAGAGGATTTGTGGCTTCTTATTCTTGACAAAGTGCACGATGTTGCTCCTTATGCTTTGGAAGAAGCAAGACGAATGTCTCAAGAAAGATTTAGATTCCAAGCAAAGCCTGGAGTAGTAGAATGGAAGCCTGGAGACTAATATGAGCAAAGTTACAGATGCTATTTTCAACTCTCGTCAAGAAGCAAATTTTGCTTTTATTATGAATAGAATTCATAGTCAGAATAAAGAGATGGGAGGTGTTTTAACAGAATCAACTGGAATGCAAGGTTCTGCTAAAACATCTGCTATGCTTTCTTTTTGTCATCATAACATTTTGAAACATCCAGACCAAAAAAACTTTTGGCGTAATACTTATGATTCACCTCTACAGTTTACAAAACTTCCACCTGGAACTTGGGAAATCATGGTAGAAGAAGGACACAATCTCAAATTCTATGAGAGAAGTGAACACCTGCCAGAAATTCCAGTTGAATACAAAGTTTTCAAAACACTTGATGAGTTACACGATGATGCTACACCTGGAAAATGTACAGCTGTATTCTTTAGAGATGAATCGTATTGGATGAATCTTGTTCATTATTTAGGATTTAGAGGAGAGTGGAATCATGTATTCTTAGATGAGTATGGTGAACTGTTTCCATCAAATCCCAGCGGTCCTTTGTATCGTAAAATAATGGAAGCAGTATTTGATTTTGGTGAGATTAGAAAAAGGAATATCAATGTTCATACTACAACACAAGTTGCTTCTGATGTGTTTTATGGAATAAGAAGAAAGATTATGATATTTATTTATTTTCCAGGAGCGAGAGCAGCGGGTGGGTTGGTAAAACAAGAGGCAGTTGATAAGTTGGAATTGAATCCAGTTAAAGGAAATCAAGCATGGCTTGAACTTAGGGGACATCGTTATGGAAAGGGACGATTTACACAAATATACAAGCCAATATCATATATGGATTGGATGGCTCGTAGACCCGATGGTGCAATAAGAATTTCGGATTATCTTAAAGACCCATACAAATCAAGAAAGGGAGGTAGACCAAGAAAGAGACGACCAGGAGATGAAGAGTTCGAAGAAGAGGGGTTCACATACGAAAACTATTAAAGCCATCAAAAATTATATAAATAGCAAATTTATTTTGTTATTAGATGGAGGACAAATCTATGGTCGATATAGATGAACAAGATTTGGTTGAGGAGGAAAGTACTCCTACCCCAACTGAGGCTAAAGACACCCCTAAGAAAGATATAACACAAGAAGTTAATGAGTTCAAAGAAAGAAAGGTAAAAGCACAAGAAGAAATCAAAAAAATCAAAGCAGAAAAAAAAGCTGTTGAGAAAAAAGAGAAAAAACAAGAATCAAAGAAAGAAAGCACGACGGTAGAAAAAAAGGAAAAACCAACAGTTGCTCCTGAAGAAGACTTTTTAGCAAAATCAAATACCGTAAAACTTGATTCTTTTATTGCCCGATTGAAAAAGGATTTTGAAGTTGAGATTGTTCCAACTAAAAACAATCCCAATGAGTTCAATTTGTTATTTGATGAACTTTGGGTTTGTGGGTTAATGCCACGTAACAAATGTTGGTATTCAGTTTGGCGTGAAGTTGCAGAAGAAGACAATAAGCGCAAAAGTTGCAGAGTTCTTAATGAGAAAGATGAACAAACACATTATGACTATATCAAAGAATTCGTTAGGCTGAACAGTACAGCCTAATCCTTACCATTTACAATTCAGACCCAAGTAAGACCATTTCAACCAAGAGGCTAGACGAAAGTCTATTAGCTGACAACCTTAAACCTTGATTGGCATTGTCAAGTCTGAATTGGTGGATATAAGGGTAAAACTATTAAAGTAACCATAAACCTTATATATCACTAAATTATATTTTATTTGGTGATAGTAAAGTGGCAGAAAGTAAATTTGAAGAATTGAAGGCTGGTGTTATTAGAACAGATTTTAATGGGTTTACCCATTGTGAAGATTACAATGGAAAAGGTTTTTATAGGATAAGAATATTGTTGGGAAGACAACACATATATGTTCAAATGAATCCAGAACAATCCTCATTTTTACCATGGTTAAAAAATCATGGCATGTCAAAGGAGGCATAAAAATGAAATGCGAAAAATGTGGAAAGGATTTAGAGATATTTCAAAGAGGCTGGGAGACTTGGTATTGGGCATGCACTTGTCAGCAGGAGGCTAAAAAATGACGGAAGTCAAAACAATTATTGATATATATCAAATGAGGACATTGAAAGATGGAACAATAGTGTATTATGTTAAAATACCTTACAACAACAAAACACTTAAGGGATATGTTACGGAGGCTTAAAAATGCCTTACTACGATGGTGAATATTATGATGAAGCAGAAGCAGATGAATTCACACAAGCAATTATGTTTCCAAGAATAGTCAAAAAAAAGAGGAATAAAATGGATAAGTTTGTATACGAATGTGAAAAGTGTGAAGCTCCTTGCATATTAACTTTTTATTGGCTATCAACTCATACACCAGCAACGCCTTCACAATGCCCTCTTGGTTATAAGGCAGATTGGAAAATCATCAAGGAGGAATAAAATTGAAATGTCCAAAATGTGGTGCTGAAATGGTTAAATGTTTGGAAGGTTGGAATTGTATCGCAAACATGGGAAGATGTGATGGTTTCATTCAAGAGGAGGAATAAAATTGCCATTAGTTTGTCCGAAATGTGGCGGAACATTAGTTCTCCGCCATGCATCATTAATTGCTGGCGACAGAACACTTGTAGCATATTGCGAAAATTATGACAAGTGTGATTTTGAAATCAAGGTAAGACCTGTAGAGGAGGCTAAAAAATGAACTGCATATTTTGTGGAAGATATATTGATGATATTGGTTCAGATGAAGTGTGTTGTGTTTGTAGAATTGTGAGGATGAGGTAGAATGGGCTACTGCTTTATGTCTGGCAAATTGGAATGCGGTCACATTGTATTTGATAAGTGCGATGGTAGAAGCAACCAATGCAATGATGGTCAGAAAGGCACACCTTATGCTGGAATGAAAACAAACAAAGATTGTATTGAATATGCTCAAGATTATGAAACAGCTCTCAGACTTTTCAAGGATTGGGTTTTAGAACACAAAAAGGAAGAGAGTGGTGAATTAGTAAATTTTGTAAAAACAATGGTGGAATGAAAGTGCAACAAGACGAACAAAAACTACTTCAATTCAAGCATATGCAACTGTATGGCAACTATCTTTATACTTATGGCTACAATTCATATGATGAAATTATGAATATGACACTATCAGAGCTTAAAGATAGATTTGAGGAAGTAACTACTATTAAAGTTAACAAAAATAATATAAATGATTAATCAATTAGAAATATGGTGATAGATTGAATAATTGGTTTGAAGTTTCGAAAGAAGGCTTAAAACAACTGCAGGCTGGTAAAGGAAAAACCTTCATCATCAACGAACTCATTCAAAATGCTTTTGATGAAGATATCAAAAAGTGCAAGGTTGATTTATCGTGGTCTTCGGCTGGAAAGGAAATCAGATTGGAGGTGGAAGATGATAGCCCAGAGGGCTTCAAAGACATTACTCACGCTTATACACTGTACGCTGATACATATAAACGCCGCGACCCAACAAAACGTGGTAGATTCAATTTGGGCGAAAAACAAGTAATTGCAATTTGTAACAGCGCCAAAGTAGAAACAACAAAAGGAACAGTTATCTTTGATAACAGAGGAAGACAAAAACTAGATGATAAAACAAAACAGGGCAGCAAAGTAACAATTTGGTTTGATGCAACCATTGATGATTATAATGAATTGATGAATCATATTAAAAAACTAATAGTTCCCAAACATATCAAATTGATATTTAATGATAAAGAAATAAAATCCAAACAGAAATCAAAAAGCTTTAAGGTAAGACTTACAACAGATGTCCTTGAGAATGATATCCTGAAAATTAAATCTCGTGAGACTTATATTGATTTGTATGAATCAGATGGACAATCATGGATTTATGAAATGGGAATTCCCATAATGAAAACTGATTGTTCATGGCATATTGATGTTCAACAAAAGGTGCAACTTAACGTAAATAGAGACAACATTCTGCCATCCTATGTCCAAGACCTGTATGCGGAGGTGCTCAACAATACATATCAAGATATTGAAGACGCCTCTGCTCTATGGGTCCGAACTGCTATGAAGGATAAGAGAGCAACACCAGAATCAATTAGTGGTGTGATGACTAAGCGCTTCGGTGAAAAGTATTGTGTAGCAAATCCAAATGATAAGGCTTCAATGGATGATGCAATATCTCGTGGTTATAATGTTATCTATGGCAGCGAAATGTCAAAAGATGAGTGGTCAAATGCCAAAGCAAAGATAAACATTGAATCAACAAGTAGTTTGTTTGGTCACAATGCACTTGAGATTGCTAAACCTGTGGTTCCAACAAATTGCATGACACAAACGGCATCGTACACTAAAAGGATTGCTCTCCGAATATTAAGTATTAAGGTTGATGTCAAATTTGTTAACGCACCGAATGCATCGGTTTTAGCAGATTATAATAGTTCAACAAAAACTTTAAGGTTTAACATAGGGAGACTGCCTAAGAATTTCTTTGATAACCCAGTTAGTGAAAAAACCACTGATTTAATCATACATGAACTTGGTCACGAAAATGGTTGGCATATAGAAAAAGGCTACCATGAACTGATTACAGAGATAGGAGCAAAATTAACAATGTTGGCTTTGAAAGAACCAAAGTTCTTTGAGGTAAACTAAATGAGAAGAAAACTAGCAGAATCATATTATCATACACCTATGATACTTTGTCCTTTATGTGAACATTTAGAAGGAATAAAAGATGTCAGCAGAAACGACCCAGCTGACTCCTTAGACAAAGCAATGAAGAGAATGATTAGGCATTTGATATCAAAACACACAGATAAAGAAGCTTGGGATTTACTAGGCTGGGGATATAATGATGGCTAAGAAAAGGAGAATCTGTGTTCAATGTGGCAAACCCAGTCATGGAAGAAGATGTCGCGAATGTTATAGTGCAGAAAAAGGTAGAAATCCATCAAGGCGCCGAAGCAACTTAAGATGCAATAAAAGAAGGCAAGCAAAACTATTATTAGAAAAATGTTAAGGTTGATTAAATGGAAGAAAAGTTAACAATCTGTACAGCAAATATTTATGAACTCCAGGAGCGCTTCAATAATGGCGCAGTAAAGATTATGGATAACCTCAATATAGATAAGGAAGTATTTGCTGAACTTTGTTTATGCTGGGTACGCGAACACGCAAAGTGGGATGAACATGAAAATACATCAGATAGATTAAAGGAGGAATAAAAGTGCATAAGAAAGAAATTAAATGTTGTATATTGTTATTTGTGTTTGCAGGTATAACTGCAGCTTTAGTATATTTCTGTGCTTGGGCATTTGTAGAATACTTTCCTCTAAACATATATCTTGTATTAGTTATTTTTGGATGTGATTGTATTATTTCAGGTTATTATATAGTAAAAACATCAAAAGAGGTAAGAGAAGATGATAGAAGAATTAGAAATTTGGTTGTTAAATGAGATAGAAAGAACAAAAGAAAAGCTTCATAATTTAGAACAAATACATATCAGACTATTTGATACGGGACCAGGATAATGGCGTTATACATTGGTAAAATTAAGAAGGAGTGGGTTCACACCTACAGTAAAAAATTGAGAGATAAGTATCTTGGTACAGATTACGTTGTGGTGTTCATAATTGGAACTGGTAGGGCTGGAGGAACAAAAGTAAGGAACAGCATCAGTATAACTAATTATATTAAAAAATATGAGAAAGGAGAATTTATTGATTATAAACCTGTATTAGAAAATGGAAAGAGGATATAATGGACATCGTCATCTACACAAATCCAGTTACACTTTATCATAAAAAAGGTATAGACGAACCGCACACTCACTATTTTTGGAGTCTTTCAAGAAGACCAACCAAATTCAAAACAGGCAATCGAATCTATTTTGCCATCAAAGGACACGTTGTTGGCTACTTTGTCAGCGAAAACTTTGAAACCTTTGAGGGCATTACAGAAATCGAATGGAATAAAAACAGCTGGACTGACATTAAACCAATTCCTACAAAGCATTTTCAGGGTTTTCGGTATCGTTGGTGGAACTATTAAAGGAATAAAAAATTATATAAATAGAAATCATATATTAAAATTGTAGAGGAAGGAGAAACATGGTCAGAGTTAATCTTATAGAGCCAGCTTATCTTGCTGACCAACATCTTATAGCAGAATACAGAGAGATATTGCTTCTCTTTGGATATTACAAAAAGAATAACAAACATGAAATCAAAAACTCTGAAAACAATCTTATGCATCCCATCCAATTCTATGATGATAAACGTTTGTTTCTTTTGCAGCGTTTTATAGATTTAAAAAAGGAGATGACTGAAAGAGGATTTAGTCCTCAGAAAATTGTTAAGTTTGAGTGGTGGCATGTTGGAAAGAATAATAATTGGATACCACAACAAATACATATTGATAGAATCAAAGAGAGAATAACACAACGCTTAAATGAAAAACCAGGCTGGTATAGGTATTGTGGAGAATACCAACCACCAGAATTTTTTGAGGAGTTGATGAAGAATGGATTTTAAATTAGTAGTTTGTCCAAAATGCGGCAACAAACAAATTGAAAATCTTGTGATAGTAGGGACATATTGTAATAGTTGTAAAATAGGTTTACATCATAATAGTGAAGACATCAAGAAGGACATCAGACAGGAACAGGTAGCAGCTGCAGACACATTTTCAAGAAACTTTGACGAATTTAAAAAACGTTTAGAACGTGAGGAAGAAAGATGGAATAAGGAGAATGTATTTGTTGAGTTTAAAACAGTTACTATTGATGATGATAAGTTGTTAGAGTTACTGGATTGGGAGTAATAATGACAAGCTATATTAGTAGATTATTAACAATTGTTCCACCAGTTGATATCGTATTTCTACATCAAGTTTGTGAATGGATTTACAAGGATTTAATATTACCTAGTTATAATTGTGAAATTTGTGATAATAAATATCAATTTAATCAATTAAGTTTATGTAAAGATTTTTTGATTTGTGAAAGATGTATTGAAGATAAAAATCTTGATAAGATAAGATTGCCAATAACTTATGTGGAAAAGTGAAAAATTGGTATTGGTGTAGAAGGTTTATAGAGATGGTAGAAAAGATTAAGAAATATCAATTCATACTATCTTTAGTTGCTTGTGGATTACTTGCACTAACGATTAGATACTTACTATTAAAAATAACATAATTAATATAAATGATTAACTTATATTCCAATTATAAATTGGAGGACAAAGTCATGAAATGGATTGAAACAGTCGTCGCCAAGAGCGATGAAATTCCGTTGGTTGAAGAAGTGAAATTAGATGCTCATGACCGACCGACGGGAGTAAAGGCAATTGTGGACAAATCAACTATGAACACAATCTGTGTTGTAAAAGAGGAAAATCAAATAATTCAACATCAAGATGTTCTCAAAGAGGTTCAGAAACTTGAAAACTATACTATAAGAAAAATGAAACTCATCGACAATGGAACTAAGTTGCTTATTGATTTAACTGAGCAGACACCGCGAAAGATTGCATTGATGAAAGATGACATGCTTGAGTGTGGAGCTCGTGTAGTAAACGATTACAGCAAAACTCGTGGTTTATCAGTTCAGGGTAGTGGACTTAGATTGGCTTGTACGAATGGAGTCACTGCACCTATCCATACACGGAAGATGCAAATCTTTGCTTATGGAACAGATGAATTTGCTCCAGAGCTTGAAGCCCAAATTGAAGCTTGTTTGAATGCTTGGGTTGATTCTGCTAAGCTCATCGAGTGGGCAAATGAAACAAAAGTTCACACAAAAGATTTCATAATAGACCACATCTTTTTGCCAAAGAAACACATGGAATCAGTCGCTGACAAGTTAAAAGATGAAGAATCACTTTATACTATTTGGAATGTTTACACAGAAGTTATTACACACGAAATTGCACCCAATGTTAAAACATTCAACGTCATCGGCTTAGAGAAGAGAGCAAACAAAATCTTAACAGCAACTGCTCCGAAAACAGTATTGAAGTAGGACGGAAGTCCTACACTTTCTTTCAAAGAAGGAGTATTAAATGAGAGTTTGTAAAATATTCGAGTGGAGTTACGGTCATAAACTGAATTTACCTTATGAGTCAAAATGTTGTTCAATTCATGGACATAATGCAAAAGTTGAAGTAGAAGTTGAAGGACCTATGGATTTCAAAACAGGAATGGTAATGGACTTTGGCAAAATGAAAGAATGGATAAATACAGTGTCTTTTGACCATTGTTATCTTAATAATGATATTCCTTATTTTAAAAATCAGAATCCAACAGCTGAAAATATAGTTATTTTGTTAGCAAGTGCATTGCAAGACCCGATTGGTGCAGGACAGTGTATTCCTAAGAATGTTAAGTTAAAAAGAATAAGAGTTTGGGAAACATCAACTTCATTTGCAGAAGAGGTTTGGTAATGAAAAAAATAATAGCAATCTTGCTTAGTATTTTGTTAGTTGGATTTGGAATTTTTATAGTAACACAATCATTGCAACAATATATTCCATTAGAGGATACAGCAATTGTAACAATTGATGTCTGCTGCCCCGAAATAGAGGTTGGGGACACTTTCAATGTTGATATCAAGGTTGAATCTAATGGTTTGCAATATGATTGTTGGCATGTTGATGAATTTAGTTTTACATCAAGTAAAGTAACAGCAACAGACATCCAGATAAATGAATTCTGGAGAACTAATGGTTCGTTTGCCTATCCCTTAAATGAAACAGAAGTTGCAAAATGTATTTCAACTGGTAAAATAAAGGAACCACAATCATTTAAAATGTATGGAACAACAGCTGATACAACTCTATGCACATTTACTTTTACAGCAAAGACATCAGGAACTTGCAGTTTTCACTTTGATGAGTTTACTTTAGTTTATGAAGGAGCAAATGTCGCTTTTACAACAACAGACACTTCTATCACTATATCAGGAGGAGATGGACCGCCACCACCTCCGCCTCCTCCGCCTCCTCCACCACCAGAAAACCAGCCACCAATTGCTAGTATAAAGGGACCACTCACAGCATTAGTCAATGCATCAGTTACTCTCGATGCAACCAATAGCTATGACCCGGATGGAAATATTATATTTTGGGATTGGGACTTCGGCGACGGCACTCTTGCATCAGGAAACGATGTTTCTTCAATAAATCACATTTACAAATCTACGGGTAACTTTACAGTCACATTATCAATCAAAGACAATGACGAGGCAACAGCAGAAACAACAACTAATGTTATAATAACATCAATTCCAACAGAACCTGACGAACCCGAAGAGCCCGACGAATCTGACGAACCAGATGAACCAACAGATACTGAACAACAAACACAGCAAGATAAATTTGAATATAAAATAATCATGTTAGTAATTGCACTTATAGCATTTACATCAGCAGCAGTATATCTAATGTTGTTAAAATTGGAGATAATAAAATGATGGTAGATTTTGAAATAAGTGAATTGCTCATCCAACCGTTTGATGAGAGGCAGCTGACACCCAACGGCTACGATGTTTCAGTAGCAGAAATTCAAATGGATAATAAAAAATTGATATCAATGAATGGTAAGGGTTTTTCAATACCTCCAAAAAAGAACTTTATTGTGTTAACAAAAGAAAAGATAATAATGAAATCAAATACAACTGCCAACTTATGGATTAAAACCAGGTGGGCGCGACAAGGACTTATTCTTTCTGCTGGAGCAATCGATGCAGGATTTAATGGACAGTTAAACTTATGTATGTTTAATTCAAGTGATAATTATATTGATATCAAAGAAAATGATACTATTGTTCAGATTGTATTTTTTCAAACTAAGTTACCAAAAAAACTATATGAGGAGAGGAGTGGAAATTATCAGTACCAAGATAAAATTATAAAATA
>Ga0272441_10011644_pt1 | contig 13008 bp, 16 predicted proteins | sample SSMProp6N_FD_193582 | JGI IMG/M metagenome (GOLD analysis project Ga0272441, IMG submission 193582) | Marine sediment archaeal communities from Little Sippewissett salt marsh, Falmouth, MA, United States - SSM-Prop-6N | ecosystem: Environmental > Aquatic > Marine > Wetlands > Sediment ...
AGATGGGATCGGCGATCGGCATCACACTGGAGGTCGGGCTGAGCACAACAAAGAAGCCGATCACCAGGAAGCCGGCGGCCGGCAGCCGCCGCAGCAAGGCCACGCCCAGCCCCACCAACAACAACACGGGTACCGCGGGCGCAAGCGCTTGCCGCCAGTTCTGAACGAGCGGCCAATAATAGTCGAAACAGAGCCGATCCGGCCAGACGGCGAGACGCAGGTAGTGCAAAATCACGCCGAACTGCGTTGCGGCGTAGGTCGCCGGGCTGATGCCGCGATACGCAAACCCGCCCGTGCCGCCGTAGGCGCCAAGCCGCGTCAGCAACATGAGCACCAGACCAGCCCACACGCCAAGCAGCGCCGCATACAGCGGCCAACGCGCACGGAGCGCGGCACGGAAAGAGCCCGCGATGAACACGCGATCGTACAACAACAAGACAACGGGCGCCGTAACCATAACCTCCTTCGAGGCCAGCCCCAACAGACAAGCAAGCCCGCACACCAAGTGCCAACACCACGCGCCGACGCGCGCTGCACCGGCCCGGCTCAGCGCGTAGAGCGCAAGCACATAGAAGAAGCCCATCATGCACTCCGCCCGCTGGCTCACGTAGGTCACGCTCGCGGTCTGCAACGGATGCGTCACCCATGCCGCCGCCACAACAAACGCGAAGAACCCCGCGCCGCCGCCGTACCGGGCCGCCACGGCCCGGCTCGCCAACGAGCGCCGCACGAGCCCGTAAAGCAGCAGACCGGCGCCCAGATGAAAGAGCAGGTTCGTCAGATGGTAGTCCGGCGCGTTCAGGCCGCCGAGCGCATAGTTGACCGCAAAGGACAGCTCCGTCAGGGGCCGCGGCGAACGCTTCAGCAGGTGCGTGAACGGCCAGAGAACGCGAACGCTTCGGCTGTAAACGATCCGATCGAAGTCATCGAACAGGAATGGGACTCTGAAACTGTTCGCGTAGGCGAGCGCGCCGAGCAGCACAATCAACAACGGCCAGATCCGGGCATGCAACGTGTGGCGCGATATGCGTGCAGATTTCATGCTTTCAGTTTGGGACGGGGCTGATATATTCATTCTAGAAACACGTCTCGTACATGTAAATGCGGTTCTGCCGGATACCCGCGCGATGGCTCAGGCCTGCTCCAAAAAATTCCTGGTGCTTGTCCCTTGCCGAAACGAACAAGACCGGATCGGCAAGGTCATCGATGCCATCCATCACGTGTTGCCCGCCGCCCCGGTCGTTGTCGTCGACGATGGGTCCGGCGATCGGACCCGCGAGCAAGCGCTCGCACACGGGGCAACCGTCCTGTCACACGTCGTGAACCTCGGCTACGGGGCCGCATTGGAAACCGGCTATCTCTATGCCATGAAGAACCGGTTCCAGGCCGTGCTCCAGATGGACGGCGACGGACAGCATCTGGCCGAGGAACTGCCGCGCCTGCTCGCGCCGCTCGAGGCGCAGGAGGCTGACCTCGTGATCGGCTCGCGGCACCTGGCCGGCGAGCCGGACCCCTCATCCTCGTTTATCCGGCACGTCGGGCAGAAGCTGTTCGGCCTGATCGTCAGTGCGCTCACACGCAGACACTTCTCCGACCCGACCTCCGGCTTCCAGGGGCTCGGGAACCGCGCGCTGCGCTTGTTCGCAAGCGGCGTGTTCCCCTACGACTATCCGGATACCGACGTGCTGCTCATGTCGCACCTGGCCGGATTGCGCATTACCGAGACGCCCGTACATATGCTCTCGCGCGCGGAAGGCAAGTCGATGCACACCTGGTACTCGGCCTGCTACTACGTGTTCAAGATGTTCCTGTCGATCTTTGTCGTGTTGCTGAACAGCGCGATGTGGAAACGCTGGAGGAAACATGCAGCCTAGACAAATGCTCGCGTCGCTCGGAATGGCATTCATGCTGCTGGTGTTGATCGTGCGACTCGTCCAGAAAGGCCGGCTCGATATCTCCTATTGCTGGTTGTGGCTCTGCATCGGGATCGGAATCGTGCTGGTCGTCGCTCGCTATGACTGGCTCGTGGCGCTCTCGCGTCTGATCGGCGCCGTCACGCCGACGACGACCCTGTTCCTGATGGGTATCCTCGTGACGCTCATGCTCTGTCTGCAATTCTCGCTCGTCATCTCCGGGCAACGCCGGCAGATCAAACGGCTGACGCAGCAACTCGCGATCCTCAGGGAGGAACAGGGCGCGCCTATCGCAGAATCGAAAGAGCCGCGCGCACCTTGTTGAGCATGTCGCGCGGGCCGCGCACTTGCCGCAGCCGCCGCCACAGGTAGCGCGGCCTGAAGTAGAAGCGCCTGTACATCGAGCGCAGGGCCTTCTCCAACTGGTCCCTCGTCAGGTGGGGGTAGGAGATAAACGACTGCTTGATCGGGTCGATCGCCTCGTACCGCGGCTTGATCATCCACCCTTCCCGTTTCGCCACCTCGTTGAATCGCGTGTGCGGGAACGGCGTGCAGACCGAGAACAGTACATAGTCGACGTCCAGCTTGACCAACTCCTTGAAGGTTTTCTCCATCGTCTCGTGCGTTTCCAGCGGGCACGATCCGAGCAGAACGTTCAACTCCGGCTCCACGCCCGCCGCCCGCAGATTCTCGACTGCCGTGTATACGGTCTCGACCTTCAGTTCCTTGCCGATATAGTCCAGGATCGGCTGGTGAAACGACTCGATCCCTATGTCAACGTATCTGCACCCCGCCCGGCCCATGGCGCGCGCGATCGCCGGGTCCTGCAGACGGTCGGACCTTGCCAGGCACGACCATTCCACACCGGACCCGGCGAGCCCCTCGCATATCTCGAACGTCCGTTCAGGCGCCCAAAGAAACTGATCGTCCACGAAAGAAATCGCCCGATACCCCGATTCGGCAAGCGCCCTGAACTCAGCCACGACATTCGCCGCACTGCGTTGCCGCACCGGCGGCTTGTGCCCGCCGTGCTCGCGTTTGAACTCGATCTCGCGCGCAAAACTCTGCGAGTTCGGCACACAGTAGTAGCACGCATGCGGACAGCCGCGTGATGCGACCATGGTCGTGAACGGCTGCCTGCTCAGCTTCGGGTTGTGATAGCCGGTCGCAGCGCCCAGCAGAGTCCTGTCGGGAAACGGCAACGCATCGAGATCCGCAAGCACCTCAGCCGCCGGCTCATTCACCAGCCGGCCGGAATCCAGCCACGATACGCCCCGCACCCCGCTGAACCCGCGTTCGGCCGCAAGCGCATCCACGACCGCGCCGGCAACGGACTCCGGTTCGCCGCGGATCACGACGCTGTCGGCCGCCACGAAAGCCGAGGGGTCGGCCGACGGTTCCGTCGCGGTGAATACATACTTCGTCGCCGGGCAATGCGCGCGCAGCAGGTCCCGCGCCGCAAGATCGGTGCGGCGCGAAAGAAACACTGTATGGAAGAACACGATATCGAAGCGCTGGGTCCGCGTGAACTTGTCGAAATCGCGGCGTGTGCCCCTGCGTATCGGGAAGTCAAGGACCGCCACTTCGTGACCGAGCCGTTTCAGGACCGTTGCGGGATACAGAACAAACAGGTTCGGCTGCGGATAGATGCCGTAGTTGCAGCCGAATATCCGCTCGGCGGCCGGGCACCCGTCCAGCGGCGGCGGCACAAGAAAAAGAATTCTCATTGCACACCGCCTCTCAGCGCCAACCGGTTGTAGACCGCCCACACGAGGCGGGCCGGGAACGCCAACAGGGCCGCCTCGCCCATGAACCTGGCGATGTCACCGCAGCTCGGCCGGTAGCCGAGCCGAACCATCGCGTCGCGCTTCACGCGCAACATCGCCTTGATCATCGCACGAAGATTCTTCACGCGGCTCGCTCCCGGACTGACGCGATAGTGAAGCACGACCTCCTCCAACGCCGAGAGTCGACCATGCCTCGCAAGCTGAAGCCACAGATAATAGTCTTCCGCGTACCTGTATTTCTCCATATACCGCAACCCGTGCTGCCGAAGGGCATCCATCCGCATCATGACGGTCGGGTGCAGCAGCGGGCTCGCCCGCAGGTACGAACCACCGAGTGCGCAGCTCCGTTCCACGCCCATGTCGCGGCCGTCCTCGGTCATGTAGCGCAGGCGCCCGCCAAGCGCCACAATGCCGGGGTCGGCCTCCATCGCCGCCAGTTGCCGTGCGATACGGTCGGGCATCGCAATGTCGTCGGCATCCATCCTGGCAATGTATCTGCCGCCGCACGCGGCCAACCCGCGATTGAGCGCATCCACAATCCCGTGGTTTGCACTGCTGCGGATGAGCCGGAAACGCCCGTCCCGTCCCGCACGCTGCGCCAGTAGCTCGGGGCTCTCGTCGTCCGAGCCGTCGTCAACCACGACGCACTCCCAGTCGGCCACGCTCTGCCCCGCAATGCTGTCCAACGCCTCGCACAGGTATCGTCCCGCATTGTACACCGGCATCAGCACGGAAACCAAAGGCGACGGCGCTCGCATGCCGACACGGTAGCTGAAGTGAACGCAATGCGTCAAGGCGCGCGACGCCGTGCCTGATCCGAAAATCAGAAGGGATGCACCGCGGAGACGCCGACACTGCACGATATGCGCTGCAGCCCGATCCTTATTTGCGGATTAGGGCGCCGTGCGACCGGCGGACTGTTTTGCTTCTCCTGTCGGCCGAACGGCTGTACCATGGCCGCGGCATGAAGATAGCGGCTCCCACGTGCACATTTCCGCCGTACCGCGGCGGGATCGGCAACATCGCGTTCTACGAAGCCGAAGCTCTTGCCGGACAGGGCCATGACGTAACGGTGCTGACCCCGCGCTATGGCAACGGCAGCGGGCAGGCCGAGACGGCGGCGAGCCGTCCGTTCGCCATACGCTACCTGCGTCCGTTGTTCGCAACCGGCAACGCGGCAATCTGTCCGGGCCTGCCACGCGCCTTGCGTGGAGCCGACGCGATTCTGCTGCATTACCCCTTCTTCGGTGGCGCGGAGCTGGTTCTTGCATCCCGCCTGTTGAGCCGGCGCCGTCGCGAGAGACAGACGTTGGTTCTGCAATACCACATGGACGTTGTCGGACACGGCCTCAAGCGGCGCCTGTTCGCCGCACACACGCGCTGGCTCATGCCGGCCATCCTCAAGTCGGCCGACAAGGTCGCGTTCTCCTCCTTCGACTACGCGTCGCATTCGAACGCAAGCTGGTTCATCGCGCGCTACCCCGACAAGTGCGTGGAGGTCCCCTATGGCGTGGATCCGAACCGGTTCTACCGCGAGGCAACGATCGCGAAACAGCCCAAGTCGTTGCTGTTTGTGGGCGGGCTCGATGCCGCGCACTATTTCAAGGGGCTGGAGAACCTGCTGCGGGCGCTTGCGCCGCTGGTCGCGCAGGACGGCCAGATCGTCCTGACCGTCGTCGGTAAAGGCGGGCTGCTCGGCCGGTATCAGGCACTGTGCCGGGAACTCGACCTAACGCAGAACGTCCGGTTCCTCACGGATTGCGACGATCATGCGCTGCGCAGGCAATACACCGCAGCGTCCGCTACCGTGCTGCCGTCGGTCGACAAGTCCGAAGCCTTCGGGCTCGTGCTTCTCGAGTCGATGGCGTGCGGGACCGCGATCGTCGCTACGGATCTGCCCGGTGTACGAACGCTTGTGCAGGACGGCGCGAACGGCTGTCTGGTGCGCAGCCCGGCGGCAACGCCCGCCTCGGGCGCTGCGCCATACGCGCTCGAAGACCTCAGGCACGCGCTCAGCCGGATCCTGACCGACCCGGCAGATGCCGTGCGGATGGGCGAGCAAGGCCTGCGCCTCGCGCGGGACAAGTACACCTGGCAGCGCGTCGCCCACCAACTGCTCGCCGGCCTGGCGTGAGCCTGCCCGCGCCGCCCGTCTCAGGCTGATGGCAGCCTACGGCTCGGGCCGAGACTTGCTGCCGCCTGTTGCGCCTGTGCGCAAGTGGCGCAGGGCGCGCAGCACGATGGCCGCGCGGCGCCACTCGCCGCGCAGCGCACGCCGCGCGGTGCCCGCCGCGATCCAGGCGAGGAACGGCAGGAACGGGACCGGCGCGTGCTTCTTGAAGAAGCGCGCGGCGCCCGGATAGAAATAGCGGTCCGCCGCCGCGGTCCGGCCGCCCGTACTCGCCGAACGCTTGTGCCACACCTGCGAGCCTTCCGCCACGGCAAGCCGCCAACCCGCCCGCCGGATCCGAACCCCGAGATCGGCGTCTTCCCACGTCAGGAAAAACCCTTCGTCGAACAGGCCGACCTGCTCGGCCGCACTGCGCCGGTACAACAGACTCGCGGCCGCAAGCCAATGCAGCCGGCGCTCGGCGACCGGCGCGCGGTGCTCCCGGAAGAACCCCAACCACAGACTCACTTCGGCGCCGCCCCAAACCTGCACGCGGTCGGGCCGCTCCATGTCGTACAGCACCGACCCGACCGCGCCGACATCCGGGCGCCGTTCCGCGAGCTCGACCATGGCCGCAAGCGCACCGGGCTCGACACGCGTGTCCGTGTTCAACAGCCAGATGTACTCGGCCCCCTGCTCCAGAGCCCGGCGTATCCCCACATTGTTGCCGCCGCCGAACCCGAGATTCGCGCCCGTCTCCATGAGCGCCTGATCGGGAAAGGCCTCGCGGAGCCGGGCAACCGAATCGTCGGTCGACCCGTTGTCGACAACGATCACGCGCCGGTTCCCGTACGCCAGCGCCGCGACCGAACGCAGGCACACAATGGTATCGGACGCCCCGTTCCAGTTCAAAAGCACGATCGCCACGCTGGGTCGCGTTGCACTCATTGCAGTTGACCGCAGAGCATGTGCCAGCCCATCAACAGGCTATAGCGCTGGATCCTGCGCTGGTACGGGCCGCGCAGGGCGACATGCACACCCACGACACGGACCAGGCAGAACAAGACATACGCACACGCCAGCACGATGCGGCCGAGCCGGTGCGCAACGCTCGGCCGGCGCGGCAGCCGTGTGAACGGACGGCGCGGTTTCAGAAGCGCAGCGCCCAGCCTGCTGCCTTTCAGACGCCGCTCGCCAAACATCACACGCAACAGTCTTTGTAGCCCGGTCACGACAAACCCGTCCATTGCCAATCGCGCGAAAGACCGCCCCGTGCCGCGCGCCAACCGCTTGAAGTACGCCCACGTCATTCGGTCCGGCCCAATGATATGCCCCACGCGCATGCCCGGTTCATAGACCACTTTCCGGCCCGCGGCAATCATGTCGCCGATCAGCAGCGCATCCTCGTAGCCGCCCAGTTCCCCGCCGCGCCGGCCCAGTTCCTCATCGAACCGCGCATCGGGCGGAAGCACCGAACGCTTCAGCACCATGTTCGCGGTGCCAAACGCCTGGCCCGGCCCCAGAACCGCACGATCCGGCCCGTGGTCAAGTTCACCGAGCGCCACGCGAAAGCCCGGCCCGAACCATGCAGGCGGCGCCGCCTGCAAATCCAAGTAGATGCGACCGCCAACCGCGTCCGCGTCCGTCTCCTCGAGACAACGCTCCAGATTCACCAGCCAGTCCTTGTGAACCACGCCGTCGTCGTCCAGATACGCAACGTATTCGCCGGCCGCCTCCGCCAACCCGCGGTTGCGCGCCGGGGCAATGCCCAACCGCGGCTCCTGCACGTAGCGGCTACGACCGGGACCGGCGTGGTCGCGCACGACCTGTGCCGTGTTGTCGGACGAGGCGTTGTCCACAACGATCAGCTCCCAGCTCAACCCTGCAGGCGCCTGCAGGGCACGCAGCTCGCGAAGCACGCGGCCCAGCAGCGCGGCCCTGTTGCGCGTACAAACGATGATCGATACTGTCGGCTTGTCGCTCATGCTCGTTCACAAACGCGCCGGTATCAGAAAAAATGACGCTGCGCGCGGTGCCGCGTGCATTCGCCCGGACTCCGCAGCCTCTTGGCGAACGACACCGACCGGGGGCCGGCAAAGCCGGCGCTGCGAGCCGGCTTCGGCGGAGGCGCTCGCCGCCAGCCGGCGCACAGCGCCGGCTATGCCGAGAACCGCCGGCATGGCGAAGCGTAACGGCACGACCTACGGTTGCCACGCCAGCGACGGAAGCCGCTCGGTTTCGGCACGCCGCCTGCTGTCCCGCAGCAGCTTGCGGCACGTCATCGGCACGAACCAGTGCATCCGCAGCAGGCTCTCGAGCCAGAGCACGGTTGCCAGGATCGTGCGTCGCGCGAACGGCCTGCGCCGTCGCGCAAGCGAGCGCTGCAGGTGCGTTCGTGCCTCCGCGAACCGGCCGATCTCGAAAAACTGTATGCCGCCTTCCAGGTAGGCATGCGCATAGGCCGCCTCCTTCAGGGCTGCGACGCGCCGAGGCAGATCCGGCAACGCAAAGATCTTGTCCAGCGCGCGCAACAGATCGGCAACGAACTGCGCCGACTTGTCCAGCGATTTCGCCGCGTCCGTGATTCGGAACGCGGCCAGCGTTTCCGGCAGGTAGCCGGCCGCGCAGCGCAGGCCGAGCCGGATGAACAGGTCGTAGTCCATCCCAAAATGCAGCGCGGGGTCGAGCGGACCCGCCGCCTCCAACGCGCGCCGCCGGAAAAAAGCGGCCGGCTGGCATATGAACTGGCCGTCCCGCAGAAACGCCTCGAGATCGTACGGGCGGCCCTTGGAGGGCGCGAGCAAACGACTATCCTCGTCAATGATGCAGCCGTCCCCGTAGAGCCAGTCGGTTTCAGGATGCGCGTCGAAGTAGCGTGTCACTTTGACCAATGCGTCCGGCAGATAGATGTCGTCCGAATTGAGCCAACCGATGAGCCGGCCGCGCGAGAGAGAGAGCCCCTTGTTCAACGCGTCGGATTGGCCCTTGTCCGGCTCCGACGTCCATTGCAGGTTGTAGCTGCCCGCATAACGTTCGAGCGTTTCAACCGTACCATCCGTCGAGCCGCCGTCCATCACCACGTGCTCCACGCCCGGGCAGTTTTGGCCCTTCACGCTCAGGATCGTTTGCTCTATGAACCGGTTCTGGTTGTACGACGGCGTGACAACGCTGAGCCGGACCTGTCCTTGCTCGCTCATGGCTCCCGCGCAGCCTCTGCCTCGGCTCGGCGTTTCAGGAAGGTCTGTTCCCATTCCGCAAGGATTGGCTGCTCCGCACCCGCGCGTTCGCTGTACCAACCGGCCCGCCACCGGCGCGCGATCGCCGCGGAAAACGACGGTGTCATCGGCACGTACCGGATCCCTGCCGCCTCGCCCTTCGCAAACAGTCGCTCGATCGCATCGCCCATCTGAACGCGCATGTAGGCCTTGTAGTCGACCTTCGCAAAAAATGCCGGATGCGCTTCGTGCAGGGAAGGGAGCAGGTCCACATAGGCGTGCCGGTCGGAGTAACTCCAGAAGAACCGGTCGGCCGGCGCCCGTCCATCAAACCCGAGCAGGTACACCGTTTGGCCGAGCGTGCTGGCCAGCGGCAGCAGCATCATGCTCAGCACATTGCTCAGCGGCGGCAGACAGAAGGCCGCGCGCAGATTCATGTTCCATCGGGCCTCGCCCGGGCCGGCGGCAGGGATCGGGAGGCAGCGGGCCCTGTACGCCCCGAACTCGCGGCAGACCAGCTCGTCGAATTCGGACGGATAGACAAATGCGATGTCTTCCTGGTCCGCGAGCAGCCGCGCAAGATCGGCGCGGAACCTGCAAGCAAACGCACTGTATCCGAAATGGTAGATTCCGTCGCAGGCGGTCACGAACTGCGGGCGCAGGCGCCGCAGTAATGCCGGGTCCTTCACGATCGTATTGCACACGATCCGGTACCCGTCCGAGAAATCCAGGTTGTCCGCCAGCGCCAGGGACGGACCCGTACCGAAAATGTAGCTCTTCTCGTGCTCGGCCAACCCGTCGAGATACGCGAAAAATCGGTCTCTGCTCGAGCGAATATCGCACGCGTGGCCCACGAGCCGGGCGCGAAAACCGAGATAGAGCCACCCGCTGCCACGGTTGTGGTGGCGGTCGACAATCTCCGCGCCGCAGACGCGACGCAACACGACCAGAATCAGCTCGCGCCAGACATGGCGCGGCTTCCGCCAGATCAGGAGCCGGCCGCCATGCCGGCAGATCCGCCAGAACGCCCGGAAAAATGCCGTGCGGCCACGCAGCGCGCCGCGCGGCTGTGCCGAAGGCTCGATCGCACCCACATGCGGCGGCCGTTCGCAGTCCAGCGTCTGCACCGCCGGCCCGAGCCAGAACAGAACCTCAAACTCGGGCAAATAGTAGTGGCTGCGCCAGAGCTGCTCGCACGCCTCCGCCGGATCGTCCAACCGCGGCCAGAGCAACACGGTGCGTGCCGGGGCGCGCGAGCGCGTCAACACGCGCAGCAGCGCGCCGGCTACGCCGGCGAGCAGGACCGCCACATGGAAAAGCAGGGACACGGGCACGCTACCCTTCGCGTCTTCTTCGTCACTACGGCAGTACTACTGCCCTTTCGGAGGGGAGTCCATCGACCGATCGACGTCCCGGAGGGACGGCTGAATCCCTCACGGGTCTTCTGCTGAAAGTGCGATAATTTCCGAATTCCCTTCAAGCCCTCAAGAAGGCCCTCGGCAGCGTAGGACGCCCAGACCCACAGTGCACGTATTTGGGAAACACGCCGTCGAGGGCTGCCCCTGTCCCTCCCTGGAGCGACCGGGAATAGGGCGCTCAGGAGGCCGCCGAAGCGGCCCTCTTTCTCTTGTCTGAGGCGGAACCACGGCGAATCTCCGTGAACTGATTCACGAGCACGTCGCCTTCCGGAAAATGGGCAATAATTCTCAGATCCGCGCCCATGGCAAACAGAATCTTTTGAAGAGTGCTCAGATAGATGTCGGACTGATGCTCGAATTTTGAAATGGCTGCCTGCTTCATATGCAGAGACTTGGCGAGCTCCTCCTGCGTCGTCAGGTCGAGGGCCTGGCGCAATTCGGCCAGGGCCATCTCATTCTTGAGCAGCTCGGTCTTGATCTTGATGCGCTTCCTGCGCTCAGGCGGCATCTTTTCCAGGAGATTCTTGAATGGCTTGCTCATGATATCCATCCCTCCTGTCGCAGGGCTTGTATATGCTCGTCGTAGAGTCTGTCGGCAATGGGCACGTATTGTTCGTACCACCGATCTTTCCCCGTCTTGTTTCCGCCAATCAGAAGGATCGCGGTCCGCCTGGGATCGAATGCATAGAGAACCCGGTATGGATCGCCTGCATGCTGGATTCGCAGCTCTCTCATGTGCTCATGCCGAGATTTCTGAATTCCTGAGCTGTGAGGGAATGGTAGTGTCGGGCCTTTCTCCTCAAGCAGTCCGACCACGGCGGCAATGTCGTCTTGCTCGGCATGTGAGCGAAGAAGCGATTCACGTCCTGCTCTTCGGACTTTTGGTCCTGGCGGGATCCCATACGTCCAGATCCTTGAAGTAGTCACGCAGATAACCGCGATCTCTGGCGAGCAGACGCTCCGCCAAGACCGAGGCATGAGCCCCAATGAGGAAGTCGGCGACGATACGCTTCGCGGGTCCGCGGCGGCTGAGGTAACGCGCGAAGTATTTGCCGGCGAGGATTGCGCTCTCGGTGGTTGAAGGCATGAAATCCAACTGCCAGTCCTGCATAAGCTCGTGCGCCCTTTGCCTCGAATCCACAGCCGGGTAGATCTCGGCAAGAACGCATTCGCAGATGATGAGCTTGCCTTCGGCGGAGGCCTGCCGAAGACAAGCTTCCGAAGCATCGGCATGGTCTGGATCTTCGGTGAGAACGTCAAGAATCACAGAGCTGTCCACGGCTGTGATCATGCGCGAGCTCTGTCCAGGTACTCGTCTACGCTGAGGTTGGCAGGAAGCTTCCCTTTCCCCCGCCACTTGTGAAAGCAGTCCTCAGCGGGCTGCTTCACGATGAGGATTCGGCCGTGATCTGTTCGCACGTCCAGGATCGTGCCCGGACGCAATCCGAGACGCTCGCGGCATGCCTTCGGGATCGTGATCTGACCTTTCTCCGAAATGATGGTTTTCATACCTCTATCGTAAGGATTCCTACCACTTGTGTCAAGCGGAAGCTGAATTCGATCACTTGAGGAAGGCCTCCCGCTCGCGTGGGTTCGGAATTGCTCCGCCGAGCCAACCACAGGAGCACAGGCAGCTCATGACCAGCAGCAAAAGGGGGACGAACCTGCTGAGCCTTAGCTGGGTTTCTTTTTGAACGAAATAACTGTGTCGGGTCATTCTGCTCCTTTGGTCACCCGCCCCCTTGGCACGTACCCCGTCCCGTCGTCCTCTCCCCGCATCGTCCTGTCAAAATCGTCCTGCTGAAACGTCATAGGGGTCGCGCTTGGCCCGCACGGCGGTGCTTGCGCTGTCACGCGTCGTTGAAGGCGGCAGTCATACTGCCGCACTCCGAAGGTTCCCAACACCGACCACCGGCCTCCTACTCCCCAAACGTGTCGACCAAGGCATCATGCGCGACCGGCTCGCCTTTGAGCACGCGAATGCAGTCCTCGGCCGCGCCGAGTTCCATCTTGAACCGCGATTCCCAGGCCGACGAGCCCATATGCGCGGTGAACACGACGTTGTCGAGCTGCGTCATGGGCCCTTCGTACGGTTCGGTCTCGAACACGTCGAGCGCGGCGCCGCCGAGATGGCGCTGCAGCAGCGCATCGGTCAGCGCCTGCTCATCCACGATCGGGCCGCGCGCCGCGTTGATCAGCATGGCGCCTGTCCGCATCTTGGCGATCTTCGCGCGGTCGATGAAGTGCCGGTTCTGCTCGTTCATCGGGATGTGGATCGTGATCAGGTCGGAGTCCGCCAACAGCCGCTCGATATCGCACCATGTCACGTTCGGCAGCTCGCGCCCGCAGACGTTCGGATCGGTATCGTTCGCCAGGATCGTCGGCTGCAACGGCTGGAGCAGGTTGATGATCCGCCCGCCGATGCGGCCGACCCCGATGACACCGATCGTGACCTCGCGGACCAGCTTGCCCATCAGCCGGTTCCAGGCCCCCTGCCGCACCGATTGGTCCGAAGCGTGGATGTGGCGCAACAGGTTGATGATGTTGCCGAGCGTCAGCTCCGCG
>Ga0272441_10011646_pt1 | contig 13005 bp, 9 predicted proteins | sample SSMProp6N_FD_193582 | JGI IMG/M metagenome (GOLD analysis project Ga0272441, IMG submission 193582) | Marine sediment archaeal communities from Little Sippewissett salt marsh, Falmouth, MA, United States - SSM-Prop-6N | ecosystem: Environmental > Aquatic > Marine > Wetlands > Sediment ...
TAGAAAAAAGTACTGCCCAAAAGCAATGTCAGCAGTACGACCAGCAGGACGCGGAACTCTTCATCAAACTTAATGCCATGCCAGATGGCACGCAACAGTTTAAACAGATTTACAAAGAAACCTACCATCAATCAGCCCGATGAATTCAACGAATGTATAAACCGAGGCAATAATACACTGCTGGTAGACTACTTTAAATGCGCTTCTAATCTAGCGACGCAAGAAAGTCGCTCACCAGAACGGATCGCCGATGGCAAGATCAATGCATATCGTTTTGGATGATCGGCCAGCCCTCGTTGTTCTGCGCTCATAGCGGTAGTCCAGAGCAGCTCCCGTTCACCAGACGCCAGCTGATCCGGATCCTCCCGAACTCTTGATTTTAAAACACGCTCAGAATGCAAGCCGTGCACGCAAGCTGAAGACCCATACCCGATCCTCATCGGGATTGAAGGCAGGATTGAGTAACAACTGCAAATCGGGGGTCACTTGCAGGTGGTTGAGCACCTGCAATCGATAGTACGTCTCGATGGTGTATTGATCATCATCGGTTGTACCGAAGATTTCCCGATTCGGTCGGCCCCGGTTCACACCCAGAGCGAATCGATCAGTTTTACGCCCGGGGGAATATGCAAATCCGGTACTGATGGAACGATCCAGTATCGCACCACCGCCATCGCCATAACCCACGCGCAGGAAGGGCAGCCATCTGCCGAATTCCCGACTGAATGAAACAGCCGTGCCCCAGCCATCAGGCACGCTGGCCCGGGAGCGCTCGTCAACCTGCCACAGGCTCAGGTGAATGTTGTCGTCAAAGCGTTGCTCCCATGAACCGACCCAACCGAACTCGATATGCTTGAAGTATTCACGATCGTCAAAAAAGCTGTCAAAACCGTCAAAGGGTTTCCCGGGGTCGCCATTGGCATCGGCAAGACCGGCCAGTACGTAATAGTGATCTTTTATCGTCCAGCGCAGCGCAGCACCCAGACCCTGATCGGGCACCGGGATAGTGGGATCGGTGGTAAACGCGAGGTTATTGAATTCGGTCCAGACATTGACCAGGCCGTAAAGCGCCACGTAATCGGTGGTGTCGACCTGGCCGACAATATAGGCAAAAGCGTTGTTGTTGAAGTGCTGCGTCCAGTACAGGTTGGTCAGCAAACCACCGGCATCACTGAAAGTGACCGCGGTGAGTCCGGCATAACCCACTTCGCCGGCCAGCTGCTGGGGCGCGATATCCGTGCCGAGGCGATGGCGATGCTCCAGCTTGATAACCAGGGAGCCGGGGTGAGAGGCGCTGAGTCCAGCGGGCGCCCAGGAACCGTAGAGTCGAAACACGCCACCCGCCGCACTCGACTCGGCGGCGCTGGGATCCGCGTACTGGTAAAGCATGTTGTAATCCAGACCAAACGTAACCCCCTGGTCACGCTTCAATGATTCCCTGAAGTCATAATAGGCCTGAAGATCGAACAGATCTTCAAATAACGGTAACTTCTTTTCCCTGTCCGAACGGACCTGCCCGGGCACACTGGACGGCCCGCCGATATGCGAACCTGTCGACTCGTTGGCTACATCCGGTTGTTCAGCCGCCAGGGCGGGCAAAGTAAGGGCGGCGATCATCAATGCGATAGCAAGCTTCATGCTTTCAAGCCCTTGGTTCACTCGCGGACGATGGGGTCAAAAAACCAGACAGTACATCGAGCCACACCGGATATTGAACCAGCGATCTTAACAAAGAGGGCTGGTTCGTCGAGAGTGTCAGCACCAATATCTGAAACCGACACAGACCTGTCGATGCTTCCTGACCTTATCCTCCTCAACCCTCCAGGGAAGCAAGCGAGTCACACGCCGCTTTCTTCTCTTGCCTCTGTCGCGATGTTCTTAACGGTCGACCCGACGGCCACCAAACTGACACCGCTCATCAGGAGCCGCACGCCAACCAGGGTTCCGATTGCCCATACGCCCGACAACGGGAACTGCCGCCAAACCATGATGCCGAGTAGCAGCGATACGACACCGCCAAACAGGAACCAGCTCCAACCAGCTGCCGGACGCGCACGGAACGCGGCGATGATTTCGACGACACCCTCGGCGACGAAGAAACCCGCCAGGAACAAAGTCAATACACCCAGTGCCGCAGCCGGCTGAGACAGCATGTAGCCGCCGGCCAGGACACTGAGCACCCCCAGCAGTACCAGCGAAATGGTTTCACCCATCGTGCCGCCGCGGAAGGCCAGAAACACCTGGGCAACGCCCGTCACCAGCAACAGAAACCCGGTGACGAGGCTGACAGACAGCCCGGCAGCAAGTGGCGCGGCCACTGCCAGCAAGCCCGCAATGATCATGAAGACGCCAACCCACCTGGCCGTACTTGCGTTTTTTTTGATTGTCTCAATCAGTGTCATTGTATTCTCCCAAGCATGTTTGTTGGATGATTTATAGGTGGCCTTGCCGGTCACACTTATGTTCAAAGATGGTGATGTCCGCAGTCATTTCTTTTTAACGGCGGAGCAAGTTCATTGCCATCAAGTTACCCTTCTACCTGCTTTGCACATCGCGGCGAATCGGACGACCCGGTGCTGCAGCCAGTATCAGCTCCCCACCGTCCACGACCAGTTCTCCGTTGACTACCAGGGTTTGCACACCCTTTGCTGGCTGGTTGGGCTTTTCATAGGTACCGACGTCACCGATGGTCTCCGGGTTAAAGACCACGATATCGGCATCCATGCCCTCCTGCAGGCGGCCCTTTTTCTTCATCTGTGGCACAAAGCCTTCCAGGGTCTGGGCCGGCATCAGGGTCATCTTGCGTAGCGCCTCCTGCATGGTCAGAAGCCCGCGTTCCCGGACGTACGAGCGCAGGATCTTGGCGAAGGTCCCGTTCGACCTCGGGTGCGAGAACGTGTTCTCGGGCAGCGGCCACGCGTCGCCCTCGTAGTTGATGACGTGGTCGTGATCGTCCATGAACATCCAGAACATCTCGTCGGACTCGATCAGGATCCTCGGGTGCAGGATGGACTTGTCCAGCAGCGCCAGGTCGTCGGGATTGCTCTCGTCCAGGAAGTGCCAGACGATGAACGTACCGGGCTGGTTCTTCTGGTAGTCCTCGACCTGCTCCTCGGTCATGCGCTCGGTGCCGAGCTGGAAGTTGCTGGCCTTGGATCCCATGCGCTCCTGCCAGCCCTCGCCGGAGAACATGGCGGCCCCGATCACCGTGCTGGCGGCGCCCCAGGGGTAGGCCCCGACAGTGATGTTGATATCTCTTTCGAAGGCGTCGTTCACCAGCTCCAGCGTCGCGTCGATGTCCTTCAGCGACGAGCTGTTGATGTGGCAGATATGCATGTGCGCACCGGTGATGGCCGCATTGGCGATCAGCTCCTGGACCGCCTCGAACGAGCTCTGCGGCTCCATGTTGCTCGCGTATCGAAAGTGGGTGAATGTCGCCACGTCGCGCTCGGCGGCCAGCTTGGCCAGCGCGAAGTACTCCTTGCGGCCGTAGCCGGGCGCGTAGCCGGCGTTGACACCGATCCCGATCGCGCCCTCGTCCAGGCCCTGCTCGACGTACTTCAGAATCTGGGCCTGCTGTTCGGGCGTGGCGAGATCCATTTTCCAGTCTGATCGGGACTGGGCGTCCTGGAAGTACCCGGGATCCGACGAGGGGGGCTTGCCGGTGAAGGTGGCAATCCGGGCAAAGGTCCACGCAGCGGCTGCCCCGTAGTTGATCGGCAGCTTCTTCTCGGCCTGCTTGTCGTACCATTCGCCAATCGGCAGCACGCCCGACTCGAGCTCCAGCATGGTCGTCACGCCCTGCATGGCCTGCATGCGATAGTCGCCAATGTTCGTGCCATGGGCGTGGATGTCGATGAAACCGGGCGAGACTACATGGCCCGTGGCATCGATCGATTGTTTACCCGTGATCCTCTTCTTGGTAATTGCGGCGATCCTGCCATCCTTGATGCCGACATTGCGCACGGCATCGAAGTTGGTCTCCGGATCCATGACCCGACCATTCATAACTACCGTATCGTAATCTTTTGCCTGGGCTGGAACGATAGTCAGAGCTCCGAAGATAGCTAGCAGCATGATGGTCAGAATTTTTTGTCGAAATAACATCTGCTTTATCCTCTAGTTGAGATGTAGTTAATACGGAATACTAAAAGTCCAAACTTCCAGAGAGACCTGATTATGAGAGAAGGCTTCGTCATCAAGCTCCGAGACCTTCTGATAGCGCTCTTCTGTGCGGTCAATTTCTAAAGCTCTAAAGATCTCTGGGTCTTATCAATTACCCGCCAGGTATTTGGCAGCCCTTCTCAGATAGCCCGGCATCTTGTCCTCGCCGTAGGGCGGGACGTAGCCGTTGGTAGAGAAGTACACACCCACAAAATCACGAGCTGGATCGATGTAGATACCCTGGCCAAGATTGCCGTGTTTCCATAAGGCGCCATCTTCAAATACCCCATCAAACTGATAGGAGTTCATCAGCGGCGATTCGCCGAACTCTTCCTTCTGGTCTTTGTATTTGGCACCTCTCCGGTAGGCCTCGGGGCTGCCGGCGGTCTGCAGGCGCTTCAGGACCGCCGCCGAGACCACCGGTTTCACCGCGGCCTTGTTCCAGCTTGGCGTGAACAACATGCCGAAGCGGGCGAAGTCCTCCGCCGTGGTCGAAAGCAGGCCATGCGCCACCGAGGTGCCGTCCGGGGTGAGGTGGTGCTGCATGGATCCGCGGGCGGTCATGTGGCTCCAGACTCGGTCCTCGAAGATCTGCGCCCAGGTCTTGTTTTCGATGCGCTCCGCGATCTTGACAAATATCTGGGTAACGGCCGACGAGTAACGGAAGCGGTAGCCGGGTTCCTCACCCTCGATCTTCTCCGCCGCCTTCAGGATATCGAACCAGTCGTCGACATTTCCCGTCGCCGGGTTGGGCGACCCGAATTCCGCACTGAAAAAGCGCACGATGATCGACTTGGGGTCGACGATGGCCTCCATGGTTTCTTCGAGCTGAAGTGCGGTCGCCATGTTGGCAGCGTCGATCATGCGGATGCCGTCCCAGTTGGTGCCCTTGAACTCGGGAAGGTACTCGACGACCGCCTTATTCAGGTCGATCTTTCCCTCGGCCTCCATCTGGGCGATCACGAGGCCAACCGTCGTTTTGCCAGGTGACATCCAGACGTGCTGGTCAGTCGGGTTCATCCCGGGGTAGGTCTCGTAAATAATTTTTCCCTTATGAACCATGACGACAGCCTGCACCCTGTGATTGGGATGGACCACGTACTCGTTCAGGGTCAGTTCCCCTTCCTTCGCGGTGAAGGACACCTCGTCACCGAGGTCGGCGACCAGCGCCTTTTTGAGAGGCCGATATTCGGCATTCGGCTTGGACATGGCCGTGTGCAGTATCTCGCTCAGGTGCAGGTTGTAGTAAAGCGCGTGATCGCCGCCCAGTTGATAATGGAAGTTGTCAAACCTCTTCCGTGCATCCTGAACGAACTCCAGTGAGAAAGGCGATTTGGCGCTACTGACCGGCAAAGTCGTTTTTGCACCGGGAACTTCCAGGTATTTGGCCAGCGGATTGTCCTCGGCATGGGTGACCAGAGGACTTGTCAGGCAAATGGCGGCTAAAGCAAGACGATAAATGCTGGTTTTCACGATTGATATCCTCTTCTTGCGGTTCATTGTTGAGTGATTTGAATTGTTAGCTGGTTACTTAAAGTGCTCCGGGTGGGTGTCCGGGTGCGGCATGCATCCTTCCCCCGGGATCTCGACGCCAACCATGAATCGCTCGACCCACTGGTCACGGCTGACGGGTTCGAACTTCGGCTCGGTCGTGTCGAATCGCACCGCCTGCCCCGGATAGACCGGGAGCACGCGGTCATCACGGACGACGACGGTGCCGTTCACAATAACGGCCGCCATGCCGGTCGTGGGTTTCCAGGCCACCTGATAGGTCGAGTTGTCCGTCACGGTCTTCGGATCGAAGACCACGATATCGGCCAACATCCCCTTCTGCATGCGGCCGCGCTGCTGCATGCTCTTCAGCCCCATATCACCGAGATGCTTGGCTTAACATTTGTCTATTCCCCTGAATAAACGCGACTGGTTAGTAAGCGATGTAATGCCTTGCGCATGCCTGACTCATCATCCAGTACGCCAATAGGTGGACCGGATAGTGACATTCGAGGTCAAGCATAAGAAAAAGAGGTAACGCCGACTACTATACTTTGGTTAAGTCGCTGTGAAAGTCAGAAGCGGAGAATGACAACCAGGCAAGCAGAAAAACCTGATACCGCGCACTGGCGCTGATTACGAGATCTTGTTGGCTTCCAGTCGTTCGACCACACGGACGAGTTCCGCGAGTGAGTGAACGCCCATCTTTTGCATAATATGAGCACGATGGAGTTTAATGTTCTGCTCACCGGTGCCGAGCTCGGCGGCGATCTGTTTATTCAGTTTTCCCGCCACGATCAGATCCAGGACTTCGCGTTGACGCTCGGTAAGTGTCGCCAACCGGCTGGCCCAGAGCGCCGTATCGGTTCGTGCTTTGATCCGTGTTTCTGATTCCAGCAGTGCGGCACGCACTGCTTGTAACAGTGCAGCTTCATCCACGGGCTTGGCAAGAAAATCGGTCGCGCCCGCTTTGATTGCGCGCACGCTCATGGGAATATCACCGTGGCCGGTGAGAAAGATGACGGGAATGGGATTCCCTTCGCGCGACAAGTATTTCTGCAATTCCAGCCCATCCAGTTCGGGCATGGCCACATCGAGGATGAGGCAGGCGACATCCACGGGAACCTGCTGATCCTGAAATTTCCGCACCGAGGTAAAGCCATGGGTCTCAAAACCCTTGGCGCCCAGCAAGCGGTCCAGCGCCTTGACCATTTCCGGTTCGTCGTCGAGTATATAAATCATTCCTTGTTGAATCGTCATCAAGACTCCTGTGGCCTGGCAATGGGTATCTCAATACAGAACACTGCGCCTTTCTCGGGATGATTCTCTGCCCAAAGCCGGCCGCCATGGGCTCCAATAATGGATCGGCAGATAGCCAGCCCCATTCCCAAACCCTGGGGCTTGGTCGTGTAAAACGGCTCGAAAAGCGCGTCCACATTTTCCGACAAACCCGGTCCTTCATCGCGCACGGCAACACGCAGGTTATCCTGATTCACCTGGGTAGAAATATACAGGCGTCGGGTGTCGGGCGCGTTGGCGGCCATGGCGTCAGCGGCGTTGAGAATCAAATTGAGCAAAACCTGCAACAACTGTATTCGATCACCGTTAACAGGCGGCATTTGTTCAGCGGACTGGCAGTCAACCATCACATTCCTGCTGACGAAATCAGTCTGGACCAGCTTCAACACTTCTTCGATCACTTCGTTGAGTTGAAGCGGTTCAGATGAGATTTCACCACGTTTGTACAATTCGCGCATCCGTTGGATGGTACCGGCGGCTCGCCGATCCGCCGCAACAATGTCCACGAGAATTGCACTGGCCTCGGACACATTCGGGGGATCATGTCTGAGGAATTCCTGGGCGGCTTGCGCGTTACTGAGTATGATCCCTAACGGTTGGTTGATTTCATGGGCCAGCGAACTGGAAAGTTCGTTCATTTGCATGATCCGGTTGAATTGTGCCATTTCAAGACGCAATTCCTATATCTCCTTCTCGGTCTTCTTGCGTTCAGTGATGTCTTGAGAAACACCGCGCAACCGCAGCGGCTTCTTGTTCAAGGCGTATTCCACTTGTCCGCGCACCGCGATCCATCGGGATCCAGCATCCTCGCTCACCACCCGGAATTCGGCCTGAAAGTTGCCGCTGCCATTCAGTGCCCGAATAATCGCCTCCCGCGTGCGCTCGCGATCGTCGGGATGGACAAGCTCGAAATAAGTCTCGAGGTTGTCGCGACCACTGATTCCAGTCCCTTCATCGCTGACCCCCGTGCTCCACACTTTATCCCGCTGTACGTCCCACTCCCACAATCCCAGATCAGCCGCCTCGGCAGCCAGACTCATGCGCTGTTCGCTTTCCTGTAGTTCCCGGGCAAGCTGTCTTGCACGAATCAGGTCCAGGCTCAGTTCGAAGGCCATCGCCAGCACAATCAACAGGAAGGCCAGACCGATAAAGGCGCTGGGCACAATGCCCCTCACCAACAAGCCGGAGAAGGTCACGCCTGTCACTATGGTTACCAATGTGGCTCCACCTAACATCAAGGATCGCCGGTGTTGTCCTTGTTTCCAGGCCATGATGACTGCGTCCAGGACAAACGCAAGCAACAACAAGACACTCAATTGAATCAGCCACCGCCACGGATTCAGCTCCCCGATCGGAATCGCAAAGGTCTCACCCAGGAACACCACGTGTCGCAGGGCCGTGATCTCCTGAAACGAAGCATTAGGATAAAAAACAAAATTGGGCAGCAGCACCAGCACGCGTAGCCCGGTGATTAACCACGCCAACCAGAGCCGCCCTGCTCGCATAGACAGGCGTATGAACCAGACGAGTGAGATAATGACCCCTGCGACCGGCACGTGCGCCCAACGCATTATCTCGCCATAGGACGCGGGGCTCTGGGCATGCATCATGCCCAGTTCCAGCAGCGCGGTAGCCGCCGCCGCCACTGCAGCAATGGTAAACACGACATTTTCCCAGTGGTCGCGCTGGCGCAGCCACACCACGAAATGCAGTGCCGCAAATGTCAGACAGACAGCTGCTGCCATTGACCAGATAATGGTGGTCCAGCTCATCGTTGAAACACCGCCAACGGCAGGCATCGCCGATACGAATAAGCGTTGAGAATTCGCGCATTGTCGCTCATCAGAAAGCCGTCCATCGCTGTAGCTGAATCACCGACCGGGAATAACAACATTCAATCGCACCATTAATTAATCAATCCTTGAGAATAACGCTCACTCGTTCAAAGGTTAACTATTCGAACTTCGATCGTAAGCCAGTTTGAAAAAAATATTGAGTTACACCATCATATGCTGTAACGAAGCTTATCTGAAGTTCGATAACCGACATCGTAACGTTCCGTTTCGTTATGACGCAGGTTCTCGAAAGAATATTTATGCGCACGAGTCTGACAATGATTGCACATGTGCACTTATCATAGGAGCTTCCAGCGATGACCCCGAGGAGAAAGCGTATGATTGCCGGAATTGTGGCTGCCTTTTATCTTGCTGGCATTATCCTGGCTATTGAAGCCGCCATGAAGACCCGCACTGCCCAGGGCGCGGTCGCCTGGTCGGTTTCCCTGGTGTCGTTTCCGTTCGTTGCGGTACCCGCGTACCTCGTCCTCGGCCGCAGCAAGTTCGAGGGGATGGCCGACGCCTTCGAAGACCGCAGAGACGAGTTCGAACGGCTGCTTGCCGACATACGTGATGAAATGAAACCCTGGGAGATCCCGCCGGCGGATGCGCCGTCCTGGCACAACGCGATTACACGGCTCTCCCGTATGTCACTGACCCGGGGCAACCGCGCCGATCTGTTGATCAATGGCGATGCGACTTTCGACAGCATTCTCGCGGGTGTCGCCGCGGCCGAAGAATACATACTGTTCCAGTTCTACATGTTCCACGACGATGGCCTAGGCCGGCGTGTGAAAGACGCGCTGAGCGAGCGCGCGCGTGCGGGTGTGCGCGTTTACGTGCTCTACGATGAAATCGGCAGTGGCGGCCTGCCGGCGACGTACGTCGACGAACTGCGGGCAGCGGGCGTCGAAGTCAGTTCGTTCAAGCCCACTCAGGGTTCCCGCAACCGCTTTCAGCTCAACTTCCGCAACCACCGCAAGATGGTGGTCGTTGATGGCAACGTGGCCTGGGTCGGTGGGCACAATGTTGGCGATGAGTACCTGGGGCTGGAACCCGACTTCAGCCCCTGGCGTGATACCCATGTGCGTCTCGAGGGGCCTGTGGTCCAGCAGTTGCAGATGACAATTCTGGGCGACTGGTACTGGGCCACGCGCGAGATGCCCGAAGTCAACTGGTCGCCCCGTGCGGCGTCGGAACATGATGTGAAGGCCATGATCTTTCCGTTCGGCCCCACCGGACAGTTCGAGACCGCTTCCCTGTTCTTTGTCTCCGCGCTGAACACCGCCCGCGAGCGCATCTGGCTGTCGGCGCCGTACTTTGTTCCGGATGCGGCGGTGATGAAAGCGCTGCAGCTCGCGGCCCTGCGCGGAGTGGATGTGCGAATCATCACCACTGGCAAACCGGACAGCTGGCCGGTTTACCTGGCTGCCTTTCACTACATGGCGGAACTGGGCGGAACGGGCATCAGGTTCTATGCCTACAAGCCGGGATTTCTGCATGAGAAGGTGATGCTGGTTGACGACCAGCTGTCGACCGTCGGCACTCCGAATTTCGATAACCGATCTTTCCGCCTGAACTTCGAGGTAACCGCAGTCATCGTGGACGAAGACTTTGCCCGGGAGATGGAAGCGATGTTCGAAGCCGACTTCGCGCACGCCGAGACCATCGACCCCGAAAGCCTCAAGGATCAGCCGCTATGGTGGCGGATCGGTGTCAAGCTGTCCCGGTTGGCGGCACCTGTACTATGAACGATTGTCCGCGTAAATTCAGGCTTCAATGATCAGAGGCGAAACGCCGCGGCAGATTGATTTAATCGAAATGTTAAGCCGGGGTCATCATCACCCCGGATCAAGAGGTCACGTCTTTCAAGTATTCTGAGCCCTTGATGCCTCGATGAATACGTCTCTGCGGTTAAAGAGCATACATATTCTTTGCACCTTTGCAGTGAATCCGGGTCACTCCCACTCTATTATCAATAAGCCATTTTTATCTCTTATATTCAATGTCTTATATCCCTGCTAAACGGTAATACCATGAAAAATACCATGTTCAAAAAATCCTTCAAAATGCACGAAAAAATTGCCGATTGATTACCAGGACTTACCCACCATTCCCCGATTGGGATAGTTCGCACACACCTCTCAGCTTCCTTGTTTACCGCCTTTTTATTCCGTTATTTACGTTGATAGATTCCGTAATTTACGATATTGTTTCGCTATGAATATACCATCCCTGTATCCACGCTGGATTGAACCACGAATTGATGAGGCTTTACTGGATACACCCGTGGTTTTGCTTGCCGGACCACGCCAGGCTGGCAAAACAACCCTGGTACGCCAATTCGCCGAACGGGGACTGCACTACCTGACCCTGGATGATGAACTGACATTATTGTCGGCACGTGAAGATCCGGTCGGCATGATTCGCAATCTGGATCGCGCCGTCATCGATGAAATCCAGCGAGTGCCCCAGTTGCTTCTGGCTATCAAGAAAAGCGTCGATGAGGATCGACGCCCAGGGCGCTTTCTGCTGACTGGCTCAGCCAATCTGATGGCGCTACCCGCGGTTGCCGATTCACTGGCCGGGCGTATGGAAACCCTGATGCTTTTACCTCTGTCGCAGAGTGAAATCGAGAACAGACCGGCAAACTGGATAGATCGCGTTTTTGCCGGAGAAATCCTGACAGCGAATCCCCCTGTACTCGGCAGCAATCTGGTCGAGCGTGTTCTACGTGGAGGCTACCCGGAAGCGGTTGCGAGGCCAACGGAAAAACGACGTACTGCCTGGGCTCGGCAGTACATAGATGCCATTCTTCAACGCGACGTCCGCGATGTCGCCGAAATCGATAAACTGGATCAGTTGCCACGCTTTCTACGCGCACTGGCGCAGACCGCTGGTCAGATGTGCAACTACTCCGAGTTAGGCGGCCAAGTCGGTCTCGATGGCAAGACAGTCTCTCGCTACATCAGTGTCTTTGAACAAATGTACCTGCTCAAACGAATTGATGTATGGGCACGAAATCGCTTGAAACGCGTGGTCAAGACCCCCAAGCTTCAGTTTATCGATTCCGGTTTGTTGAGCGTGCTCACCAACATCGGTCACAAAGATGTTGAGTTGGACAAAACAGGCTACGGCCACATTCTGGAGAGCTTTGTGTTCGGTGAACTTATCAAACACTCGGCAACCTCTGATGATGATTATCGGCTACTGTACTACCGGGATGCAGACAAGTACGAGGTTGATGTGGTGATAGAGAACAGCGCAGGACAACTGTTAGGCGTTGAAGTAAAAGCCTCCGCCACCGTTAAAGAGCGAGATCTGCGTGGATTGAAAAAACTCGCCAGCCTGGCCGGTGATCAGCTCACGGCAGGTATATTGCTGTACGATGGTGATGAAACAATGCCTCTGGGTAGCAACCTATGGGCTGCTCCCCTGTCCACACTCTGGAGCTCGTAAAGCGGTCATCAATATGCCTACTTGGCCGAGCGCCCTCAATACCATGGCAGCACCAATCTACCTCTCATGGTATCACTGGTTTATGCGTTACAGCGCGCTTGAAATGCCATGAAAAATACCATTGATGATGCAGATTATATTGTCGATTAGATTATTTTAATTATTATAAATCAATGTGTTAAAAATTTTGGTTACTCCCACTCGATTGTAAATAAGCCTTTTTTCTCTCTTATATTCAATGGCTTATTTTCCTTCTAAATGGTAATACCATGAAAAGTACCATGCTCAGAAATTTCTTCAATAAACTTGCATTCATTGCCGTCCTATAATTTCAATGCTGCCTGTAGATCTTCGTGCTCAAATGCACTGGCCATACGTGTAATCTCTGCTCGCTTAGCCCCTACTTCTGCCGCCACAACCCGCCAGGTACGTGTCACCTCGGCCACTTCGCGGATAATCGTACATGCCTGTACGTCGCCAAGACTAAAATAACCGGACGTATCCTGAAGCAGCTCCACCGAACAGGTGCCTTCATCAAGGTCAATATTTGTAGTCAGGATTCGCGCCTTCACATCCACCGGGGTCGGATTGAGATCATAGGCAGGAGAAAGCACCCAACCACCCTGACCGGACCACAGGAATCCATGGTTGCGCAAGTGATCGTCAACATTGGATACCAGAACATTAAAAACTACACGGCGATAGAGCTGCCGTGCGTCTGCTTTAGCTTGAGCACCATGCGCCGTCAAAGCATCTA
>Ga0272441_10011647_pt1 | contig 13005 bp, 9 predicted proteins | sample SSMProp6N_FD_193582 | JGI IMG/M metagenome (GOLD analysis project Ga0272441, IMG submission 193582) | Marine sediment archaeal communities from Little Sippewissett salt marsh, Falmouth, MA, United States - SSM-Prop-6N | ecosystem: Environmental > Aquatic > Marine > Wetlands > Sediment ...
GTTCTGATTCGTATCAATACCCTGATCGCAGCGGCGCTGATTACGATCCCGCTGCCTGGCGCGGCCCTGAATGAAATCCGTTATCAATCGAAAACTCATCCTCTCTATCCGGCCGCGCTCGATCAGAGGCCGGTCCTGCCTTCTCCGTTTGACTCGGACCAGGGCGAATTCATCACCGTCCGCTTCCGGGACGGGAAGTACGGCATCGTTGAGGTGACCGTGGAGAACAGTGCCCCGCATCAGGTTTCCGCCGCTGTGCCCTACGGAAAGGGGAACCAGCTTGATGTGGACAGTCTCGATTTTCCGGAGCTGGCCCGCACCGGGCTTCACTCTGAAGAAGAGCTGGCCCGGACCCGGACCATCACCGGCCGGCCGGTGGATGCCATCACCGCGCTCGGCCGCCCCGGTGCTCTGTCCGGGGCCGGCTTTCTCCACCCCGAAGAGGATGTCATTTCCGTTCTTTCCGCGGACAACGCGCTCATGGCGCGTATGGGCCTGACTCACGCGGAGCTGGCAAAGCCGCTGTTCCACCTCTGGAATTTCCTGCTGGCGGAATATGAGCGCGGTTTTGTCACCCGGTTTTACGACCGCACCGATTATCTGCTCTACAACGGAGCCGAAGTCAGACTGGGTGTGATCCATCCGACAAAAGGATTTCAAGAGTCGATTTTTGACGACGGCATCCAAGGCTCCTTTGAAATCAACTTTTACCGCGAGCTGAGTCAAGGGGAGAGGGCGTTCCTGCGCCGGTGTTATGCCCATCTCAAGGAAGCCGAGTTCGACGAGCTGATCGAAAAGCTGACCCATGTCCACAGCGGTGAAATAGAGCCCTATTACGTGATGCGTTACGGATTTTACGAAGGGCACACGTCCTACCGCGCCGATCCCATCGCCCTGGCCTACATTTTTGGCCTGAAAAGCCTTGAACAGCTGGAGCAGTGTTTCCCGGGCCGGTTGCACTCGATTCTGCGAACCCCTTTCTATTCCAGGCCACGGGGATCCTGAAGCGGCGACCCAATTTTTTTGAAGCACAAGCCGTTCCCGCCCGACCGTGCGCCGGGACTGCCCGCCGGTCCCGGCGCTCTTTTATACCCCGGACAATTTCGCTTGATTATTAGGCTCCGGTTTTATATTATTTAAAAATTCAAAGGGACAGGAATGAGGGCGTTCAACTACATTACGCCGAAAAACGAGCCCCGGGTCGGCATCGAGATCGAAGGGCGGCGCTACAACTACACCATTATCTGGCAGCTGTTCAAGGACATCAAGAATATACATTCCGCCCCGGATCTCAATTTTCTTCAGGTGGCCGTTGAGATGGGTTATTTTTCCGCTTCCGCGCTGATGACCATTTTCGAAACCGTGAGTGATATCCGGCCGCTGCACGATCTCATCATCAACGATGATTTCCGCCTCGAGGTCCCGATCACCCGGCCGCAGAAGATCCTCTGTCTCGGCCGCAATTACCGGGCTCACGCGGAGGAATGGGATGCCGGTCTGCCTGAACAGCCGATGTTTTTCAGCAAATTGCCGTCCGCACTGCTGCCGCACGAAGGCGAAATTAAAATAGCACCGGACATCGGCCGCGTGGATCATGAAATCGAGCTCGCCGTCGTTATCGGAAAGACCTGCTCCGGCGTCACCGAGAACAAAGCCATGGAATACGTCGCCGGCTATACCATTGCCAACGACGTCACGGCTCGTGACCTGCAGCTGGAAGAGATGAAGAACGGCCTGCCCTGGACCCTGAGCAAGGGATTCGACACCTTCTGCCCCATGGGACCCTATCTGGTTCCGGCCGATGCGGTCGACGATCCGCACCAGCTCGATCTGGAGCTCAAAGTGAACGGCGAGGTCAAGCAGCACGCCAACACCCGTGATATGGTTTTCAAAGTGCCGAAACTGGTTTCTTATATCAGCAGATACATCTCACTGCAACCCGGTGATATCCTGTGCACCGGTACGCCCGCGGGAACACTTCCGATCAAACCCGGCGATGCGCTTGAAGCGAGCATCCAGGGACTGGGCGTACTGCGCAACAGCGTCGTGTCCGCATGAGTGCCCGCCCCAGAACCTGCATACAACTCCTTGAAGAACGCGAATATGAGACAGATCCCAATAGAACGGCTGAACCGCACTACACACAGGCGTGAACGATGAAGATCGCTTTTGCACAGATCGAGCCCCGTTTCGGCGATCCGGCCGCCAATCGGGCCGCGGCCCGGCGTCTGATTTTCTCACTGGATGCCGATCTTTTCGTGCTGCCCGAACTTTTCAACACCGGCTATCTGTTCTCCAGTGCCGATGAATGCGCCGCCCTGGCCGAGGCCGTGCCCGGGGGAGAGACGACGGCGCAGCTGATCGAATGGGCGCAATGCAAGCGCTGTTTTCTGGTCGCCGGGCTGGCGGAAAAACAGGGGGTGCGGATCTATAACTCCTGTGTCCTGGTCGGTCCGGACGGCCATCTGGCGACCTACCGCAAGATTCATCTGTTTGACCGGGAAAAATTGTGCTTTTCACCCGGACAGGATCCCTTTGCCGTGGTCGCGGCCGGAGGGATCAAAATCGGAATGATGATCTGTTTCGACTGGATTTTCCCGGAATCGATGCGGTCGCTCGCGCTCGCCGGAGCCGATCTGGTCTGCCATCCGGCCAACCTGGTCCTTCCCCATTGCCATGCGGCCATGATCACACGCTGCCTTGAAAACGGCGTGTACGCCGTGACCGCCAACCGCACCGGAGAGGAGAAGCGCGCCGGCCACTGCCTCACGTTCACCGGCGGCAGCCAGATCGTGGCGCCCGGCGGGGAGGTGCTGGCGCGCGCCGCCTCGCAGGGGGAGGAGATCGGCGTCGCCGAGATCGATCCGAAGCGCGCACGCGGAAAAAAAGTGACCGAACGAAATCACCTGTTCGACGACCGGCGTCCCGAGTTGTACGGAGTCTGAAATGTCGCTGGGCCAGAGCATAAAACGATTGTTCAAACACTCCGCTGTTTACGGCATCGGCCACATCTTCAACCGCTCGATTGGATTTCTGCTGCTGCCGCTCTATACCAATATCTTCCCAAAATCCGAGTTCGGCATCGCCGGATTGATGTTCACCTATCTCGCCATACTCAAGATCTTTTACACCTACGGACTGGATGTGGCCTTTTTCCGCTTCTTCATGCTCGAGGACGAGGAGAGCGAGAAGAACAAGATCTTCACTTCGGCCTATGCCTCCATCCTCGTCATCGCCGTGCTGTTCTCAGCTCTGCTGCTGTTCGGCGCCGCTCCGGCGGCCCGGGCGCTGTTCAGTCACGATGCCGCTCAGCTGGATATTGACCTGACCCGTCTGATCCGTCTGGCGAGCGGCATACTGCTTTTCGACGCCCTCGCCCTTCTGCCGCTTCTGCTGCTGCGCGCCAAGGAAAAATCGCTCGCCTTTGTTCTGTTCAACTCGGTCAATGTCCTCGCCAACATTGCCGGCAACATCGTTTTTCTCGCGGTGCTGCACCGGGGCGTGGAGGGCATTTTTTACGCCAATCTGTTCGCCTCGGGTCTCACTTTTGCACTCACTTTTCCGATCGCGCTGCGCCATCTCACCTTGACGCCCTCGCTTCAGCGGCTGCGCGAGCTGTTCGCCTTTGGCCTGCCCTATCTGCCCTCAACGCTCGCCGTCGTGGTCATGGACACCATTGACCGGGTCTTCCTCGAACGGCTCGCCGGCGTGGAAGAAGTCGGTCTTTACAACGCCGGAGCCAAACTGGGCATGTTCATGGCCCTGTTCGTCGCCGCGTTCCGTTTCGCCTGGCATCCCTTTTTCCTGGCCACCTCAAAACAGCCGGATGCCAAACAGGTCTTTTCCCGGGTCTTCACCTACGTGATGCTGGTCTGCTTGGCCCTTTTCCTGACGCTCTCCATTTTCATTGATGATGTCGCGCGATTCCGATTCGCCGGATACAGCCTGATCGGGGAAGCGTTCTGGGACAGCACGGCCGTCGTTCCGCTCATCATGCTCGCCTACGTCTTTTATGCCGCCTATTGCAATTTTCTCATCGGCATCTATCTGTACAAAAAGAGCGGTTATCTGCCCTATATCACGGCCGCTGCCATGGCCGGCAACCTGGTCGCCAACACATTGCTGATCCCCCACTGGGGCATGATGGGCGCGGCCTGGGCGCGCATGATCGCCTACATCATCATGGCCGCAGCCCTCTACGTCGTGGCGCAGCGTCTCTACCGGATCGAATACGAATGGTCCCGGGTGATCCGTCTCGCCGTTCTGGTCGCCCTTTTGACAGCGGCCGGCTGCTCCGAAGCGGTGCAGCAACGGTTCTTGACCAAGATCACTGTCCTGGCCCTTTTCCCGGCCGGTCTGCTTTTGACCGGCATCCTGCCCCTGGGCCGGATACGCGCCCTGCTCAAAAAGTGATCCCGGAGTGATCAGGTGAATACCCAAGTCAAGAAAGACCTGGCCCGGTTTTACGAGCAGGTCGGGACGCGCTATCCCGAGGAAGATGAGGTGTACGGCACGCTGCGCGGAATGCTGCGCAAGAGGTTCGTGTCCGCTTTTCTCGGCGAGCGCCGCGGCGCTTTGCTCGACATCGGCTGCAACCGCGGCCTCTATCTCGCGGTTTATCGAGGCGGACCCCGCTTCGGCGTCGATCTCAGCGCGAACGTATTGCGGCAGGCGCGCTCGCGGCTCGACGCACATTTGGCAGCGGCGGACGCGGAATACCTCGGCTGTTTCCGGCCGGGGAGTTTTGATTCGATTCTCTGCAGCGAAGTGATCGAGCACTGCCTCGATCCGGCGGCGGTCCTGCGAGGTATTCACCGCCTGTTAAAGTCCGGGGGCCGGGCCCTGGTCACTACACCGAATTATCGCGGCGCACGGCCGCGGTGGATCGGGCTGGGTGTGCTGGAACGGTACGGCATTTGCAGCGATTGTGCGCGCGGTTATTACCACACCGCCTATCATCCGGGCGAGCTCGCCGCGATGGCGCGTTCTGCCGGCCTTGCGGTCATCGAATCGGGCACGCTCGAGCGCGAGGTCAAATACGCGGCCAAAATTCCAGCCCTTCTGCTCCACGTGGGGCGCGGGCTCAACCGCGTGCTGCGCTCGCCGCGCCTGGCGCGGGCCAATGAGCGCCTATTTCACGGCCTGACCCGGCTGATCTATCACTTCGCCCATTGGACCGGCCTGGAGAAACTGCTGCTGCCGCTGTGCCGGCACGGCGTTCGCTCTTACATTATTGTATCCAAAGAGGACGCGTGAGCACCATTTTACATCTCGACATGGATGCCTTTTTCGCCGCCATTGAACAACTCGACCATCCAGGCCTGCGCGGCAAACCGGTGGTGGTTGGCGCCGATCCAAAGAGCGGGTCGGGGCGCGGTGTGGTATCGACCTGCAGCTACGAAGCGCGAACCTTTGGCATCCGCTCGGCCATGCCCATCTCGAAAGCCTACCGTCTCTGTCCCGATGCGGTATTCCTGCCGCCGCGGGGGGCAAGGTATGTCGAGATGTCCAGGCAGATCATTCATCTGCTGGGCGACTTTTCTCCCGATATCGAACAGATCAGCATCGACGAGGCCTTCCTGGACATCAGCTCCACTTCCAGGCTGTTCGGATCGGTGCTCGATCTGGCTAAAAAACTAAAAAAAAGAATCCGTGACGAGACCGGACTGACCGCTTCGGTCGGAGTGGCTCCGACCAAGTTCGTCGCCAAAATCGCCTCGGATCTGGAAAAACCGGATGGTCTGGTGATGGTTCCGGAAGGAAGGGTGAAATCGTTCCTCGCGCCGCTCGAGATTTCACGGCTCTGGGGCGTGGGCCCCAAGACCCTGCCGCGCCTTCATGCCATGGACATCCGCACCATCGGCGATCTGGCCTCGAAGCCGCGCGAAGCATTGGGCGAGCGCCTCGGTGCGGCCGGCGCCCACTTCTGGAACCTGGCCAACGGTCTCGATCCGCGGCCCGTCGAAGCGGAATCCGGGGCCAAATCGATGAGCAAGGAGACTACTTTTGATTCCGATATCGGCGATCCGGAATTGATGGCCAACACCCTGCTCTTTCTGTGCCAGGAATTGTGCCGCGAGATGCGGGTGAAGGGATTCAGGGGCCGTACGATAAATCTCAAGATCCGGCTGGACGATTTTTCCACCTTCACCCGGTCGCGCACCTTTGACCGCTGCATCGACCGTTCCGATCTGCTCTACCGGAAGATACAGGAGATGTTCGATCACTTTCCCCGCGGCGGCCGCAAGGTCAGGCTGCTGGGCGTCGGCCTCTCCCATCTCGAACGGGGAGCGGGCCAGCTCGAGCTCTTCGACAGCGCGGAGGAATCATCCCACCGGCTCGACCGCGTCATCGATGAGGTGCGGGAGCGGTTCGGCGAGCAGTCGATCACGCGCGCGAGCCTGCTGGCGCGGCGGCACGATTCGAAGTGGTTCCGTAATGAGTGAAACCGCGGCAAAACCGATGAGCAGGATCTGGCATCGCCTGCGCGCCATGACCCCTGCGGAGCTTTGTTCAAGAGGCCGGCAAAAGGCGGCCGCTTTGTATGCGGAGCGGTTCGGGCGCAGCGAATCGCGGGTGCAGTTCGCCAGTCGCACGGGATTGAAACAAAAGGAGTTGTATGAGCGGCTGCAGCGGGACTCTTATTTCCCCTGGGAAGGGGAGGAGACCGGGACGATCCGGCGCCGGCTCCGGGCCGTCGATCCCGCCTACACCGCGGCGCTGCTGAAAAAGGCGGACCGGATCTGTAAGCACCAAATCGAGCTGCTCGACCGCGAATTTGATTTCGGTCCAAAGATCGATTGGCACGTTGATGTGCTGTGCGCGACCCGCATACCCTGCATCCCTTCGCACGCGCTCGACATCTGGCACTCCGGGATGATCTCGGAAGTGCGTTACATATGGGAGCTCAACCGCCACGGCCATCTCCTCGCCCTCGGTCAGGCCTATAGGCTGTCCCGGGACGAAAGATACGCAATGAAAATCCTGGACCACTGGAGCGACTGGCTAGATCGCAATCCGCCCGGCGTGGGTGTGAACTGGACCAGCGCTCTGGAGGCCGCGCTTCGGTTGATCAACTGGACCTGGACCCTGCGTCTGATCAAGAGCAGCGCTCAACTGAACGCCGGCGTGCTGATCGATCTTTGCAGGTCGGTCGAACAGCACGGCCGTTTCATCCGCTCCCATCTCTCGCGGGGCTCGGCGGCCAACAACCACCTCATCGGAGAGGCCCTTGGCCTGGTCTACGCCGGGGTTTATCACCCGCGATTGCCTGACGCTGCAAAATGGCGCCGCACCGGCTTTGACCTTCTCTGGCGCGAGTTCCCCCGCCAGGTGTACCCCGACGGCGGACCCGCGGAGCAATCCACGGGCTACGCCCGGTACCTGCTCGATTACGGTCTGCTCGCTGTGCTGGCCGCCGATCATGCCTCTGAGACCTTGCCCGGCCGCGTCCGGGATCGGATTGTCCGGCTGGCCCGCTTTCTGGCCGCGCTCAGAGACGGATCGGGCTCGACGCCCGACATTGGAGACGACGATGGAGGCCGGGTCCTCGGCATAGAGTGCGATTCCGTTCGTGCCGATGACGTCCGTCTAACCTGCGCCGCCGCCGTTCTCGGCGCGCCCGGCATCACAGCCGAGGGTTCCGCCCGGCCGGCGGGTGCTTTCTGGATCGCCGGCCCGGCCGGAATCGGCGGCACCGCGGGATTGGATTCATCCTGCTCCGATCCGCCCGCCGGGCACGCGGCCGCTGCCGGGAAAATTCTTGAAAGAGGAGTGACGGCCGCGACCTCGGACCGGGAGTCTTCCCGCGCAAATTCTTCACCGCTGCTGCGTTTTCCCGACACCGGCCTGTTTGTGTTGCGCCGTGCATCCGAAGTGCTCGTTTTCGACTGCGGACCCCTCGGCTTCGGCCGGCTGGCAGCGCATGGCCATGCCGATGCCCTTGGCTTCACACTGAACTGGGACGGTCAACCCGTGCTGATCGACAGCGGCACTTTCCGCTATCTCGGCGCGGGACCGTGGCGCCACTATTTCCGCGGCACTTCGGCGCACAACACCCTGACCGTCGACGGCCGCGACCAGGCCGAGTCACTGAGTCCCTTTCAATGGGGCCGGCGGGGCGCGACCGAGCTGATTCGTGCGCAGGGCGACGGGGACGCTGTCACGCTGGTCGCGCGGCACAAGTTCTATTTCCGCTCCGGTCTGGTGCACCAGCGCACCCTGAAATCGGAGCGCAGCGGAACCTGGAGCGTCGTCGACCGGGTCACCGGACCGGGAATGCATGATATTGATCTCTATTTTCATTTCGCACCCTGCACCGTGAGCCGCGACAGCGCCATGATTTGGCGGTTCCACTTTCCGGACTGGTCGCTGCGGCAAACGTTGCGCGGACCGGACCCGCTCACGGTCCGGCTCGTCGAAGGCGCAGAGGAGCCGAAACAGGGATGGAGTTCACCCCGCTTCGGCGTCCGTCGACCCAATCCAGTCCTGTGCCTGTCCCTGACCCAGGATCTGCCCATTGAGATAGAATCCCGGCTCGAAATTGACCGGGCGGAGAGCTGAGATCGTGACCATGCAAAACCGAAAAAAGAAGGAAAAGTCCGGCCGCAACTCGACCGATCTGCCAGTCAAACCGGTCTTTCTGTTCAACACGCTGCACAACATCGCGGCCCTGACCGTGATCAATCCGGAAAAGGCCGCCAACACTATATCGGGTCTGGCGCAGTTCATCCAGCTCGTGCTCGAACTCGAACGCAGGCCTTTCACTATTTTGTCGCAGGAGTTCATGTGCGCGGAGTCGTATCTCTGTATTGAAAAAGCGCGTTTTGACGACCGGCTCGAGATAAGCCGGGATCTGGCGCCCGACTGCATGGAGCTTCCGATCCCGTGCTTCACTCTGCTGCCCATTGTGGAGAACTGTGTGGTCCACGCTGTGGAACGCTCATCAGGACTCATACGAGTCGAGTTGAGCGCCCACTGCGTCCAGGATCACTATTGCATAGAGATCAGCGACTCCGGTCCGGGTCCTGATCCGGCTTGCCCGGATCTTCTGTCCGGTGTAAACGGCGGTCTCGGGTTTGTGCGCAGCCGGATCAGAGCGGCCTACGGCCGCCGGAGCGTGCTGGCTGTCGAGCCGAAAAAACCGCACGGCACGCGGGTGATTCTGCGCCTCTCGCGATCCAGAGCGGATACAATCAGATCAAAACACCTTGACTATTGATGGGAGAACCGATATGCCCCGCCTTCGATTCCTTCGCTGCCTGCTGATGCTGATTGCGTTCGCGCTTTCGCACGGTTACACCGGAGAACTCGGGACCATCTTGCTCCACGACCCGGACCTTCAACAGACCGGCACATCGGTCCGTGCTCTGCTGTCGGAAATCTCCGGATTGGAGCTCCGTTCCGAGCATGGACTGGCCGATCTGCCGCCGCAGTGGCCGGATGATGAGACCGACCCCTATGAGTGGGTCAAGGCGCACCGGATTCTCGGTGTCGATCTCGTGCTTCGCCTGTCCGGTACGTCCGGGGACGGTGCGGTGCTGTCCGCTTATGAATTCCCATCCGGCATCCTGGTCGGCCGGCTGATCCTGTCCGATGCCCGCTCCGGGCATGTGGCCCGATTTCTGGCCGCGCTGCCCGGGCGCTGGAGCGAAGAGGGCTTTCCGTTTGCTCCGGAAGAGGCGGGCGCGATTCTGCTGACCGATACGGATAATTCGGAGCGGACGGCCCGCATGCTGCGGGCTGCCGCCCTGTACGGCCCGGTGAAAATCCTCGATCCGGCGGCAATGACCCAGGATCCCTGCGAGTGGGCTCTGGCCGCCAACGAGCGGCTCGGCGCCATGCTGACGATTTTCGACGGCGAGATCGCCACTCTGGCCTATTCCTTTTCCAGACAGCAGGGCAGCCGTGCCGAAATCAAGCTCCCCTATCTGCCCGGCCGGCCTGAGTTGAGCTGTATCCGGATCCACGGCGGCCTGCCGGAGCGGATCAACGGTATTTCCGGAAACGGCGTGCCGGGGGATTCCCGCATCGAGCGCCTCGTTGCCAACCTGCTCGCGCACCGCCGCCTGAACAGCGAGCCGCCGGAAGGCGACCGAGCTGAAATCGCGCGCAACTATGCCGAGCTGCTGTACGGGATTGGCGCCGATGCTCCCGAAAAAGGCTGGATCGCGCTCAACTATGCCGGTCTGCTCCATGACAGCGGAGAGACCGATGAAGCGGCCGTTCTGTTCGAACGCGCCGACTCGGGATTCGTGCTCCATGCCGACACCCTGGGATTGATCATCGCGGCCGTGGCAGCGGCCCAGAATGCCGGGGTCCAGTCCGACTGGTCCTCGGCGGAGGAGCACTATCTCAAGGCCCTGCATTACGCCGGTGCGTCCGGCGACCGCGCCTCCGAAGCGCGGATCACCCTTGATCTGGCCATGACCTACGAGCTTGCCGGTGATGTGGAAAAGGCGCGCCGCAGTTACGAACTGGCCTCGCAAAAGATCGCGGACAGCGGCGATCCTTACAGCGCCGCCGGGCTCTACGAGCATCTCGGACAGATTTCGCGCGATAACGGCGAGCTGGATCGAGCCGGGAGCTATTTTACGACCCTGATGACCAAATCCGACGAGCTGCGCAGCGAGCCGATCCGGGCAAGGGCCCATTTTTATATCGGCACGGTCGCTCTGGCCGGCGGGCGCCGGACCGATGCGTTAAAAAGTTTCAGCGCCGCTGCCGACCTGATGGAGATGCTGGGGGATTCGCTCGGATTGGCCCGGGTCGATCACTACCTCGGTATTCTTCACACCGCCAATGGGGAAAAGGGCGCAGCAATGGAGAGCTACAAGTCGGCGATCCGGCGATTTGAACGCCAACGAGTGTACGGGGACGCGGTGCTCAGCCTTCGCAATCTCGGGGAGCTGCAGGCCGGGGATAAATCCTGGGACCGGGCGCAAAACAGCTACGACAGGGCGCTGGAACTGCTGCCCAGGGGCGGGGAGACCGGCATGCGGGCCTCACTGATCTATCTGAAAGGATTGGCGCACCTCAAACAGGGACGGCTGAAAACCGGCTACGAGGAGGTCAAACGGGCGATCGAGATCTCCGGGGGCGCTGTGCACGGATCGGCGCAGGAGAGCGAGGCTTTTCTGCACAAGCTCGAGGAGCTCATCGGCGAGATTCAGCAGATTCACGAGGAAGCGCATTCAAAATGACACATTGGCGCAAAGTGCTGTTCGCGCGCATGGACAAGGCGGTCTGGGGATATTCGATGTTCGAGGCGGGCCGGCGTGTGCTCGCCGCGGTCTCGGGCGGCGCCGATTCCATGGTCCTGCTCGATCTGCTCAGCCGCCGCCTGCCGGTCTACTGCCGCGGCGGACAGCTGTGCGCCGTTTACGTCGATCTCGGATTCGGAGACGGTGCGCAGCAGCGCTGCGACCGGATGGCGCGTTATTTCGAGCAGATCGGGATTCCGGGAATTCTGATCCGCAGCGAGATCGGGCCCTATGCTCACAGTGATAAAAACAGGGAGAATCCCTGTTTCTTGTGCTCACGCATCCGGCGAAAAAAGATCTTCGAGGCGGCCCAGGCCGCGGACTGCAGGACTATCGTGTTCGGGCATCACAAGGATGATATGGTCGAGACTCTGCTGCTCAACATGATTTTCGGCAGGGAGATCAGCACCATGCCGCCCAAACTGAGCGTGTTCGGCGGCAGGTACGAGCTGGTGCGTCCGCTGCTCTACATGGAAGAGAGCCTGATCAAGGATTACGCCGGCCGCAGCGGTATACCGGTTTTTTCCCAGGGATGCCCGACCGAGGGGCGCTCGAAGCGCGAGTACATCAAGCGGATGCTGTCCGGATTGGAAGCCGATTTCAGGGGTTCCCGGGAGAATATTTTTCAAAGCATGATGAGGGTCAAAAACGACTACCTGCCGTGAAAAATCGTCTCCTGGCGTCAGACGTGTACTGATGCTGTGCTACTATTTTCCGCCGCTTGGAATGGGCGGAGCGCAGCGGCCGGCAAAGTTCGCCAAATACCTGCCGCACCACGGCTGGCGTCCCACAGTGCTCACCGTGCGCCCGGTGTCGTACTGGGCACGTGATGACACGCTTGCCGAAGAGCTCGCCGACATTGACATTGTCCGCACCGAATCGCTCGATCCGCAGCGGCTGCTGGCCCGTTTGGGCTCGGTGCGCGCGCCTCGGACCGGGGCGGCCCAGTTGAACCGCGGCGTGTTATCCTGGTTTCTGCAACCTGACAGTAAAATTCTATGGTGGCCGCATGCTGTGAGTACGGTGAACGCGCTGGCGGCGGACCGCTGTTACGACGCTCTTTACACCACCTCACCGCCTCATTCGGTCCACCTGCTCGGAAAACATCTGGCCGCCGGCACCGGGTTGCCTTGGCTCGCCGACTTTCGCGATCGCTGGGCAGGAGGCGTGGTCGTTCACGAGCCCACACGCCTGCATCGGCGCTTCAACCGTTTTCTACAGCGGCGCGTCGCCAATGCGGCCGACCGCATCATATGCACAACCCCGTCTCTGCAGCGCGATTTGCGCGACGCGGGCGGCCGTCCAGTCGATTTGATCCCGAACGGTTTCGATCCCGGGGATTATCCGGTCCCGAGCCGTGAAAGGCTGCACCCGGACCGGTTCGTGTTCTGCCACTGCGGATCGATCACCCGGTTCAGCTCGCCCGAACCGCTGCTGTCCGCTCTGGTTCGGCTCAGGGAGCGCGATGCCGCCCTGCTTCAGCGGATGGTGTTTCACTTCGTCGGCGAGGATACGACCCGTCAATTCGGCGATCTCGTGCGCGCCGCGGGTCTGGGGGAGTGTGTCTTACACCTCGGTTACCGGCCGCACCGCAGCGCGCTGCAGTTCCTGGTCGATGCGGATGCCCTCATTCTGATCGCCCGCGGCCGCCCCGGCGACGGATTTGTACCGGGAAAGAGCTACGAGTACATCGGCGCGAGGAAACCGATCCTGCTCCTGAGCCAGGTGAATGATACCGTGGACC
>Ga0272441_10011648_pt1 | contig 13004 bp, 7 predicted proteins | sample SSMProp6N_FD_193582 | JGI IMG/M metagenome (GOLD analysis project Ga0272441, IMG submission 193582) | Marine sediment archaeal communities from Little Sippewissett salt marsh, Falmouth, MA, United States - SSM-Prop-6N | ecosystem: Environmental > Aquatic > Marine > Wetlands > Sediment ...
CGCCGATGTGATGGAAAGCGGCCTGTGCATCCGCAATGAGCAGGTGCTGGCCTCGGGGCCGAAGATGGCCTGGTCGGGCAACTACATGACGGTTGACGGTCGCCCGACTTTCATGGTCGGGACCAACCAGACGGGGATGATGTACTTCGGCGCCTACGAGAACCCGGCCACCTGGGATCGGGACTTCGCCGCCATGAACGCCCACAACTACCACATCATGCGCATTCTGCATTTTTCGCCTTACTCAGCAGGGGGCTACGAGGGCAGGCCCACCAATAACCCCCTGGACCTGGTGAACCGGCCGAAGAAGTTCGTGCGCCAGATGGACGCCATCGTCCAGCTTGCCAACAAGCACCGCGTGGCGATCTTCCTGAGCCTGCATGACTGGATGGGCACAGTGCTCACGGATGAGGAGCTGCAGGCCCAGCGCGACTGGAACCAGTTCTGGGTCGAGCGCTACCGGGATGTCCCCGGCGTGTTTTACGATGTCCAGAATGAGCCTTCGGTGCGGGCGCTTGACAGGCCCGACGTGGTCCGTCTGTGGAACGAGTTCCTGCAGGGGCGCTACGCCACCGACGCCGACTTGACGGCGGCCTGGGACAAGAACCCTCCCGAGACGGCCATGCCCAACGTCCCCCTTGGCAAGACGACCGAGGACTGGTTCGACGTGCGCAGCGCCGACCGCAAGCGCTTCGAGACCGAGCTGCTCAACCGGTGGGTGAAGGCCAACGTGGACGGCGCGCGAGCCGGCGACCCCGACACGGACATCTGCGTGGGCTACCTGCCCCACATGTCCCCCGCCGACAAGATCCTCGGGGTCAAGCACACCGACTTCTCCAACATGCACTACTATGGCTCCCCGGACCGCATGCCCCTGGAGTTCAAGATGATCGACCGGCGCTTCGTAGGCAAAGGCCTCAGCCTGGGAGAGTTTGGCGCGAGGGAAGCTCACGACGCCCGGACCAACGGCAGCTTCCGCGTGCCGGTGCAAGAATCTATCGACCGCTTCCAGGCCTACATGCACTACGCCGCGGGCCTGGGCGGCGCCTTCATCTGCAACTGGGACTGGAAAGACTTCGACGAGTCCGTCTTCCCTTGGGGACTCATGCAGGCCTGCTCATACATCACCAAGCCGTGGCTGCATACGCTCGAGCAAGAGAGCTTGCTGCTATCTCTGGCGGAGCCCGTGTACGAGTCGCCGGAGGTGTTCATCCTCGCGCCGGACAGCCACCGTGTCGGTCCGCGCTTCGGGGATATGCACGAGGCCATGCTGCGATCCATCAGTCTGCTGCTGGATCAGCGCGTCAACTTCGGGATGGTCAACGAGGAGGATATCGCCGCGCTGCCCGAGTCGGCGAAGGCGCTCATCTGGCCGCTTCCCTACTGCCCGGATGATGACACCTTCGAGCGTGTTCTCGACTGGGTGAAAGCTGGTGGCACGCTGTACCTGTCGGGCGATGTCTCCTTTGACCGTACCCGCAAGCCCACTCGCGCACAACGCAAGGAGCAACTGGGCCTGCCCGCGGCCAGTCCGGCCTCACCCTTCGACACGCCTGCCGACAGGTGGGATGACGAGCCCATCACCAGCACGGTTGGCGCCGGCAAGGTGCTCTTCGTACCCTATCCTCTGGAGTTGAAGGGCCGCGATGCAGACGGCGCCGTGTACAGCCGCTTCGTGTCCCTGGCAGGCCTTTCGCCCATACCCATCCAACCCGCGGACGCCCCCGTGAGGGTCCTGTCGATCCCCTCGCGTGACGGCAGTCGGGTGTACATGCTGGCGCGGACCTCCGACGGGGCAGACCTGCTGGACGTCACCCTCCCGGCGCGGGGTGCGCAGGCGACGGAAGGGCCCGCGGAGGATGTCACCGTGCAACTGACAGACAACGGCTTTTCATTCATCATCACCGGCCCGCGGGGACAGGTCCTCGCCGCCGAAAGCCAGGGGCAGATCCGCATCGGCGGCCGCACTGTCGCTACCGCACAGGCCCACTTCGCCGTCGCGTCCTTGGACGGCAAGGACCTGCGCCAGGCCGACCGACTGCTGGTATTGCCTCACCAGTGCCGAGAGGTGTCCGTCGCCGGGCTCGTTGTGGGCGAGCCCAGGCTGTGCCATGTGGCCACGCTCATGGGGACGGGAGCATCCTCGACAGCCGGGGAAGCCATCGCCTTCAATGCCGGCACACCGGGGCAGGTGGCCGTCATCGCCCCGGAGAATCAAATCTCTGAGGCCGTGGCCTTCGTTCAGAAGCAGACATCGTTACGTTTTGACTAAGGCCGCTGAGGCCGGGCCGGCCGTGCGCCCCGCTCACTGTCGCAGGCGGCTCTGAGGAGACGTTCTGAGGGCATACGGTCTGCACGTGGCCCGCGCCGTCGCGGACAGTCGGCATGACTGCCCCGGGCCATCGGCGCGAGGATGATCGCGACGCGCCGTTCACGTCGCGATTGGGGGGCCGGGGGAACTGTGTTCCACCGGCGGGTGCGGGCAGAGCCCGCGCCGTGCCCGCCTTCACCAAGCCGTGCAAGTGCGAGGCCGTTTAGGAGGCGTTCCCGGGAAGATGATTGGGTGCTCAGAATTCTGTGGATACTATGACTGGACCTTCGAATGGCTGCGCCGCAACTACGGGGAAGACGCGGTGATGCGCTATTGGACGGAGGCCATCTCCATCGATTCGCAGCGCCACGCGCGCGAGCTCATCATCCCCAAAGGCATTGCCGGGATGGTGGAGTACTGGGACCACACCCTCGAGGAGGAACAGGCGGGGTACACCACCACCCACGACCTGGCGAAAGGCTACTACCGCACCGACATGTTCGCCTGCCCCTCTTTGGGCTACAACCTCGAGCGCGGCTTTTCCTACTACCATGACTACTGCCAGCACTGCATGGGATGGATCGCGAGTGTGTTGGCTGAGGCGGGCTTTGTGATCCATCACGCCCACAACCATTGCGGCCAGTGCTACTGGGAGATGTGGCCCAAGGACGCCGACCCCGGCCCATCGGAGCCCGGGGAGCTATCCGGCGAGGACGACATCCGCCTGCGCGACGACTGGGAGAAGGGCAAGATCCACCGCTGGAAGGCCAGCGAGTTGATTGAGGAGTAAGTGAGGGGCGGGCGGGGCCTCGAGCACCGTACACATCGGTAGCACCCGCGTGGCTTAGTTCGCGTCTCTACGTCGTGGGCTCTGCCCACACCGCCGGGGGAACACAGTCCTCCCGGCGCCCCGATCGCGACGCGAACGGCGCGTCGCGATCATTCACGTGCCGATAAGGTGGGGCGTTTAGACTAGTCGCCCCCATCGGCGCAGGGCCCCTCAAGCGCGGCCCCCAACCGCCCTTCGCCTTCGCGCTGCAACACTACCCACAACCCGCGCAGGGGTCGATGTGGACCACCTTCCCCGTCTGCGCGGACTCATAGGCCGCCAGAGACACCATCAGGGCGCGCCGGCCATCCTCACCCGTCACCGGCACTCTCGCGGCGCCCGTGATGCTCTCCATGAAGCTCCTCGCCTGATTGACGAAGAAGACATCGCGCTCGTACTCGGAACTGTGGCTGCGCCAGGACTGGTCATCCTCAGTATAGATTCGGACCTCGCTGTTTGCGTAGCTCCACTCGATGCTGCCCTTCTCGCCGTTGAGCTCCACGCCGCTCTTGTAGTTCTGCTGGCAGTTGCTCATGCTTACCGAGCCCAACGCGCCGCTGGCGAACCGCAGCATCATCACCGCGGAATCCTCAACATCCTCGTCGATGTCCAGCATGAAGTGCTCTGTCATGGCCGCTACCTGGGTGATGGGCCCCATGAGCCACTGGACCCAGTCCTGCTGGTGGGAGGCGTCCCAGATCACGCCACCGCCGGTGGCCTTGTGCGCCCAGTACAGTTGGGCGTACTCGGGCCGGTACTTGCCAATGAAGTATCCCGACTTGATCTGGCACATGTTGATCTTGCCGATCTTGTCGATGTCCAGCAGGGCCTTGATCTCCTTAAGGTTCGGGTGGTGGCGCATCACGTAGCCCATCTGGATCAGGATTTCCCGATCCCTGCAGAACGTAAGAAGCTCATCGACGCCGTCGAGGGAGTTGGAGATGGGCTTCTCGATGAATAGGTGGCATCCCGCGCGGGCGGCCTTCATGGCGGGCTCGATGTGCTGGTCCGTGGGCGTGCACACCATGACGGCGTCAACATCGCCCAGGTCGGCCTCTTCATACGAGACCACGGTGTCCGCCACGCCGTAGAGCTCCTTCATGGCGGTCAGCCGGTCGGGGCGCGTATCGCAGGCGATGATGTCCGCGCCGCCCACGCTTGTCAGGCAGCGGATGTGTCTTTCGCCGATGGAGCCACAGCCCAAAACCAGTACTCGCTTGTTGTCGGAAGACATTGGGTCACCTGCAGACTGCGCCCGTAATTACGGACGTGGATGGGCACTTGATGGGGGATGATTTCACTGAGGGGAGCCCTTTGTCCTCCTCGGCCGGGTGTGGGGCGGCGCCCCACGGCGTTAGCCGTGTGTCGTCAGTCGCGGGCCGTAGGTTGCGAGCAGTCTCGCTCTGAGTTTTTCACAGCGTCCATGCGATGGTGCTACCCATGTCGGCCACGCGCCTGTCGCATTCGACAACGAGCACGATCCCCCAGCGTATGTGTTTAGCGTCTGCAGCTCCGCACAGGTTCAGTTGGGGGGCTCTGTCTGGATCTAGGACCATGGTAGGGCATGAGTGCCGTCAGGAAGAGGCCGAAAGGCCTGGGTGGCACTGGTCCCAACCCCGCGTATGCGGGGGAGGACCAGTGGCACCCGTTACCTTCATGCGCATGGCTGCGTTGGAGGCGGGACGAGCCGGGCCGACGCATCGCCGCTAGACACGTATCCCGCAGCCGCGGGATCGTGCTCGCGGGTCCGGGGGCGGGTATGGGGCCCAGCCCCACGGTCTTAGCCGTGGGCTGCAAGCCGGTGACCTTACCGCCGGTGTCGAGGTCCCACATAATCGTAGTACCCCCACCTGCCATGGGGACGCCAGCGGTACCGCCGTGACCACGAATCCCGGTAGGGCCACTCGCCGTTCTCGTATCTCGGGTAGGTGTAGGTTCGGTAGCGGCTCCGCCTATCGTAGTCAGGCCATGGCTGCAGGTTACGGTTGCGGCGGTATTCCCTCGAGTCGGGGAACCAGTACAGGCCCGGTGACGGGTAGGACTGAGCGGCCGGTCCTCGGGCCGCCTTCCTGGCCGCGCGCCCTGCTCGCTCAAGAACCCCGCCGGTGAAGACGACCGTACCTGAGTCATATCCCGGCGTGCCACCTGACCTTTCGGCGAAGGTTGGCTCAGAGAAGAGGGTCAGTGCACCGGCGACGACGAGAGCGGGTAACCACAACATAAGGGCTGCTTTCGAGTACATGTCTGTCACCCCTTACACATCGATATATAATCAGGTTACCCATATCGACCGCCCATTACTCATTCCTGACCCCGGCGATGCCATCATCGGCCAGCCAGGAACTCTCACCGGGCGGCTTCCGCGGCGGACGGCCATATCCGACGGCGTAGTCCTGCCGGCAGATGGCCTCGGTGTCCTCCGGGTCCTGCCCCAACTCGGCGACCAGTGCGCGGTACATCTGACGCATGCGCTGGGCATTCCCTGGATCGCCGGCGAGGTTGTCAAGCTCCCCCGGGTCGGCGCACAGGTCGTACAACTCCTCCTCGGGGCCATAGTCTCCGCCCATCCGGGTATGGTACACGTACTTGTGCTTGCCCGAGCGCAGCATGGCGAAGCCGGAGGCGATGTTGTGGGCGTAGTACTCGCTGACCGCGAGGTCTTTCCATCCCGTGTCGACGTCGTCCATCCACTCGCACATTGGGTCTCCATCCCAGTCTTCGGGCACGCGGGCCTCACCAATCTGGGCGATGGTTTGGACCAGGTCCACGAGGGAGCAAGCGCCGTCGCGGACCTGCCCGCCCCGCCATCGCTCGGGCCAACGGATGATGAGGGGTACGCGGGAGGCATGCTCGTACATGCAGTTCTTCCACCACAGGTGGTGATCGCCCTTATTCTCGCCGTGGTCGCTGGTGTAGATGACTACGGTGTTGTCCCTCGCCTCGCTGTCTCCCAGCGCGGCCATGACGCTCCCAATCTGGTCGTCCAGCCAGTCGGTCAGGCCGTAATACAACTCCCGGCCGCGCTTGACGGTCTGTGGGTCGGTCTCGACTACACCAAAGCCCCGGCGCAGGTGATGGTAGTTCAAGGGCTGGCCGTCGACGCTCCCCTCGGGAAGGTGCGGCATGGGCACTTTGTCTTCGTAGCGTCGGTAGTAACTCTCCGGCACCGTCAAAGGGAAGTGTGGCGCAAGGTAGCCCGCGAACAGAAAGAAGGGGCCGTCGGCTTGCCGCCACCGAGACAGGAAATCTGAGGCGCCACGGGTCACCTGCTCATCATGCTCGATGATCCCCGACGTCGGGGCGGTCCGGAACTGCGCGAAGCGTTGATCCCGCGACCGTGTGTTGACCCGCTCATCCTCCGGCGCCCGTCTGCCTCCATGGCCCGTCTTGTAGTGCCTGTTCATGTTGCCGCCGATCTCATGGAACCCATAGCGCCGGGTGGCGTCGTAATGCTGCTTGCCGCACAGAAGCGAGCGATACCCCGCCGCGCTCATCATCCGGGCGATAGAGGGGTAGTCGTCACTGGGCAGCCAGCACGAATTGCTCCAGGCGCCGCAGCGGCTGATGTACTTGCCCGCGGTGAAAGACAGCCGCGCGGGAACGCACAAGGGCGAGGTGGTATAGGCCGCGTTGAAGGTAATGCCCTCGCCTGCCAGGGCATCAAGGTGGGGCGTTTGAACAATGCTGTTGCCATAGCAGCCGGTCACGCCCACATCGTGTTCATCGGACATGATGACGAGGATGTTCGGGGCCATGGTCGGTCTCACCGCCGTTGTGAGAAGGTCGGTCGTTGAGCCTGCAGGGGCAACACAAGTGCCCCGCGAGCATCCTTCCCGTTGGAGTGGATGCTGCGGGGCACCTTCCCTGCGTCACTTGCCACGACCTGCCGCCATGGAGCCCCCGTGGCCCGTCAGTCCCCGTCGTTGAGGGCCGCCTTGAGCACGTCATTAATGGTCCCGGCGTAGACGAACTTCAAGTCGCCTCGGAGCTCGTCGGTGAGCTCCTGCACGTCGGCCTCATTGCGCTTGGGCAGGATGATGGTGTCCAGGCCGGCTCTGCGGGCCGCCAGGGCCTTCTCCTTCACCCCTCCGATGGGGAGCACTCGGCCACGAAGCGTGATCTCGCCGGTCATGCCCACACGATTGTTGACCGTCTTTCCGGTGAGCAAAGACACCAGCGCCGTGACCATGGTCACACCGGCGGAGGGGCCGTCCTTGGCAACGGCGCCGCTGGGCACGTGGATGTGGATATCGCTGGTCTCGAAGAACTCAGGATCCACTCCGAGACGCTCGGCATTGGCCCGCACATAGCTCAAGGCAGCCTGCGCCGATTCCTCCATCACCTCGCCAAGCTGCCCCGTGTGCTTGAATCCCTTCCTGCCGGGCATGCGCGAGGCTTCGATAAACAGAATCTCGCCGCCGGTCTGCGTCCAGGCAAGGCCCGTGACCACTCCGGGCACGGTCACGCGCTCGCTGACTTCGGGGAAGATCTTCTGCCGGCCCAGGTACTCTGTCAGAGCGCCCGCGCCGACGGTGGGCACGCGCTCTTCACCCGCGGCGACCTTCCGGGCGATCTTGCGGCAGATAGCGCCGATCTGGCGCTCGAGGTTGCGCACCCCCGCCTCACGGGTGTACTTACCGATGACGCCGCGTAGCGCCGCGTCGGAAAGCCTTACCTGCTTGGCGGTGAGCCCGTGCTGCTGCCTCTGCCGGGGGACTAGGTACTTCTTGGCGATATGCACCTTCTCTTCCTCGGTATAGCCTGCGAGCTGAATAAGCTCCATGCGGTCTAGGAGCGGAGCCGGGATGGTTTGCAGCACATTGGCCGTGCAGATGAACATCACCCTCGACAGGTCGAAGGGCACCTCGAGGTAGTGGTCGCTGAAGCTGTGGTTCTGCTCGGGATCGAGCACCTCCAGCAGCGCCGAGGAGGGGTCGCCCCGGTAGTCGGCGCCCAGCTTGTCCACCTCGTCCAGCATGATGATCGGATTGTTGGTGCCTGCATCGCGGATGGCGCGGATGATGCGGCCCGGTAGGGCGCCCACATACGTTCGGCGATGTCCGCGGATCTCGGCCTCGTCCCGCACGCCGCCAAGGCTCATGCGTACGAACTCGCGTCCCGTGGCCCGGGCGATGCTCTTGCCCAGAGAGGTCTTGCCCACCCCCGGTGGGCCCACGAAGCAGAGAATGGGGCCCTTCATGTCGTGCTTGATCTTGCGCACCGCCAGATACTCGACGATCCGGTCCTTCACGTCCTCGAGGTCGTAGTGGTCCTCGTCCAGCACGTCCTGAGCTTTGTCGACATCAATAGCCTCTTCGCTGGACTTGCTCCAGGGCAGCTCGGCCATCCACTCGAGGTACGTACGGACGACGCTGTACTCGGCGGCGGCCGGGTTCATGTATTGCAGGCGCGAGAGCTGGCGGTCTGCGGCCTGCTTCGCCTGCTCGGGAAGCCCCGCCTGTTCGAGGCGCTCCCGTAGGTCCTCGGCCTCATCGGCCTCCTCGTCCTCGCCTAGCTCCCGCTTGATGGCCTTGAGCTGCTCACGCAGCATGTAGTCGCGCTGGCTCTTCTCGACCTCTTCGCGGGCGTTGGCGCCCACCTTGTCGGCCACCTCGAGCCGGGCCAGGGCCTCCTGCGCCAGTTGGATCACCAGCCGGAGCCGCTGCTCCACATCCAGCGTATTGAGTACCTCTTGCTGCCGCCCTACATCCAAGGGTAGCGCCGAGGCCACCAGGTCGCACAGCGTGGACGGCGACTCGACGTTCAGCGCCTGCATGTAGGCCTCTTCGGGCAGGTACGGCGACAGCTTCACGATGCTGTTAAAGGTGTTCAGCAAGGTATGGAACAGGGCGTCGGTGTCCACCGTTTCTCTGACGATGTCTTCCAGCGGCTCGATGCGGGCCAGCAAGATGGGCTCCGTCTGCACGTACTCGACAATGCGGACCCTGTCCAGACTGCGCAGTACCAGGCGCCTGTCGTCATCGGTCACCTGGATCATCTTCTGGATGTTGGCGATGCAGCCAACATCGTACAGCGAGCCCGGTATTCCGGCGGCCTCTTCATCCTCGTTCTGGGCGACCAGCAACAAGAAGCGATCGGCGGACACCGCTTGCTCGACTGCCCGCACATCCCGCTTGCCCTGGACCCCCACGGGTGCCAGCATTAATGGGAAGACAACCATACCCTCGAGAGGCAATACGGGCACGACACTGGGCAGTTCAGGCTCTTTCGTGCCGGCGCCGGCCTGGTCGATCGACATAGTGCTCACCCCGATATGTCAAGCGTACGGCGGCCTGCCACCGTCCGCGACAAGCGTTTGTGTATGCGTAAGGTGCGGTGCTCAGAAATCGGTCTCCACATGTACCCGGCGCCTAAGCCCGGTGGATTTCGCCTTGGGCAGCCGGACAGTCAAGAAGCCCTCTGAGTAGGCTGCGCTGGCCTGTTCTCCCCGCACGGGAGAGGGCAAGCGAATGGTGCGGCCAAAGGCTCCGTACTGAATCTCGAGGTTGACGAACCGGCACGGACGCTCGTGCTCGGGCGCGATTCGCTCCCCGGCAATGACCACATGCTGACCGTCTTCGGCGATGGTGATCTCGGTGCGGTCAAGATCGGCTCCGGCCAACTCCATGCGCACCTCGTAGAATTCCTCGGTCTCGCGCACATCGGTGGGTGGCGCGTGTCGCGCCGCCTTGCCACCGGGGCCGAAGCCTCCCCCCTGTTCCACCTCCGACCCCTGGGGTCGGTTCAGGAGCGCGTACCTGCGCACATAGTAGGAAGGCATATCAGACTCCATTAAGCAGAGGGTCGAGATACGTCTTTAGTCTATTGGGCTCAACTATACTATATATCATGTTAGAAAGCAAGCCCCGCCCGCGGTTCCTCGACCCCCTCAGACACGCCTCAACTCAGTGACCTCTCGCATTTTCCGCCAGCACTTGGTATGATGCATCCAGCTAGGTTCATTGGGCCTTCGCGGTGTCACACCGGCCTTGAGGGCTCGGCCAACCGATCAGCCGCCCGGTCTGGGCATAGCTCCCCCGACCCGGGCCGCCAAACACTACAGCGAAGTGCGTATCGATGCCCCCAGCAGCCCGCGGCGGACCACGTCGCCTGCCATCAACATCTCTCTGGCTCGTTCTGGCCATCGCCATTCTCGCGCCCGTCGCTTCACAGTGCCAGGGCCGCTTGCTTGAACTCACCGGTCTCGGAGTCCGGTTGCGCGTCCCGGCCGGCTGGCAGGTGGTCCGGGTGATCGAGGGGCGCGGCGTAACGGTGGCCCTGCCGGGACGCCTGAGCCCGGCTTTGGACATCCTCTTCTGGCAGCCCATCGCCGAGGACCTGTCGGTACAGGCCGCAGCGGAGGCACACGAGCGAGTTCTCGGCATCCGGCGCAGCTATGTTCGCCGGACCCGTGAGACCTTCAGCGCGGCCGACGGCAGTGCAGCCGTGCTGGCCATCGGTGAGTTGAGAACCGATGAGAGAACGCCCCACATCAGCCTGACGGCCGCCTACGTTATCGACACACGGTACTTCGTGGTGGGCGCGTTCTGCGATCCGGCTCAAGTGCAGCAAGTACGCGACACGTTCTTCGACGAGGCGATGCGCACTTTCGGGCCCGGGGGCGCGCCTGTCGACCCGGCCCCCGTGCCCCCCGAGCCGGTGACGCCGGTGCCGGCGGAGGGTGGCTCGGCGCCCCCGCCCGCCGGTAACCCGGACACGACGCCTGATCCCGAGCCCGCCCCGTGGCCAATGACGCACTACCAACACGATGCCGGCATCTCGATGAGGGTCCCCACGGGCTGGGACGTACGCGTAGCCAGCGGGTGCCTATTGGCGACGGGCCAGGGTGATGACGCCGGATACAGTGTTGCCGTGTGGCCCCTGCTGACGGACCCCGACACGCCGCCGGAGCAGCGGGCGAAGAACGCTTTGCGGGAATGGGCCCGGCTCGTACAGACGCCATGGCAGCAATCCTCTCAACGTGCTGTGCCATCTCCCGTGAGCACCGCAATCTTCGCCGGGTCGGCCCAACACGACGGCGTATCTCGACGTGTGGTGGCCATGGTCGCCCGCGGCGATGGTCTTGACCTGCTTCAGGTGGCCATGTTCCCGTCGCAAGCACCGGTCGCCCGACGTCTGCAACTGGCGAACATGCTCTCGAGCCTTGAAGCCGCTTCCTTCGCCATCGCGTCCCCGGAGTCGCAGGCGGGTGGGCCGTGGACGGGCGGAGACGGCGCCCTGCACTCTGAGGCGCCCGCCGGCTGGCTCGTGACCGGCGGAGTCACGCTTTACAATCAGACACCGGCCATCCGGATCGAGGGCACGCACCCGCGCACGGGCGCCTCCTTCTCATGGTTGCAGCCACGGACACCCTTCCACAAGGACCTCACGCCTGAACTCGCGTCGATGGGGTGGCGTGCGGGCGCCGAATTCCCTCCGGACTACGGCATCGAGCCCTTGGCGCTCGCCCGGCGAGCCACACCACTGGCATCGGTACGTGAGTATGTCCTGTCGACGGGGGGGCTTTCCATGAAGGAATCAGGCGTCTCGAGTCACGCGGCGGAACTGCTGCCCGGCGGAGAGGGCGCCTTCGCCCGCGCGCAAGGGCCGGGCGGGGCGACCGCGAGCCTGTTCTGCACCGCCGACACCCCCCAACGTTTGGGCGCGGGATGCTGGATGTCCGCCGCACTGTCCTACACGGGGGCTGTCCAGGCCCACGAAGCCGCCGGCGCGGCCCTCAGGTCGCTGATATTGCAGGCTCGGCCGGACACGTCCTGGCCTGCCACCGGCGAACAGCGCGCTACGCTGCACAAGCTGCTGCAGGGAGCGCAGCAGGCGGCCGAAGGCTTGCCATCGGAGGCCTCCGGCGAGGGTACCACGAACCCGACGGTGGAGCCGCTGCTGACCCGCCTGGCGCCCGCGGGCGTCCCTGGGGCCGTCACCATCCGCCTACCCCGGCAGGATACATCGCTCTGGCGGCAGGCCTCGACCGAAGCCGCCGCCACACAGACCCTTCCCGAACTGCTGGCCCGGCCATGAGTCCCGCCGCTACCGCGAACGCCCACCAGGGCAATCCCTACACGATGAGAGGACACCCGTGAGCGACAGCCCGCCGCTGGACACCATCCTGCAGGGCGACTGCGTCGAGGTCCTCACGGAGCTACCCGAGGGCTCGGTGGACCTCATCTTCGCCGACCCGCCCTACAACCTGCAGCTCAATGGCGAGCTATGGCGCCCCAACATGACCCGGGTCGACGCGGTCACCGATGACTGGGATCAGTTCGACAGCTTCGAGGAGTACGACCGGTTCACCGAGGCGTGGCTGAGGGCGTGTCGGCGCGTTCTGAAGCCCACCGGCGCCATCTGGGTCATAGGCAGCTACCACAACATCTACCGCGTGGGCAGGATCATGATGGACATCGGGTACTGGATTCTCAACGACATCCTGTGGATCAAGACCAACCCCATGCCCAACTTCCGCGGCGTGAGGTTCACCAACGCCCACGAGACCCTCCTTTGGTGCAAACGCTCCAAGGACCAGAAGAGCTACACCTTCAATCACCACGCCATGAAGGAACTCAACGAGGGCAAGCAAATGCGCAGCGACTGGAACTTGCCTTTGTGCACGGGGGCGGAGCGCATCACCCTCAACGGCGACAAAGTCCACTCGACTCAGAAGCCCGAGGCGCTCCTCGAGCGGGTGATCGTGGCCAGCAGCCTGCCGGGCCAGGTCGTGCTGGACCCCTTCTTCGGCACGGGCACCACCGGCGCGGTGGCCAAGCGTAAGGGTCGCCACTGGATCGGCATCGAGCGTGACGAGCGCTACATCGAGATCGCCCGGGAGCGGATCGCCGCTGTTCCCGC
>Ga0272441_10011649_pt1 | contig 13003 bp, 6 predicted proteins | sample SSMProp6N_FD_193582 | JGI IMG/M metagenome (GOLD analysis project Ga0272441, IMG submission 193582) | Marine sediment archaeal communities from Little Sippewissett salt marsh, Falmouth, MA, United States - SSM-Prop-6N | ecosystem: Environmental > Aquatic > Marine > Wetlands > Sediment ...
AGCGCCAACGCCTTGCGGCAGGCGGCGGCCGCTTTCGTCGCGTCGCCCCGCGCGCAATAAGCTGCGCCCAGCCTGGCATGCGCCAGCGCATCCCGGGCGTCCCGCGCAACGGCATGCCGGGCATACGCAACCGCCCGGTCCGGCCGGCCGAGCCGCAGCAGCGTCGGAACAATGTTCCGGTAGGGTGCCGGCCAATCGCGACACTGCTGAACGGCGCGCACAAAGTGAGATCTGGCCGTCTCGAACTTCTCCAAACCGTGAAATGCGGCGCCGAGCGCATCGTGCGCGGCCGGGTTCTCCGCGCAGCGCGCGAGTTCCGCGCGAAACAGGCGCACCGCCCTGGTCAAGTCTTCGACGGCGGCGGCGTGATGACCCGTCAGGTTCCGGCTCGTCCCGAGCCGCAGCCGATGCCAACCGTTCTTCGGCTCGTGCGTGGCCGCCACCTGCCAGTGCTCGATCGCCTTGTCCGGCCGGCCGATGGCAAGGTAAGCCGCCGCCAGCGCATCGCGGCTCACCACGTCGTTGCGCCGAATGCGGGCCGCCGCCTTGAATGACTCCAATGCGCGCGCATGATCGTGCTGTGCCAGACATACCGCACCGAGCCTGCGACGCGCCGCCGCGTCCGAAGGCCGACGCGTCACCGTCTCCTGCAGCGCCGAACGCGCCGCGGCAAGATGGTAGGCTGAACGGTCGCGCTGGCCGAGCCGCCGCAAAACTGTGCCGAGCTGCCATTGTATCAGCGGATCCTCGGGCGCGAGCTTCGCGGCCTGGCGCAGGGCCTGCAGCGCCTGCGTGTGCCGACCCAACACCGTGCGGGCGCGAACCAGAACGAGCAGCGTCTCCAAATCGTTGGGCGCACGCGCGTGCGCCTGCTCTGCCCAGGCCAACGCGGTGTCGTGCCGGCCAAGCTGCGCGTGCAATTCCGCCAACGCCTCAAACGGGCCGGGCCCGGCCGGCGCCAGTTCCACCGCCTTTTCATAGCTCTCGCCCGCCTCGCACAGCCGCCGCATCGCCGCATAGCTGCGGCCCAGCTGCACGTGTGGTTCCGCGCTGCCCGGACTCTGTTCCCGCCACTGCCGACCCAGCCGCACCGCCTCCTCATGCCGCGTCAACGCCTGGCATGCCCGCATACCCACCGAGAAGGCGGCGGCATCCGGCGCGCCGCCCGATATCGCCTCCAGCGCCAACGCGCGCGCGCGGGAATAATGCGTCAACGCCCGCGTGTGCGCGCCCGTCGTCTCGCAGGCGCGGCCAAGCCAGTAATGCGCGCGGTAATCGCCGGGCGCGAGCGCGACGGCCTCGGTCCAGGTCGCCGCCGCCTCGACCCACCGGTCGAGCCGCGCTTGGCTCATGCCGAGCAAGTATCGCGCCTCGGCCCAGTCTTCACGCAAGGCAACGGCCCTGCCGAACGCTTCGCCCGCTTTCGCCTCCTCCGCTGCGTTCCGGAACGCGACGCCCAACAGAAAATGCGTGCCCGGCTCTTCGCCACGCCCGCGCAACAGCGACTGCAGTTGCGCGACTGCCTTGCGCGGCCCACCGTCGCGCGCACAGGCTGCCGCCAACCGTTCCAACAGCGCGGCGTCCGTCGGGAACCGCACGGCCTTGCGCGTGAACAGCTCGAGCGCGCGTTCGGGGTCGCCCAGTAAATCGTAGACTTCCGCCAATTCCGCGAGCAGTCCGGCAGCGATCTGACTCGAATCCAGCAGCTCAACCGACGGCATATACAGGTTCAGCAGCGCCCGTGTACCCGCGGATTCAGGATCAAGTGTGCCCGCCGCGCGGCGCCGGGTCAGCTTCGCCAGGACCCGATCCGAGAGCTTGTGCTCGGAGCGCAGCACAAAACATGAGCCGCGCTTCTCGTAGTATTCTGCCAACGGCACCGCGCATACGCGGCCCGTCACGAGTTCAGCCAGGATTACCGGCTGCGGCTGAATATCCAGCGCCGTCAACGCGCAGTCCGCACCGCGCATCCCGCGTACCGGACAACCGAGCCAACGAAGAATGATTGCCGTCAGCACGCCGCGCTTCGACTCGGCCAAAAGACGTTCCGTAAGCACACGCTTCTGCTCCGGCGCAAGCGCGGAACCGTCGATCCGCGCAAAAATGTCGGCGTTCGCCAACCCCGTGGTCAGACCTCTGGCCAACGGCGCGACGGAGCCGGGGGCACGATCCCGCATGCGCACGATGAGCCCGGCAAACCGCGCGAAATGCGAGACGAGCAAGTCCGGATCCCTGCTGTCGAGCCCCGCGCGGAACGACGCGATGTCGATGCGTCGGTTCAAGACCGAGAAGAAACGGCCGAAATCAGACGTCAGTTCCCGCCAAGACTCCGCCCGATAGCCGTAGTCGCCCAGAATCGCGCCAAGCCGCTCGGCATCTTCGCGACGCAAATCGTAGGCGCGGAAAAAGCGGTGCCACACGCACCACCACAACACGAGAACCAAAAGCAATAGACCGCCGCCCGCGGCCACTCGGATCCATGTCGACTTGCTCAATCGCATCGCGCACCCCATCCTTCCTGAGGTCGCACGATCTTAGCAGAACCTGCGTGTCGGAACAAGGGGCGGCATGCTCGCCTAATCCGAAAATAAGGATGAGCGTGCAGAAGAGATCGTGCCCTGTTCGCGGGGCGTCTGGCACGGTTGGGCGGGCCGCAAGAAGCCCACCCGGCGGGTGAAGAAACCGCAGGCGGCCGATTGGCCTGTATGCAACGTCTCACACGTGTCACGTCCTGCTTTGCGTTTGACACCCTCTTCCGCGCGTCACGGGCCGGGGATAGCGTTTCGCCGGGCGTACGGACGTACGCCCGGCAGTTTCCGATCCGCTCACCGCGCCCGGCTCAGAGCGCCGGCGCCGCCGCCTCGTCGAACAGCTCGCGCCACGCGCCGTAGCCCTCCTCCTCCAGCTTCTCCAGCGGGATGAACCGGAGCGCCGCGGAATTGATGCAGTAGCGCCGGCCCGTCGGCGCCGGCCCGTCGTTGAAGACATGGCCCAGATGCGAGTCACCCCGATTCGAGCGCACTTCCGTTCGCGCCATGCCCAGGCTCCGATCCGTCTTGTGCACGACCTTGTCCTTCGCGATCGGGCGCGTGAACGAGGGCCAGCCCGAACCGGAATTGAACTTGTCCTTCGAGCTGAACAACGGCTCGCCGGTCACGACGTCGACGTAGATGCCCGGTTTCTTGTTGTCCCAGTACCGATTCGCGAAGGCCGGCTCCGTGCCCGCCTCCTGCGTCACGTGGTATTGCAGCCTGCTCAGGCGCTGCCGCAGCGTGCGCGCCGGCGGTTTCGCGCAGCTCGGCGCGCTCTTCGATCCGGCCGGCGGCCGGTACGCGGCCTGCGCACCCCAGGTCCGCTCGATGAACCCGGCGCGACCCGACCCCTTCCGGTACGCCTTGTAGTGGCGCGCGTTCTTCTTGTAATAGTCCTGGTGGTAGGCCTCCGCCCGGTAGAACGGCTTAGCCGGCTCGATCGGAGTCACGATCCTACGCTTGAACCGGCCGGACGCCGCCAACCTCGCGCGCGACGCCTCGGCCTCGCGACGCTGCGCCTCGGTCAGATAGAAGATCGCGCTGCGATACTGCGACCCGCGATCCGCGAACTGACCGTTCGGGTCGGTCGGGTCGAAATTCCGCCAGAACACCTCGAGCAGATCGCGATACCGGATCCGTTCAGGATCATAGACCACGCGCACCGCCTCCGTATGCCCGGTCCGGCCGCTGCCCACCTGGTAATAGGTCGGGTTCGCTAACGTCCCGCCCGTATACCCGGACTCGACGCGCAGCACGCCCGGCAACTTCTCGAACGGCGCTTCCATGCACCAGAAACAACCACCGGCAAAAATCGCGGTCGCGTAACCGTCCGGCAAGGGCTCGGCCGGCCCCCCGCGCGGTACGCCCGTCTTCCTGCCGATCGCCGCCCCCAACGCGCCCAGCGCTCCGATAACCATTGCTGCTGCCATCAGGTTCCTCATGGCCTGTTCTCCTTCCCGTATTCTCCTTCCGACTCGGCCCGTCCTCATCTATACTGCTCCCTTCAATCGGTAATTCGGCTCTCCGCGGGATTGTGACCGGGAAAAGCAGCCATGCCGCAAACGGGTACCGTCGATTTCGACCAACTGCGCGATCTCGCCCGAAAAGCGCAGGCAGGCGATGCCGCCGCCTACGAGCGGTTCCTCGAACAGCTCTACGGCTTCGTCCGGCGCGTGCTGCGTGCGAAGCTCGGCCAAATCGACGCGCTCGAGGACCTCACCCAGGACTGCCTGATCGGTGTCCACAAGTCGCTCCAAACCTATGACCCGACCCGCAGCATCAAGCCCTGGCTCGACGCGATCGTGCGTTACAAGATCGCCGACCATTTCCGCGCAAACGCGCGCCGACGCGAACTGCCCGTGCCGGAAGAGACTATGGATGTCACGAAAACGGCCCTGCCAACGAATGACACAGAAGAGGGTGGCCCGGCGGAAGGCGTCGATATCCGCGCGCTCGTGAAACGGCTGCCGCCGGCCCTGAGAACAGCCGTCGTGCTGACCCGGTTCGAGGGCTTGTCCGGCGCACAGGCCGCCGAAAAGGAGGGAATCAGCCCCGCCGCCCTCCGCAAACGCGTATCGCGCGCCTATAAACGGCTGGCTCAGGTGATAGAAAGCGACGTAGACTGATGGCGATGGACAAAGAACAATTCATCCGGGAACTGGTCGAGCAGCACAAACCGCGCCGCCCACTCTTGTCGCCCGCACTGCGTACGCTCGTCTGGGCCCTGATCGTACTGACCGGCACCGTGATCCTCACGATCCTCGTGCAGACGATCCGGCCCGGATGCTGCGCCCAGCTCGCCCGGTATCCGCTGCTGCTCGTCGAAGTGCTGACCGCACTGCTCATCGTGCCGTGCGCCGCCTATGTCTGTTTCTCCGGCACCGTGCCCGGCGCACGCGTCCCGCGCGGCGCGCGCATCACGCTCTGGTGCCTGTCCGCGCTGCTGCTCGGATGCCTCGCCATCTCCTGTGCGCATACGCAACTGAGCCCGCCCAGCTCGGAGACCGGGCACCGCCATTTCTGCTGCATCGAGGTCCTGCTCTACGGCGGGCTCGCGCTCGCCGGCTTCCTCGTTATGGCACGGCGCGGATACCTCCGATTCTCTTCACGGCGCGGCGCGCTCATGGGACTGATGGCCGGGCTCATGCCCGCCGCGATCATGCAGATCGCATGCATGTACAACCCGTCCCACGCGCTGGTCTTCCATTATGCGCCAACCGCCCTGCTCGTCTGCGCCGGAATCGTCGCGCTGCGCTTCTTGCGCCGGTGATGTCGACTCGTTCATTCGGTCACGCCCATGACAGAACCTGCAGGAACATGAGTGCCGCCCGAGCTGTCGCTACACGCTACCGTTGTGCCCGCACGCGGTAGAAGCGAGGCCCTGTGGATGTGTCGACGTCGATCGTGCTGTTGGTCACGGGGGGCGGCGGCGGGTTCGTGAGTGCCGGCGTCCAGTCGGCGGTGGCCGGGTCAAGTGACGAGGATTTCTCCAGATACTGAACAGCGCCCCTGCCGCCGCGCCATTGGATCTGCGCGCCCGAAGCATCGACCCAGGACCATTCGAGGGTCAGAAACGAGTTGGAATCGGTGGGATCGGTATCGGCGATGTACTCGGCGGTGTCCGGGAAGCCGTCCAGATCGAAATCGGACGTGGCCGAATTGGATACCGTGGGGTTCAGCCCGGCGGCAGCGTAGAGTTCCTCCCTCCAGTCCGGTATGCCGTCCCCATCGGTGTCCGTGGTTCCGGCCGGGATGCGAAATATCCAGTTGGTAAGGTCGCCGTCTGCGGTAAACGCCAGGAACCCGGGCCCGTCCACGAACGTCAGTGCCGGCACTCTGTGCCGGTACGGGTCGCCGTAGGGATTGTCGGTCAGTCGCATCCCGCCGAGATCGACGGGCGCGGAGCCCGCATTGTACAGCTCGATCGCGTCCGGATATCGCGCGTGCACGGGATACGACTCGTGAGCCATCCTCTCGCGCCGTGCGTTTGGGGTCGCGGCTGAACACGAATCTCTTCCTCGCTCTCCGATCCCTCGAGCCTGCGCCCCGATTCGGTCCCTCACGGCAGAAGTCGGACCCTGTAGTATCGCTGAGTACGCGTCGACGCGTCGGGATCGGGCACTTGCTTCACGGTGCCGTCCCCGGTCAGCGTCGTCATCTCCGCCCAGTTCGTCACGAACACCGAATCGCAATGGTCGACGCCGTAGGAGCGGCCGGGCGCGGTATCGATGTACACCGAGAAGGTGGAGCCGGAGGCCGACGCGTCATCGAGCTGAAACAGCGATGCGGCGTTGGTCGGGCTGGTTCCACAACGGTACTCGGTCGCACTGTCGAATCCGTCGCCGTCGGGATCGGCTGCGCCGTCCCGCCAGTCATTGGTGCTGAGCCCAAAACAGCTCTCCCACCAGTCGGGCGCCCCGTCGCCGTCACCGTCGGCCGAACAAACGGCGGCGAGCTTGAGCGCATTGACGTAGAACTTGGGCGGCGAGACGGAGCCGCCGTCACTGACCGTGATGAGGAATGTGCCGTCGAAGCCGGGCGCGATACGCGTGAATCGCGCGATCTGACCGGCCTGCGTGTTGTAGCCGTTGACAATGACGACGGACGGGTCCTGTGCGCCGGAAAAGGTCGCCTGCGCACTGCTCTCGTTCCGGAAGAAGTCGGCATCGCTGATCGAGAACCGGGTCAAGCGATTCGTATAAGGCGGGTTGTGGCGATTCCCGAACAAGACGGTCTCGTACAGCAGTTCCCGGTTCAGGTTGCTGAACGTCAGCATCAGGTCCGCACCGTAGCTGATGACGCCCCTGCCGTCGACGATGCCGTTGAACACGTTCGCGGCGTCCGTGCCGGCCAGCGCGTTCGTGCCTTGCGCGAGGTAGGCGCCGGCCCCGCCCGTACCCACCGTCAGCGTGGCCGCCAACGGTGTCCCGCCCGGATAGTCGACGAGCGTGCCGCTCTGATTGCGTGAGTAGGTGGTTATCCCGCTATCGATTTGCGTGTTTGTCCAGGCCAGATCGTTGAACGCCACGAACAGGCCGTCGTCGTTGTCCAGCACGCACGTGTGCGTTGTGATCGCGCCCAGCACGGCATTGGCGGGATTTGTCAGAACGAGCGCCACGATCTCGTCGGGTTCCACAATGGCGTCGTCGAGCGCTGTGACGGATATGCTCTGCAGTGTACTGCCTGGCGTGAAGGTCAGTGTGCTGGCGGCCAGCGTGTAGTCCGTGCCCGGCTCGGCCGATCCGCCGTTGACCCGGTAGTCGACCGCGACGGTGTTGGTTGCCGCCACGTTCAGGCGCACCGCGATGTTCGCGGTGCCGCAGGACTCCGCGTGGTGCGAGACCGATGTGTCGAAACTGACCGCCCGGTCAACACGCGTGAACACCGCGCTTGCGAGCCGGCTCGGATTATAGTCGCTCTTGAAGCCCTTCGCCTTGACGGTCAGCGAACCGCTAACCACGAACGGGGCACCGTAGAGATGCGACGCGGTGCTCGGCGTTGTGCCGTCGGTCGTGTAGTAGATGTTCGCATTCTGCGTCGCGGTCGTGAGCGTCACGCTTACGGGGGCAACAAACTGGCCGCCGTTCGGGGCGATGCTCGGCATCGCCACGCTCGGCGCCGTGCTGACGGCGTAGGACAGTTCGCAGTCCCAAACCAGGTCGGAGCTGCCCGGGCTTGCCTGGTGCACTTCCACGGCCAGCACGTTCCTGCCCAGCTGCAGGGTGTCGCGGTGTGCGGACAGATCGATTTCCTCGTAGGACCCACCCTCGCCGGCATAGGCAAACGTATTGTAGTCGACGGAACCGTCCGGCATCGACCGGCGCGCGACCTCCTGCCCGTTGATGTAGGCAACGAACCCGTCATCGTAGTTGGCCTGCATGATCAGGTTCGTGATGGTCACCGGCTCGTCGCTGACGGAGAAGTCCTTCCGGAAATAGGCGGTTGGGTACTTGTTGGTCGCATACGGCCCGTAGGAAAGCACGCGGTTGATGTACGGTTCTCCGTAGCCCAGGATCCCGTCAGCGTCCGGCCAGCCGCTGTCGCTGTAGTCCAGCGCGCGCCAGGCAGCGCCGAGATCGCTCGCGGCGCAATAATAGCGCCAGCTCGAATTTCGCACGATCGCGAGCCCGACCACGAAGCTGTTCTCGACGCCGGGCGAGCCGCCCTCGCTTGCGGCACGCCAGTTGAGCGGGTCGTCCCCAAACGCCGCGGCGTCGAACCGTTCGAGTGAAGGGCCTTCCCCGCCCGCCTCCGTCGGCCACGGGCTCTTGTCGTTGTAGCGGACGCGGTCGACCAGGATATCCGGCGCGTTCGTGTTCGGATCGTCGTTGGGTTGTTCGAGCCGGATCGCCTCGCCCTGGTTGCCCAGGTCGAAGTTGTGCCCGTGTATGGGCACGCTCGCCGGGATCCCGTGCTGGGCCCGAAACACGGCGGCCGAGATCGCGGTGTTCGTGTCCAGGACCACGAGGAAATTGTCCGCCTGGATCACCGTTGTGCTCGGGAACGTGTAGTCGCCGGCGCCGGGCAGGTCCCAGCCGGACAGATCGACGTCCGCGCCCGTGATGTTGTACAGCTCGACGAACTCGTTCGTGCACGAGCCGGTCTCCGGCGGGTCGTACATGATCTCGTTGATGACGACCGGGCCCAGCCGCGGCAACGAATTGGAGGCGCCGGTCCCCGTGCGGAACTCCGTCTTGCTGCCCGGATTGCCGACTCCGAACGTGTGCGCGGCCAGCATCGTGAACTCATACCCGACACTCGTGCGCACACGCCCGATCGATACGCCGTTGCGGCTTGCGTCGAACGGCTCGCCGATGATGTGGCCGGTCAGGTTGCTGTTCGCGTCCGCGGAGCAGAGGTAGACCTGGTCGCCCCATTCGTTGAGCGAGAACGGGGTGTCCGGATTGTCCGTGTTGAAAGACGCCTCGTAAAATACCTTGAAACCACGTGCCGGGATGGTCGTGCCGGTCGGGATCCGGAACTTCTTGAGCAGCACCGGATCCAGGTCACCGTCCTCGTCCCGCGCGTCATCGGTGAGGTACCAACCCCCGATATCGATCGGACTGTCGGTCGTATTCAGCAGTTCGATCGCGTCCTCCAAGGGCGGGTCCGTGTGTGCAAGCACCTCGTTGATCACGACGCCGACCGAATAGGACGGGGCCGGGTCGGGGCCGCCCGGCGACCCGTCGATGTTGGCGCTGGCCCGCCAGTTCTCCGCAGCGTCAGGGTCGCCGTCCGGGTTCGCATTCACCAATGAATAGCCGGCCCGGTCCGGGCTCAGGACCCAGGGCGGGTCGTCGTTGTACTCGACGGAGATCACGGTGTTGCCGTCCGAGTTCCTCAGCCGCACCTTCTCGCCGCTGTTGCGCAGCCTGCCCCAGTACGTGTCGTAGACCGCCACGCTCGCGTAGCGGTTCGAGAACTCCACCGGGTTGTGCGCCAGCACAATGTACTGGCCGGGCCCCACCGTCGAGCCCGCCGGGAAGGTATAGTCTATCCCCGTGAAATAGTAGCCGGTCAGATCGAGTGTCGCACCGCCTACATTCCGCAACTCGATGAACTCGTACTCGTCGTTGTCGATCCCGTTCGTCGGCATGTTCTCGCGCGGGTTGTACATGATCTCGGTGATCCGCATGTCGGTCGCGTAGTTCGCGATGTTGAACGTGGCTTCTGCCGGCAGCGCGCTCCAGAGCGAGCCGTCACGTGCGCGCGCGATCACGTGGGTCGTCTGCTCGATGAGAACCGAACTTGAGTAGAGCATGGCCGACGGCGCAACGGCCCCGCCGGGCGCACGCGGATCCGTACCGTCCGTCGTATAGTAGATCGCGCCCGTCGCGGCCGCCATGTTCAACAGAAAACCCGCCACAACTTCGCCGCCGTTCTGATTGAACGTCGGTGGCGCAAGATCCGGTTCCGTGAGCTGTGTCCAAACGTTCGCCACCCGATTCGACATCCATTGGGCAAGCGAATCGAAGCCACCGGCGGAGATGTAGGGATCCGCTTCCATGTACGGCGTTACGATGGGCTCTATCTCGTAGAGTGCGTTCGTCAGACTAGGCAGTGAAAGCGGGCCTTCCAGCAATTTCCGGTAGATCGCATGGTACACTTGCTTGTACCATGGATGGTGCAGGATCTCGTCCGCGTAAGGGTTTCCGCCGCCGCCCCCTCCCGTGAGCATGATGTCTGCATCGGGCTGGCCGCCAAAGGCAGCGTCCAGGTCCCAGCAATAGTACTGGCGTCTGCGCAGTTGCGGCGGCTCGAAATCGACGGCGAACGAATTCTTCGCCGGACTCTTGAACAACATATCCGCGTTCTGCACGAAGGTCATGCAGGCCGCATAGGTCAGCAGGCCGTCTACGTCGACCCACTGCGGCAGATCGGCTTCCAGTTCGGTCTCCGACAGCGCCGACTGGCTTCCGAACGGCGAGTAGTCGAGATGGACCATCGCCGGGCTGTCCCTATCCGTCGGCCCCGCTTCCAGATATATGCTGCCGTCGATCTTGTAGAGCCAGGTCGACGATGTGGAGTAGATGTCGTGGTTCCTCAGAAACTGGACGTCGCGCTGTTCGGGACACGTGTAGAACCCTTTTAGATCATCGTTGATGTATAGCTGCACCCAACCCGCGTTGGCGGCATCGTAAGGGTAGATGCCGGCCTCGTCGGCCAAGTTGTGGATCTGCCACGCGAAGCCCTCGTGAATGGGTGCGGTCCCACCGATCTCCAGACTCAGCTTCGTCAGACCGTGCCATTTCTGGCCCGGCACCAACTCATTGATATCGATCTTGAGACTGACCTTCTGATTCCCGCCTAGAGTTGGATCCGTCGGACCTTTGCGCCGAATCGTTACCTGGATCGGCGTCTCGTTGGTCGCATGCATCCACGCCGGAGCGCGTGTCAAAGACTCGGTATCACCCTCGACCGGCTGTTCGTTGCGAATCGTGTTCCAGTCCGCCTCATCCATGCTGATGTACAGCGTGGTGACGGTGGTTCGACTCAGGACATCCCGCCATTCCTGGGCCCCCGCCAAGGTGGCCAAGGCCGCAACTGCAAGGCAGAGAACACCCCGCAGACGAAGCGCGCAAGCATTCGGTTTGATGCCCTTCACGTCTTCCCGTCTCCAGACGCCAACACGCCATGTTGCCGGCACGCCAGCGCCTTCGGCGAACTTGACTTAGTTGCCCGGCTTTTTCCAACCGCCCGAAGACCTTGTATATCATTTTTGGGTAACCAAAACAAGCTTCGAATGCGGGCGAGCCCGGCGTTTCGTGCTCCGAGAATCGAGTGCCGCCGCCCTACCAAACGACCGCGGTCGGCGGAGCGACACCGATTCCCAAGGGCCACCTTCCGTCGAACCGCGAGAGGGGCACACCTTTCCAGGGCGGCAAGTAGCCTCTTGATGGGCTCGTGGACTTCCGGGAGGGGAGAAGCCAGAGTGAGGGCACCTGCCCATCTCATTCAGCCGGCGGACCGTCCGCCCTGCCCGCACCCCGTCACGGCGGGGATATCGCCTTGGCTGCGGCGCTGTCCACCAACCGCGCCAGCATTCCCCCGCTGCTCACGTACGGCAGCCAGCGTTTCTCCGCGCAGCCGAGCACGAAGCGGTTGCGTTCCTCGGCGCTGGCAAGAGAAGGGGCGACATGCGTGTCGCCCCCGGAAGATGGGGCGACATGCGTGTCGCCCCCGGAAGATGGGGCGACATGCGTGTCGCCCCCGGAAGATGGGGCGACATGCGTGTCGCCCTTACGTGTCTCGAGGATGAGCATGCGGTTGGTCTCGAGGGCGGGGAGCCATTCGAGCGGGATACGCATCGTGTCGATGCCCCACGCCGGGCAGCAGATCAAGCCGCCTCCGCTCTGGAGCAGCGCAGCCAGGATTGCCTTCTCCGGTGGCGAATGGAAGCCGCTCACGAAGCAATGCTCCGGACCGGCGGCTCGGGCGTGTTCTTCGGCCGTCTTCAGCACATCCGGCGGGCAACGCCGCGAGCAGAGCACGGCGATCTTCTCCCGGTTCAGCAAGGCGGGATTGCCAATCATGCGATAGGTCTGCCCTTCGAGAGAGGCATGCTGCACGAGCTTCCACGGATTCATGCGGATGTACTCGCGTATGTTGCGCGCCGCCTGCGCTGTACGCACGATCCTCTCGTAGTAGTTGCGGTGCCAGATCCGGATGTCTCGCGAAAGTGGCGTGCCCCCCACACCACGAATGCGGCGGGATGCCGCGGCCTTGAACGCCCCGATCACGTGGCCCAGCTCGGATCGACCCTCCTCGATGCGGATCAATCCATGCACATGATCCGGCATCACCACGAATTCGCCGCCAAGGACATCATCCCGCAACTCCCCGCTGCGCTTCCATTCTTCTTCGATAATCTCTCGTACGGGCGACACGCATGTCGCCCTCTCACAGAACGGATGCCCCTTCGCGAGATGGATGAATTCCCGATGCGCACACGTCGTCACGAAATACAGACCGCCGGCGGCATAGTCGTGGCCCTTGAGGCGGATCGATCGGCGATGATGGATTGCGGGGTCGTAGGCGCTCATGCAACAACTCCCCTCCCATCAAAAAAGAATGCCCGCCGCTCGCGCGACGGGCAATTCCAAAGTGGTGGTGGGGCTAGGATTCGAACCTAGGAAGGCGTCGCCAGCAGATTTACAGTCTGCGAGGAGGGTTCATTTTCTTAGGAAACTCGCCAAAACTGTCCACCTTTAGAGAAACTGTCCCCCTTTAGCGGTTCGTTCGGGCATCGCAGGGCATCGTCGGGCATGAGCGGGCATTGGGAGATTGGATTGAGGGGGTACACAGATCGCCATTCTAGTCTCTTGGGCGAAATCCAGTCCCAAGTGCTACTCTTCCCCATGCAACTCGTCAGCCCGTTGCATTGTCGCTTCTGCTCGACACGGAGGGACGAAGGTGATAAACTAAAAGCGATGCAAGCAGCGGTGTGTGGAGCCTTGCAGTGAGAGGGAAGA
>Ga0272441_10011650_pt1 | contig 13003 bp, 10 predicted proteins | sample SSMProp6N_FD_193582 | JGI IMG/M metagenome (GOLD analysis project Ga0272441, IMG submission 193582) | Marine sediment archaeal communities from Little Sippewissett salt marsh, Falmouth, MA, United States - SSM-Prop-6N | ecosystem: Environmental > Aquatic > Marine > Wetlands > Sediment ...
GTGATTATTTCTAATGACTTACGCGCCCGTAAGTCAAAGAAATGAATCATCCCCGATAGCACCCAATGGTGCGAATCGCACTGCGAGTGATTTCAGCCAATGGCTGAACGAGCAAGTGTTACCCCCTAGCTATATATATCTTCGCCAAACCCTCATCCAGCAGTTCCTGGTTGAGGTACTTCCCCTTCTCCGCCACCACCGCCGGATCATTTTCGCCTTCCAAGTAAAACACATCCACCAGATACCGGTCGTAGATGTCGGTGCCGTGGGTCCTGATGATGAGGAATTCAACGCTTTTCAGCGCGCGCTCCACATACTCCCTGGCCATCTGCCCCCGTTTGGTCGAAAGCTCCGGCGCATCAATCCCCCTGAACCTGAGCCGCTGGCGCGTCATAACGCTGAATCCGCAGTCCACATCGACAATGATCGTGTCCCCGTCGATGACGCGCTCTAAGTACGCGATGTAGGTGTATAATGAACCGGGGGCTGGGGACTGGAGACTTGGAACCTGGGGCTGGGGACTGGAGACTGGGGGCTGGGGACTGGGGGCCTGCATTCGTACAATATACCCATGTTTGAACTTTGAAATTCCGGGGGCATCCGTTTTATAAATATGAAACCCCAGGTCCAGGGATTTCATTCCCTTTGGAACCTGAAGCCCCTTGTGTTCGGTGACCTTAAACAGGCCCGGGCGCCCGCGGGTGTATTTAAGCTTACAACCGCTTTTCTTTAAGGAAACGTCTTCCGCCTTTTTGGCCTCGGAAGAAAATTTTTCGGTTTCGATCCTTTCTTCTTTGATAATCCGTGCCAGGTCCCTGCTCTTCCAGTCGTTTTCAATGCAGCGCCTTTCAAGATCCATTCGTTTTGCATCATCTTTCACTGATAGAAGCTGGGTGTGCTGAGTCCAGGACAATTCGTCAGGCGCCTGACGAATTGACGGGTGGGTTACAAAAAACTGCCGCATGTATTTGAGGTTTGTCTCTGAAAACCCGCTGCCGAGCCGTTCGCTCAGGTCCAGGGAAAGGCGCTCAAGCAGTTTCTCTCCGTACTGCGCGCGGCTTTGCCTGGCCTGCTCAACTTCCACGATATATTTGCCGATTTCCCAGTAAGCCTGCGTGCGGATGCCGGAAACGGCCTGCCTGGCCTTCTGGTTGGCTTGTGTGTAAATCTGGATGATCTTGTCGACCAGGGCGGTGTACTTAAGATTGGCAGGGATATTGGACATGGTTATAAAAACTCGATTACACAATAATGAGTCAGTTACCTGGGTTCTCCCCCCAGATCCCCATGTACCCGGCTGCTCGTTAACTTGTAATGCGTAAACTTGTAATGCGTAAATGCGAAGGTTTTTAAATTCTAATAATTCGAATTTTACGCCTGATTAGCGGATTTGTCAAAAGAAAAGTGATACTCCGTTTTTCTTAATTAGCGCCTGCCTTAATATTCTGCTGCAGTGTTTGTTCCAATACTTTTAAATTATGAACAGCCGTTTCTGCGATATGCGCATGTTGATCGCTTCTCAGGGTTAAACATTTCTTGTAGCTTTTAATGGCCTTCTCAATATCGCCCTTTTGCTGGTAAGCCAACCCGAGCCTAAAATAAACGCTGTCAAGCGCTCTATGGGCATCGTACTCCGCTGACTTTTTTAAAGCCGCAACGGCATCATCGATTTTTCCCTGTTTCAGATATAATTCTCCTATGTTGGACCACACCATTCCGCTGTCACCGTCGGGATCAATGGCAAGGGCTTTTTTGTAATAATCAAAAGCCTTGTCGTATTCCCCCCAAATCATATGGTGGATCATGCCGATTCTGTAATAAGCTTCGACTTCCCAGCGGCTTGTCGGCGCCATCTCTGCCAATTTTTTAAATTCAATAATAGCCTCTTGATACTTTTGGTTTCCTAAATAATTCATGGCTTCGTCGTATTTGGCATAAACGATTCCCCCTCGAACCTGAAGTACCAGAAAATAAATCCCGGCGGCTAAGATTGCCAAGACAATCAAAATGATGACTGCTTTTTTAGAAATTTTCATAAGTCATGCCCCCTCTCTCTTTTTTTTAATATTAGGCACAGACACTGTTTTTCTTAATTGGTGTCTGTCCATAATATAATTATTCATTATACCGGACCATGATAAATTTGGTTTTTTTAAGGGCCCCCACTACTTCCCCTTCGACTCTTTTTGGGTTAACGAATTTTCCGTAATAACTCAGGCTGTATTTGGGCGAATGCTTGTAAAATGTGTTGTCTTTGGGCCACATGTCTCTGGTAATTTTTATTGTCCCTTTGGCACGGTCGGCTTGTACACTGTAAATATGGTATTTTTTGGTTCCTGCCTCTTGGGAATATTGAACATAACGGGCGGCTAACTTTCCGCTTTTTTGGTAAAAAGTGATTTGAAAACTGGCCTGCACCCGGCCGTCCATATAAATATCCCCGCCCCATTTGTCTCCGGCAAGCCAAAGGCCGTTGCCCTTTGTAGACGGCGGGGGCTTGACGGGCTGAGGCACAATGGCTTTTTGCGGTGCGGGTGCTTTCTGCCGGGTTTGTTGAGGTGGCGCCTCTAATTTTTGCCTGGCCCTGCGCTTGCGCCTTAAATCCTCTTCGGCTTTTTTAAGAAATTCATCAGAATGCTCAATATTTTCTTCTATCTCGGCGGTAAGCTTTTTAAATTCTTGATCGAATTTTTCCGTATCTGTTTTCATTTTTTCTTGCAGCGCTTTTATTTCTTCGGCGAGTTGTTTCTTTCTGGCTTCTTGTTCGGCGATATCATTTTGTTTAAGGGTTTCTTGCACTTGAGCCAGAAGCTCGGCATTTGTCAGCTTCTGCTGGGGGGCCTCGGCAATCTCCTTGGGAGGGGTCTTTGAGGTTTCAAGTACGCCTCCAATCTCGCTCAGCAGTTCCTGGCTCGAAAGCGTATCCGAATCTTCTTGCGGGGCTTTTTCTTCTTCCTTGTATTTTGCCAGCACGCCGTCAATATCAACGCCGGAATCGAAACTGGTTCGAATATGATATTTCGTTCCTTTCCATACCTTTTTTATTTCTTCTTGGGCGTCATCCCGATGAAGGCCTCCCTGCGTCTCCCCCCAGACAGTTAGTTTCATAAAATCTCTCACCTGCTCCTGTGTCCAGACTCCCGTATGCGCGGCAACACCCCTGGTGTAAACTGTTTCCAAAAAACCAGCAGATCCGCCTACGAGAATATTTTCATCGGCGTGGGGAAGTTTCTGCATGACTTTTGCAACCGGATCCTTCCGGTCGGCGATATTGGTCCAATGTTTGACACTGTCAGGTTTGTGGATGTACAAATCAATCCCCAGCTGGACCAGGCTTCCTGCCTCATCCTTGACGGCCCGGCCCAGGGGGGAGCCGAGCGTGATAAATTGGGAAATCCTCCCCTTCTTCAACCTGAGGGGCGGGACCTCGCCTTCATTTGTATTGGCGCCGTTTAAGGCCATGGTGGTGGCAACCGTTCCCCAGGAATGGGTTACCAGAACGATGGGGCGGCCGGGATTTTCTTTAACAAGCCTGTCCAGTTCTTTTCTTACATAATTCCCCCACTGCCAGCCCATCCTCGAAAAGTCAGTCAATGACTTTCCGCTCGTCCTGCCTTTGTATTGAAAATTTATTTCTTCCACATAGCTTCTTGGAATTCCCCATTTATCAACAATTTGATTGGACCAGCCTTGTTCGCGGTTTCCGCCGCCGATGCCGTGTACGACAATGACAAGCGGATCGTTTTTACCGGCCTTTTGGGCGGCCTGGGCCTGGGCGCTGCGGGAAACGGAAAACGGGAGGAAATAAAAGGCAATCATGGTGGCCGAAACACAAAACAAAATCAAAATCATTTTTCTTTTCATCTGTCGCCCTTTCTTTTAATATTTTAATAATAAGGATTCAAGGCTTTCATGAGCAGGCATGCTGCGAGTCATTTCATAAACGTTAATAACAGCTCTGCGGTTTCAGTCTCATGAATATATTTTAAATTAGAAATTATTTTTTTCTGCCATTTGCCAGGTATGTCATTAAATGTGTTTTGAATAATTGCTTTGTCGCCTTTTTTCACTAAAGCTTTTAAAATATCAATAGCCGTGTTTCTGTCTTTTACCGCTTTGTTGGCATTTCGTCTTCTCCGAAAAATTATAAGTTTATGCAGGGCGAAATTGGCAGGATGGGGCAAGGTGACATAAAAATTTTTTACCTTAACTTGAATAGTTTTGTCTGACAAGAAATTAAGGAATCTTAATGCCACTGCATTCATCCCTAACTTCGGCAAGGGGACTGGTTTGTCTGTCCCCTTGCCTCTCTCGGGAACCAGGAACTCCAGAATGAGATCAGGATGATCTAATTTAATGTAGCCTTTATTTCCTTTGAAAATTGTAACAAAACCAAGGTCTTCAAGAAGTTCGGGAATATTGACCTTTTGTTGAATTTTGGCTGGAGAATCGATTAGAAAATCAATGTCTCTTGTTTTTATGGTTGTGCGGCTTATATGGGAAACATTCGAAAAATAATCTTTATAGAAATAGACACACCAGCTGCCGATAAGAATGACCTCTTTTAAAACACCTGCTTTGTGAAATCTTTTGAGAATTTCGATGCATAATTCAGATTGCTTCTTTTCCACGCAGAGAACTCCTTAAAAATCTGATTTGCTTTTTGACCTGTGAAAGTAATTTCCTGTACTTGGCCCTTAAAACTTTGGCTTGTTCGTATTTATTTTTTTCTTTTTCAGAAATTTTGCCTTTGTAGATATACTTTACTTTTTTATTGATCCGCTTTACCAGATAATAATACTTGTGGCCTCGTATTTTTCTTACGGCAAGGCATCCTTGGGGCAGCCTTTTTAAGGCCGATTCGTATTCCTTTTTCATTCGAAGTGAGTTCTGAAGCTCTTCTGCCAAAACCCCTTTTATGACACCTTTCATAATCCCTCCTGTTACCTAACAAACTATACTATAATATAACTTGTTGGGTAACAAATGTCAAGAGAAAGATTACCCAACAAGTATCGGAACTATCCATATTGTTGGGTAACAGGTTCCTCCCTCATCATTACAACCGGCTTCGGATAAAAATAAAATAGAGCAGCAGGATCACCGCCAGGACATACATCAGCCAGCTGACCTTCTTTCCCTTCCCGCAGAAGAATTTGATGACCGGGTAGCTGATAAATCCCAATGCCAGGCCGTCTGCGATGGAATAGCAAAAAGGAATCCCCACAATGATGAGAAACGACGGCAGGCCTTCGGAAAAATCGTCCCAGTTGATGAAGCGGACATTGCGGATCATCATACAGCCGACGATCACCAATGCCGGTGCCGTGATAGGCGGATACTGGCCGATGATGCCGATGATGGGGCTAAACAACAGCGATAAAAGAAACAATATTCCTACCGTGACACTGGTCAGGCCGGTGCGTCCGCCGAAGAAGATACCGGTTGTGCTTTCAATATAACTGGTCACGGTGCTTGTCCCCATGCATGCGCCGGCAACGGTCCCGACGGCATCCACCACAAAGGCCTGACGGGCTTTGGGAAGCTTGTTATTTTTCATCAGGCCGCCGGCTTCGGCCGCCCCCATCAGCGTCCCTAACGTGTCAAACATGTCCATAAACAGAAACACGACGATAAAAGGAAGACAAACCAAATTGAGCGCTCCAGCAATATCCATTTTCATCATTGCCGTATTTTCCAAAACCGGCATTCCGACAATCCCCTGAAACTGGATCTTCCCCAAAGAAAAAGAAAGCAGTGATGCGGCCAGGATGCCCCAGAGGATATCCCCTTTCATATGGCGCGCGCGTAAAATCGCTGTGGCCAGCAGGCCAAACAAAAATACGCCGACGTCCACCGAAACAACTTCGGGATTAATCCCGATCATGGTGCCTGGCCTGGCGACGATGATCTTCCCGTGTTGAAGGCCGATGAATGTGATAAACAGCCCGATCCCCACGGCAATGCCGTTTCGCATGCTCGGGCTGATCGCATTAAGGATCATTTCCCTGACTCTGAATAAAGAAATAATCAGAAAAAGCACACCGGCAATAAAGACAATGCCCAAAGCGGTCTGCCAGGCCTGCGCAAAGCCCAATGCCGTCAAGGACATGATGACAGATATAAAAAAGAAATTCTCCCCCATGCCCGGTGCCAGGGCAATGGGATAATTGGTCAATATTCCCATCAAGACACAGGAAAACGCCGATACCAGGCACGTGGCCAGCAATACCGCAGAAAAACTAAGCCCCGTGGGGTTTCCTGCAAAATCAATAGAAAGCACGGCCGGTTGTACGAATATAATATAAGACATCGTCAAAAACGTGGTCAACCCGGCAAGGATTTCCCTGGAAATCGTGGTCTCATTTTGCTTAAGGGCGAAAAGCCGCTGGATCATGATATTCTATTTTATCCTTTTTCTTGAAAGGTGACTAGTCCCTTTATTGTATTTTTCATAATGAAGAAAATTATACGCTGCTTCGGCGGGAAAATCAAGACGGAGGAACCGCAGGAAATGAGGGCGCAGCGGCCGAGCCGCACTCGGCGAATCTTCGATTTATGGAAGAATGAAGTTCTGAACATAAATCGGTAGATTTAGCCGCTCCGCGAGCCGTTTTTCCTGCGAGCAGGAGCAACATCTTTTCAAGTATTCGATGTGTCCCCTGTTATTTATTCCTCTGAAAATTCAGGAACTGTTCTTAAGTTTTCATATATATCCCCGGGATACTCCAGGCGGTCATCAGAATGCATAATATCTTCCCATCGAAGTTTTTGGTCAATAAAAGCGTTAGGGGATCTTAAGCATGAGTTAAAGGTGAGCGTTTTTTTCTCTAAATTGGGTAGGCGTTATTTTCGTTTTCCTCTTAAAGATCCTCATGAAGGATTCCGGATTCTGATAGCCTAATTTGTAGGAAATCTCATCAACGTTAAGGGAAGTCTCTTTTAACAGCTTTCTGGCAAGGTCTATCTTGACTTCAATATGAAAATTACGATAATTCTTCCCGGTCCTTTTTTTAAACATGCGGCTAAGATACTTGGGGCTTAAGCACATCTCTTCGGCAATAATGGCGAGGGACGAGTCTTTATAATTCCTTCGAATAAAATTTTTTATACGCTCGACTTTATAATCCTTGCTCGAGGCCTTTTTGTTAAAATAGTATTTCTCTCTTAAAAAGGAACGCACCTTTTTCCTAAGGCTTTCGATATGAAAGGGTTTCTCCAGAAAATCATCCGCATGATTGCGCAATGCCTGTACAGCAACGTCCTGCGAGGGGTAGCCTGTCATAATAATGACAGCAATTTCTTTGTTGGTTTTTTTTATTTCTTCCAAAACGCTTATCCCGTCCATTCCCGGCATCATCACATCAAGAAGGATCAGGTTAATATCCCGAGGTTTTTGAAAGAACGCAACAGCTTTTTTGCTGTCTTTGAAATCGATTATTTCATATTCCGTCAATGCCATTTTGAGGCTCTTAATAATCCTGGGATCATCGTCAATGACTGCGATCTTTTCTGAAATCATAAGATATCTCTTCGTAAATATTGAGATTTTTTGATGTCAAAAGTCAGGCATCAAACTTTTGTTTTTCTTTTTCTATCCCCAGTTTTCTGCTGGGTAATCTGTGTAAATTGACGGGCAATTGAACAGCGAACAATGTCGATCCTTTATTCTCTTCGCTGATGACTTCTATGCGTCCTCCATGCTGTTTGACGATCTCTTTGCTGATCGAAAGCCCTAAGCCCAATCCCTGGTCTTTTGTCGTGTAGAAAGGCTCAAATATGTGCCCTAAATCAGGAATGGAAATTCCTTTGCCGTAATTGGATACCTTAATTTCCACATAAGCTTTAGCCCAGGAGGATGCATTCTCAATAAAAGCTGCTTCGATCATGATAGTGCCCCCGGCAGGAGTCGCATCGATGGAATTTGTAATCAAGTTGATAAAAACCTGTTTTAATTTATCTGCGTTTCCCAAAATTTTGGGAAAATGACTCTTAATGTTCACTTCCAGATGTATTTTTTTCTGGGAGACTCTGAATTTAGCTAAATCCAGGAGCTCTGACAAAAGAATATTGATATCCAGATACTCCATTTCGATTTTCTCAAATCTGGAAAAATCCATGATATTCTTCAGCATTTTGTTCCAATAATCCAGCTCCCGGGGGATCGTTTGGCAAAACTCATCAATGAATTTTTTATCTTGGTAACGTTGAGGCAACAATTGTATGAATGTATTGACAAGTAAAAGGGAATTCTTTAATTCATGGGCAATGATGGTCGCTGCTCTTCCGACGATGGATAATTTCTCTTCTCTTTGGGCTTTTTGAAGCTTACGTGCCATCCGGTTAAAAGAAAACAGGAGCCTGCCGACTTCGTCCTTTCTTTGAATACGAAAGGAATAATCAAAATCACCCTGCGCCAAGTGGTCGGTTCCTTCGATGAGCATATTCATCGGGCGACTCATAAACTTGGCCAGGGCAAAACTGATAATCACTGCTAAGAGAATACTGATAGCAATCAGTATCCAGGATTGTATTTTCATTGATTTTGTAAAAGCAAAGGCTTCTTGGGCCGATTGTTCGATAATTAAACCCCAATGCAATGATTCTATTGGGGCAAAGGCAATAAGATGGCTGGGTTTGCCGTATTTATCTTTAACTTCCAGACTTTCCGTATGTCCCAGCAAAACACCCTGGATAATTTCTGCATGATCGGGTTTTGTTCCCTTGAGGATTAATTTTTTGTCAGGATGTGCGATAATCCTTCCCTCCTGGTCAACAAGATAGGCCATTCCTGTTTGGCCGAATCGAATACTATCGATAATATCCCAAACGCCTCTTATGTTCACCTCAGCCATCAAGACCCCGTTGACTTTGCCAAGTTGTTTGACGGGAACGGCCATGTTTAAGATCGGCATATAATCCTGCGTAATCGAGACATCCGACACATAAGGTCTTCCTGATTTGGCAGATTGAAAAGCTTCCTCACCAGCCCTGTTTTGAAGCTGGGTTCCCAGCTCTGAGGTCGCAACTTCCTTCCCCTTAAGGTCAACCGATGCTATTCTACGAAAAACCGGATATCGCAAAGATAATTCCAGGATCGCGGTTTCCTGCCTCCAGGCATCGGCATGCAGTGTTCCCAAAACAGAGGCGGTGACACGCAGTGTTTGGATGGCATTGTCAATTTTCTCTTTAACCTTGCCCGTTGCGTTAATCGCTATTTGTTTGTAGTCACGCAGAACGGTCGTTTTGATAGAATTTTGACTTGTGCGAATCAAAAGGGTTCCCAGAATAGCAAGAGGAAGAACAACAAGAATGACCAGGATAAAGAGAATCTGCTGCCATATGCGAGTGGGTAAAATCTTTCTGATAATGGGTAGGGGAAATTTCATAAATTTCTGGTCAATCCTGGGTTTCTGCCAATGAATACATGTCTTTTTCTTTAAATTGTTCAAGATATAGATTACTATAAAATCCCTGCCTTTTCAAAAGATAGTTATGGCCGCCAATTTCGACGATTTTTCCTTTATCCAGAACAATGATTTTATCGGCTTCCATAATTGTCGAAAACCGGTGCGCGACGATAAAAACGGTTTTTCCTTTCATCTCTTGACGTATCGCTTTTTGGATATGGTTTTCCGTCATTGCATCAACTGAGGACGTGGCCTCATCCAGAATGAGAATCGACGGATTTCTCATCATCGCGCGGGCAATCGCAATTCTCTGCCTTTGCCCGTTTGAAAGATGGGTCCCGCGATCCCCGACTTGTGTCCTGTATCCGTCTTTGAACTGATGAATGACACTGTCTACCCGTGCAATCTGAGCAGCCTTTTTCATCTCTTCTTCTGAGGCACGAAAGTTTCCGTAACAAATATTATCCTGAATTGTCCCGCTGAAAAGATAATCATCCTGCAGGACAACCGCCAGGTTTTTGCGATAAGACTTCAAATCCAGATCTTTCAAATGATGCCCGTCGATACCTATTTCGCCTTTTTGGGGATCAAAAAAGCGAACCAGTAAATTGATGAGGGTTGTCTTTCCGGCCCCGCTGGGGCCTACTATCCCCACGGTTTCACCTTGCTTAACAAGAAAACTAATATCCGCAAGCACGTCTTCCCCCTGAGAATAAGCAAAGGACACTTTTTTAAATTCAACCAGCCCCTTTGCCTTTGGAAGGATCAAGGGAGCGGGCGCCTGGCGGACTTCATTGTCCATTTTCATAATTTCATTGATACGATTAAGCGATGCGCAGGCTTCCTGATAAGAGCTGTTGATAATGACCAGGCGGATCAAAGGCGTAAACAACATTCCCAGATAAGAATAAAAAGCAATCAGCTCTCCAGGAGTCATTCTCTGATGAATCACATCCATGCCGCCGATCCATAAAACGCCAATCACGCCCAATGACGTGAAAAAATCGATTCCCATCCATAATCCTACGTTGAGCGCATGATTGCCTTTGGCGATATTCAATATCTCTTTCTGCCGCCTGGAAAAGTACTCTTTCTCCTTGTCTTCAGCCGTAAAAACGCGCACGACAGCAATCCCGTTGAGGGTTTCATTGATTCGGGATGCCAGTTTGCCGTTGACGTCGCGCAAGAGGCGATAACCTTCTTTTAACCGGGGCACAATGCGAAAATACATAAGGGCAAATAATGGGAGCGTCAGCAAAGCGACCAGCGTCAAGCGCAGATTAATCCATAAAAGAAGGGCGATGACGAATCCCAGGCTCAAAACGGCATAAACAAATTCAATCGCATCGCCAAAAATAAAACGGCGGACACTCTCAACATCGCTCGTGATACGGGTAAGGATTTGCGGCGGCGTGATTTTTTTGATGCTTCCTAGCGATATTTTCTGGACATGCCAATAAATTTTTTCCCTTAAATCGCAGACGATTTTTTCTCCGATGGTATTGCTCATCATTTTACGCAAAAAATTAAAGATGGATTGCAGGATGAGAATGCCGATCAGTCCCAAGATGATCCAAGACAACAGGCGAGTATCCCGGCGCACCAGGACATCGTCAATGATCATCTTGATGCCCCAGGGAAGGGCTAAAGACAGGAGATTGGCCATGAGAATATACAGTAAGGTCAGAGCGATTTTACTTCGGTACTGTTTGAGGAAGGAGTAGAAAGTCATTGGGCAGTCCCTGTAAGCGCCTCATATTCCCTTTTAATAAATGCCGGTGTCATTTTATCCAAATAATTTTTTTTGCAGACGGGTGTCGTAAAATTTTTATTATACAAATAAGACATGAAACGGCACCCGCCGCTGCACATGGGAAGATAAACGCAATCTTCAGGGCACTTCTTCCAGGCGTCAATATTCACGAATTCTTTGTTTCGATCATTGAACTCATCTTGGCGCACATCACCAACGGCAAATTCCGGATATCCCAGCATTGAATTGCATTTATAAATGCGCCCCTCCTGGTCAATAACCACACTGCCATTTTCCATCGTAAGCGGACAGGCCGTGACGGTCATGCCGCCTTTGAAAGGCAATTTCCTTTTTCTCATCAATTCTTGAATTTTTGTATTGGCACTGACCAAGACCTCGTCTTCATAATTGCCCATGCATTCTACCATGCGAATTTGTTTGGGTTGACTATTGGGTCCCAGGGAGGGCTGTATGGGTGAAAAGACGAAATCATCCAGCTTATTCAGGATGCCCAGTTTGTCAAAATAGTCCAATAATTTTTCAATGTGCCCGATATCATCCTGTTGGTAGCTTGTGGATATGCAAATCGTCACTTTATCGATTGAGGCAAGGATGTTTTCCATTATCCTGTCAAAGGTTTTTCCTCCTCCTCTTAGGGGGCGGTTAAGGTCATGAACATCTGCCGGTCCGTCAACGGAAACCCTTGCCCGACACAATCCCAGCTTTAAATATTTATCGATACATTCGGGTGTCATCAAGTAACCATTCGTTTGGAGAGTAAACTTAAATCCTATATTCTTTTTTTCGCACCAGTTTTTCAAATGGGTCGCGATATGCTCAAGAACCGGTTTGTTCAAAAGCGGTTCTCCGCCGTAAAAGGTAATGGACAAGCTTTCGTATCCAAGCCGTTCTATGTTTTTTTTGAGCCATTGCATTGCCTGATCCGCTGTCGAAATGTCCATGGAAACATCTTTACGCGAACCCTCTTCAAAGCAATAGACGCACTGGAAATTACAGGCATAGGTCGTCAGGATTGTTGCCTGCAGACAAGACTTGCGGACATCATGCTTTAATTGGTGAAAAAACGATCCAAGTTTTTTCCTGTCGTCTTCCTCATTGTTAACCAGTATTCCCATTTTATAGAGCTGCTCGAGTTCATTGCAATATTTGACTTTAAGAGAAAAATTTCGCGGAGCATAATAATTTTCAACAAGCTTTCTTAATTCCTCATTGATTTTAACCATACCCTGAGTGCGGGTATTGAAAAGCAGGTGTTTTTCTTTTTCAGGATAATTCTTTACGATAATTGTATAGTGAGATAACTGCACAAAAAAATCTCCGGGTATTCATGTTCCTGATGGTTCATAACTGCAGTTTTTTAAAGTATATCGGGATGTGCTGCCGTAACGGCAGCACATCCCAATAATATTATGACTATTTTGAACTATTCTTCTGGTGCCGGTGAATCCATTTTTCGACCTCCGGGCGGCCAGCAGCAAGACAGCACAGCTAGTTCCTGGGGATTATCCGTGGCTTGTTTAATAATCTCCATCTTCTCACCTCCTTATATGAGCGCATCACTTTCAAAGCTCTATTGCGACGAAAGTGATAGACGCCAATTGATCTCGAACCCATACAAGAGATTTAGTCAATCAACCTTCCTGTTGCGTTTCAAGCTACTTTTCCTTAACATACCAATCTTTCAGCGTATAAACAGGCATATAACTGCTGAAATAATCATCTGTATTTTTAAATTTATTTGAAAGAGCATGATAACTCATGGGAAAATATAGAAAGCAAGCAGGCTGGTCATCATATATAATCTTGTGCATTTGTTTAT
>Ga0272441_10011651_pt1 | contig 13002 bp, 9 predicted proteins | sample SSMProp6N_FD_193582 | JGI IMG/M metagenome (GOLD analysis project Ga0272441, IMG submission 193582) | Marine sediment archaeal communities from Little Sippewissett salt marsh, Falmouth, MA, United States - SSM-Prop-6N | ecosystem: Environmental > Aquatic > Marine > Wetlands > Sediment ...
TATTCAGCTGGCGCCTTTATTTCTCGGAACAGAGAGCGCAGATGAATATCTCTCGTCTATGGATTTCGCCCTGGAGTTCGCCCGGGCATCGAGGGAGCACATGCTGGAGCGGGTGAAGGAAGCAGTCCGGGGATGCAGGCCGGAAGTGGTTTTCGGACGGCAGATCAATATCCATCACAACTTCGCTGCCCTGGAGGACCACTTCGGTCAGACTGTCTGCGTGCACAGGAAAGGTGCTACCTCCGCCGGGTCCGGTGAGCTGGGGATCATCCCGGGGAGTCAGGGTACGAAGAGCTATATCGTCAGAGGACTCGGAAATCCCGATAGTTTCCGTTCCTGCTCCCACGGGGCCGGGAGAATCATGGGACGTAGAGAAGCCCGCAGGAGTCTTGATCTGGCCGGCGAACGGGAGAAACTGGAGAGCCGCGGGATCCTGCATTCCCTCATGTCGGTTGGGGACCTTGATGAAGCTTCAGGGGCCTATAAGGATATTGAAGAGGTTATGGACCTGCAGGAGGACCTGGTGGAGGAGCTTGTTGAACTCAGCCCCCTCGGAGTAGTCAAGGGCTGATCCAGGGAGTGATTCCCCACAAGTGCTTCCAGAGCTGAATCCGGAGCTGCGCCCAGGCAGGCAGTGTATCGGAGACCTTATGCTTCCATCCCGAAAAGGGGGACGAAAGAAGCGAGAGCCGTCCCTGGTCAAGGCGGAATTGAAACAGCATTAAAACTGAAAGAGAAGACACATACGGAGGAGAGAGACAGTTATGATAGCGGCATTTTTACAGAAGACTAACAGCTTGTGGCGGGAAAGCCTCGATCCGGTGATCCGGGAGTTTCCGGATCTCGAAATCATTCTCGATCCGGAAGAAGCGGAGAGACGTATCGGCGAAGCTGATATTCTGGTCGGAGGAAAGGTGAAGCGGGAAATATTCGAGAAGGCAGTGAATCTGAAACTTGTGGTTGTTCCGTTTACCGGGGTGAATCATCTGCCTTTTGATCTTCTGAAGGAAAGAGGGGTCAAGGTTGCCAATTCCCACGGGAATGCCTGGTATGTCGCCGAACGGACGATAGGTATGATTCTCGCCTTTTACGGGCGGATCATTGACTACCACAATGACCTGCGGCAGGAACAGTGGCATGGGTTCTGGGTCGGTCAGGGATTGAATGATTCCTGGGAGTCGGTGGACGGTAAGACGGCTGCGATCCTGGGCACCGGTGAGATCGGACGATGTATCGCCGAAATGCTGAAAGGCCTCAGGGTACGGACGATCGGCTATAAACGCCGGCGGGTCAACGAGGTGCCTGAGGCTTTCGATGAAATCGTCTATGACCTGAACGCGGCGGTAGGTCCGGCGGACATGGTGATCATTGCCCTTCCGTCTACTTCGGCGACCCGAGGACTCATCGGGCCTGATGAGCTTGCCGGAATGCAGGGAAAGTTCCTGGTAAATATCGGACGAGGTGATATTGTGGATGAAGAAGGTCTATACACAGCTCTCCGGAACGGAATTTTGAGAGGTGCGGCGGTGGACTGCTGGTATACCTATCCCCGGGAAGGAACCCGGGGCCGGCCCTCGCGATTTGATATCCACACCCTCCTCAACATGGTTCTCTCTCCTCACGTCGGGGGATTTGTATCTCAGGCTGTGAAGGAAAGTGTATCCCACGCCTGTGAGAACATTGCGGGCTTCCTGAGAACCGGGAGTCCAAGATTCGAAGTTGATATAGAAGCGGGCTATTAAGACTGAGAAAAAGGATAGGAATTACTGCCGCCGAGCTCAAATTTCAGTACATTAGAAGCAGCAGGAGTACAATATGGGCGAACATGAAAAAGGATTGGAACTGGCAACTCTCGGCGGCGGCTGTTTCTGGTGCATGGAGGCGGTTTTCCTGCGCCACAAGGGCGTACACGGGGTTATTTCGGGGTACGCCGGAGGATTGACGTCAAATCCGACCTACGAAGAGGTCTGCACAGGAACCACGGGACATGCCGAAGTGGTTCAGATATCCTTCGATCCCGAAGCGATCAGTTACAGGGAAATTCTGGATATCTTCTGGAAAGCCCACGATCCCACAACCCTGAACAGACAGGGGGCGGATGTCGGCACGCAATACCGGTCAGTTGTTTTATATCATGATGAAGGCCAGAGGGTGTCAGCCGAGAAGGCCCTGGCTGAGCTGCGGGATTCAGGGTATTATAATAGTCCGCCGGTAACGGAAATAGCGGCGCTGGATACCTTCTACCCTGCCGAGGAATATCATCAGGACTATTTTCAGAAGCACCCCTATGCCGGATACTGCAGTTTCGTCATCCGGCCGAAACTGAAAAAATTGAATCTCCTCCATTAGACAATCGGGGTCAGAATTCATACTATTCACAGTATGGAAAAAGGAAAGGCCCCGGGTCCCTTTGAAATATATACCCGGGAAATCAGCAGAATATCCGGTATGAGTATCCGGCCCTTCGATCCCTCCGGAACCCTGGATGTTCTGAGGGAGCTTTCGGGAGCTCATACTGTTGCCTTCAATGAAGTGTCCGGCGAGCAGGATGCCACGATTACCAGGGCCCTGGCCGGGCCGAAAGAAATTTTGAGCAAAGCGGCGGAGGAACTCGGATTTCCTCTCACCGGCGCACGGTATGCTATAGATCCTCAGATCAGGGATATTTTCAGTCAGCAGGGAATGGTCGAGTACTCATCTCTGGAGACTCTTGCAGGTTCACAGCTGCCCGACTGGATGTGTAAAAAGATAAGCAGTGTTTTTCGTATCGGTAAAACCTTCGTTATCGGTATGAAAAGCGGTGAGCGGATGCTCGCCACGATTGTTCTGATTTTCAAGAGCGGCAAAGAACCGGAGAACCGTGAACTGGTTGAACTGCTTCTGAAGTATATTGAAATCCTGCTCCAGAGAGATTTCGCCGCCGAATCATCGATACTTACGCTTTTTTCGGAAAATGCAAATACCCCGGAACATACAGGTCATTTGCTTCAGGCACTCTTCCGGGCGGCTGATAAACTGCCGGATTTAATCTATCAGCTTGACGGAAAGGGGAGAATCCTTTTCATCAACGAAGCTGTGCAGAAATACGGCTACCTGCGGGAGGATCTGCTGGGGACCAATATCATCGACCTTGTACATCCTGATGATCGTGAATACGCCTTCTGGCATCTCCGGGAGCGAAGACGGGGCGTCCGCAGTACGAGAGATTTCGAAGTGCGAATCCTGAACAGCAGCAGAGATACCGCATATCTGCAGGTCCATGACCGGGCAGTTCCGCCCTCGACCAGTATGGTCATACAGGCTGAAGGACTCTACAGGAACGGAGCCGTCGAGAATGGTTTCTACGGAACCATCGGTATCGGTCATGATATCACCAATGAAAAGGTTCTGAATGCGGAACTGGACTGCCAGAGTGAGATATTCCGCTCCATGGCCCAGAATGTAGAGGATGCGGTATGGGTGGAACAGATAGATCCCCACAAAGTTCTGTATATCAATCCCGCTTCCGAGCGGATGTATCAGCTCTTCCAAAGTGAAGCCGTTCAGGATCCGTTGGCCTGGACCCAGGCGATATATCCCGATGATCGAACAGCCGTGCAGGAACATATCAATGGTTTGGCGGAAATCAGGAAAGAAAGATCGATAGAGTACCGCATTTTCGATGAGGATGGTGATATTCGGTGGATCTATTCCAGGATGTACCCGATCCGGCAGAAGGATGGAAGAGTAGATAAACTGGTTGGAATCGCCACCGATATCACCGAACGAAAGAAGAAGACCATCGAACTAGAACGGGAAATCAACTCCGAAAGGGAGTATGTGCGTGAAATAAACCACCGGGTGAAGAACAATCTGGTGATGATCGATAGTATGCTGAATCTGGAATTGGAGTCTCTCCCTCCGGGAGAAGAGACCGCCTCCGCGGTCCTCCAGAAGGTAAAGGGGCGTATCGATGCGGTTAGCCTGGTTCATGAGATGCTGCTGGGCGTCTCACGGGAAGGAATGGTTGAAGCCGCCGGTTACCTTCGTGCCCTCGTCGATAAGCTCTGTGCCGTCGCCGGCTGTGCCAATACGAAAGTCCGTATGAACTGTGAACTTCAAAGCAATATCCGGCTGCCGGTTCGGGCAGTTATTCCCCTGGGTATGATCCTCAATGAACTGGTTACCAACGTCCTCAAGTATGCCTTCGATGCAGGTTCAGAAGGAGTCATCACGATCATATTCCGCTCTCTCGGCCCCCACAGATATGAACTCCGGGTTTCTGACAACGGGATGAAGATGCCCGATGCGGCAGTTTCCCGGGAGGGAGAGCATATCGGTATCGATCTTGTGCATGGATTGTCGCAACAGATCGACGGAAGACTTCAATTCTTCGAGAAAGATGATGAAAAAACCTTCTCGGTCATTTTCAACCTGAAAAACTCCTGAAGAGCCGGGAAGAATGCTTCTTTTCCTCATTTTCAGCGGACTGCCGGGAGTAGAACATAAAAAAAGGCCGCCCCTGACGGGGACGGCCTGTTCATTTTCAAAGCAGAAAAATATCCGCTTACTGTTTCTTCATCGCGATGGAAATGCACACTGCTGCGCCGCCCCAGGTCACGAGAATTCCAAAAATCATGAAAGCGATTGCTCCACCTGTCATTTCACTACCTCCTTACGCTTCGTCAGCCGAAACTTCGAGAAGGGAAGCATCGGTCCATTTTCTCTTTGCGAAAGCAAATCCAAGGATGAGAGTAGCCAGTGTCACCAACCAGCCAAAGACCAGCAGGTCGGGAAGCGGATAGCCGCCGTAGGGAGTTGTAAACTCGGCATAGAAGGTCATAATGATAGAGACACCGAGTACTATCGGGGTAACGATCTTCAGGGTGAACTCCCACCACTTACCGACGTTGAAGTCGGAGATCGGCTCGAAGTGCTGGCGAAGCACCGTCAGCTTGAGCATGTAGCCCAGGATGATGACTTCGATGAGACCCGAGAGGGTGATACCGATGTTGTTGATGAACCTGTCGACGATGTCGAGGATGTAGAGGCCCGCGCCGGTGGCGAAGATCATACTGATTGCTGCACCCACAATCGAGAATACGATAACGGTTTTCTTCCGTGCAATGTTGAACTTTTCACTGAACGATGAGATTACAACTTCGTTGATCGAGATGAACGAAGAGAGTCCAGCGAAGGTCAGACAGAGGAAGAAAAGCACGCCGACGAGTGTTTTCATGGCCGGCAGCTGGTTGATCGCTTCTGGTATTGTAGCGAAGGCCAGGAATACGCCGCTCATCCGCGCGGGGAGTTCGCCGCCAGCCTGGTACTTCATGAAACCGACGATACTGAAAACCGCGATACCGGCGATAACGCTGAAACCGCAGTTGAGCAGACCGGTCATGAAGGCGTTGTTGACGATGTCAGCCTTCTTGGGCAGGTAACTCGAATAGGTGATCATGATAGCGAAAGCGATACTAAGAGTGAAGAATATCTGCCCGTACGCAGCTACCCACACCTTCGCGTTCAGGATCTTGCTGAAGTCCGGCTGGAACATCATGTTGATACCATCGCCTGCTCCGGGCAGGGTGATACCGCGGACCAGAACGACCAGCAGCATGAGAATAAGCAGCGGCATGAAGATCTTGTTGGCCTTCTCAATGCCGTCTTTGATACCGCCCAGCAGAACCACGAAGCTGATGAGCCACGCGATCAGGGTGGTAAGGACGATTGGACCTCTCAGTCCGCCGAGCTGGAAGGTTCCGTCGGTGAGGCCCAGGTAGTTACCGGCAAAGAAACCAACCGTATCGGCGCCCCACGCTTGCGTGAAGGAGTAACCGATGTAGCTGATTGCCCAGCCGATGATAACTACGTAGTAGACTGAAATAGCAAAACTGATGAATACCTGCCACCAGCCGAGCCATTCCCACTTTTTGTTCAGTTTGGCAAAGGTGAGGGGAGCGCTTCCCTTCATCTTGTGCCCGATCGTGAATTCCAGTATTAAGATCGGGATACCTGCGGTTAACAGGGCAAAGAAATACGGAATCAGGAAAGCCCCTCCTCCGTTGTCAAATACCTGGTACGGGAACCGCCAGATGTTTCCCAATCCAATAGCAGAACCGACAGCAGCTAGGATGAAACCTACTCTGCTTCCCCATTGATCTCTTTTCATACACTATTCCTCCTGTTCGCTAATATTGTTGCCATTGAAAGCGGAATGAGTCAACCTTTTTTTTCATTAATTCTGAATTGAAAGAGGTTTAAAAGAATCCCTCCGTACTCATGCAGAGCCCGGTAAGTCGTGCTAAATCCTTGCATAGAAGGCAAAAAACTCCAAATTGTAAGATTTTCTCCACTATTCGTGAAATTTGATGGAGCAGGGGATACGGAGAAGCCGGCCTGTTCAAACAGCCAGAGGCTCCGGGGCATGTGATAAGCCGAGGTTACCAGTATGATTTTTTCATATGTTTCCAAAGAAGCGATATTTCCGGCATTTTCTGCGGTGTTCCGGCTGGTTTCTTCGGTTCGGACCTGTTTGTCCATCACGCCCAGGCTCAGGAGATAATCTCTCATGACCGATGCCTCACTGGGGCCTTCTGTCCCCGGGCTCTCTGCATGCGGGGAACCGCCGGAGACCAGAAGAGGCAGGCCCGTAGAGAGGTGGATCCGGTATCCGTGTATGAGCCGGGAGAGGGTTTCAGGCGAAGGGAGACGCACCGCCGGAGCGGCTTCAGCAGAAGCATTGTCAGAAGGCTTCCCTTCAGCTGGCCTGAGGCTGTTTTCGGTTGTTGCCGGTCCGGCCGTAATTCCCCCTCCGAGCACAATGATGACCTCGGCCGGATCGGCGGCGGATGTATCCGAAATGAAACTCTCCGGGGTTCTGAAGGGATGGACCCGTTCGAGGGGGGTCATGAGCAGACGGGAAACCGGCTCGATCGACGATGCGTACAGGAGAAGGACCAGAAGCAGGAGTATCGTCCTTGTGGTCCTGCGGTGGGTCCTGTAGCTCATGAAAAAGAGCAGGATCAGCAGAAGCATGAAGATGCCCGGAGGGAGAAATATATATGTTGCTATTTTACCTATTAAATATATCATGTATTCACTCTAAATATTCCCGGTTCATCCGGCTGTACGGGACCACAGGTTCTCCGCCAGATTCTCTATACGTTCCCAATTCCCCGCGCTGATCCAGCCGGCGATTTCGCCGAAGCTGTCGGGATAGTGTGCAGCCGCGGGCGCGGGATCGTCAAGCCATTTTTCCAGAACCGAAGGATCAAGATCCTGCATAACCCGTCCCAGATTGAGAAATTCCAGGGCTCTTGCATTGGCCTCCTGCTCTGTCTGCCGGGCAACCGGTTTGGTCAGCAGCTTTTTCCCCAGATGGATTGACTCACTGGAGAGGGAAAAGCCGCTGTTGGCTATAACCCCTGAAGCCGTACTCAGGTCTTCCTGGAATTTATCCCGGCTGAGAGGCCGCAGGTGTATGTTTTCATCATCGGAAGGTTCATCGACGGGATAATAGATAAAAAACTCATATTCCCTGAAAGGCCTGCAGAGACTGACAATATCACCGAGAGCTTCGAAGTGAAGGTAGACGAGGATCTTCCTCGGATCCGTATGCTCTGCCTGCCGGACATCCGGAGGGATGGTAGGCGGCAGGATCGGCGCGTTGAAATGGTGCCAGTGGAGTCCGAGAGGGAACTGGGCGGGAGCGAAATAGCGCATAATCAGTATATGAAAGGGATTGGGAAAAATCGGCATCGGTACCCGGTGGACAAATGCGTAGAGATGTCCTATACCGATGCTCGGGATTTTATTGATTTGAGCGAAACGGGAGGAAATCGGCTCGTAATCGGTCACTATGATATCGTAGTCTCTGGGTTCATAGGTAAAAACATCCCGGAAAAACCGGGGTACATCGAGGATTCTGGCTGTTTTCCGAATGTTGACCCTGCCCTTTTCCGTAACGAAGGTCAAGCCTTTGAAATGGGTGTATTCCCTGAAATAATGGGGGATCCAGTTGTCTTTGATAGGAGGTCCGCTCAGGATGATATGGACCGTATGTCCCCGGGAGATCAATTCCTTCACCATCGCCCGGCCGCGTACGATATGACCATGTCCGGTCGTGGAAATACCGTAGAGTATTTTCAAATCAGCTGTCCTTCACCCGGTTGATCAGAGCGGAGGTAAGAGACTTCAGGTTTTCCGTTACACTTGGTTCTGTACCGCCGAGATGAAGCCATTTGTCGGCATACAGGGCCCTTACCCTGAGGCCGTCTTCGATGGCGTTTTCGACCACCGGCAGATAACGATGTTCATCCGTCTTGTGCGACAGCATCGATCCGATGACTGAAGGGGGCACCTTCCAGAGGCCGATATCGACGAAATCGCTGGTTCCCTGCCATGCCCGGGTGATCCGCAGGCCGTCGGGACTTACGGAAACCCGCTCACGGTGTTTCCTTTCGCAAACGTGCCGGGCGATTGTAAGGACTGCCTCTTCCCGGGATTGGCGGATCTCATGAAATAGATCGGCGGATATATAGGTATCGGCGAGCCATACAGCGGCAGGTTCTCTGAACGGTTCGGCTTCATAGGCTTTCAAAACGGCGTGGCCCGTACCGGCGGCCCCGGCCTGGTCTACATAGGTGATTCTGGTGTTCCTGAATTCATCAGTGAAGTAGGATCGGACCTGTTCCCCGAAATGGCCGACCACCAGGGTGATAGAGTCTTCATCGGGATCAAAACCGGCCGATTCGATCAGATTCTCCATCGAGAACTGCAGGAAAGGGATTCCTCCGATGGGATACATACATTTCTGCAGATATGTGCCCAGCTGTTTGAAGCGGGTACCCTTGCCGGCTGCAAGACAGATGAAGCGCATAACACCCCCGTTGTGATTGATGTGAGAAAGTATAATCCCTCTGTTGAGCTTTTGGAATGGATATGTTCTGTTTTTTCTCTCAGCGCCGGGTTTTGCGGAATTCGATGAACAGGTCGAGCAGGATGGGATCGAGTTTCAGATCGTCTTCGACAAAACTCCTGCGCATCAGCTGCAGGGCCGAATTCGGCATCAGAGGTTCCTTGTAGAGTCTGTTCGGATCGGTGAGGGCATCGAATACGTCCACTATTTCGAGAACCTTGGCCGGAAAGTAAGCCATGGTTTCAAAGCTGAGAACCGGCTTCAGGGTATAAGCCATAACGTATCCCAGCCGGTGTTTCGGGTGGTCTTTCAGATAACGGTTCAAAAGAGCCCTGAAGAAACCGTATCCCGAGGGATGACCGTAGTATTCGTGGTGATAACCGGTGATGAGGGACACTTCGGGGGGATAGAGGGTCTTGTTCATGATCGAAAGGTACCCCTGCTTCACATGGTCTACGATTTTTTCCCGGTTGTAGCCCTCATTTCCCTCATGATAGTCGATCTCGTTTACCTTCCCCACATCATGGAGGAGAAAACCGGTGGCAAAGCGGTTGATCTGCTGAAGGGAGATCGCCTGCATGCCGGAATAAAAAACCCGCTCGAGGATGACATCATCGGCGTGTAGATTTGGAAGCAGCTGGCGGTAGAAGGATTTGTATTTTGTTTTGAACTCTATCCGTATCCGGTTGGGAAGGCTGGAGTTGAGCATCTTCCTGTTGTAGTACAGCAGGAACTCGACACTGCGGATGTAGGTCCTGGTCATGTGTTGAACAACTGTTCCGTTGGATCTGGATACGATGGAATCAAAGAGTTCCCCCTGGAAAATACTTTCGTCGATCAGGGATGTGGAGTGTTTCACCAGCTCTTCGGTTTTGTTTACCAGTTCGATGGAACGCTGTTTTGCCTCTTCGTCTTCCAGGTCCAGGGTGTCCTCGATAAGAGTCTTATTTATAAGGGAGGCATCCTGGGCGGAATCAGACAGGGCTGATGCAATCTGTATGGTGTCCTCTTCCTTTTTTGTAAGCAGATCGTTGAGCCGGGTCGTGTGCTCGCCGAGGAGGTCCATTCTTTCTTCCGGCTGCATTTCCAGGATCTGATCGTATCGTTCACCGAGATTTCCCTGTATCTCCGCCGGAGCGGCCGTTTTCGGTATTCCGGGTTCCTCGGAATCGTAATCGCTGATCACCGGAGAATGAGAAGAACTCTGTTCCCTCACTTTATACAGGAGATTATTCACCCGCCGGGCTTCAAGGTAGTAATCCCAGGAAGAATTGGGGTTTTCCCAGAAGTAGTGATTGTTATCATACAGGGCTCGGAAACTGAGAAGCTTTTTTTTCCCGCTTTCTGCTTGAACGCAGAGTACCTGTTCCGCTTCCCTTCTGAGGAGGCCGATAAGCCGCGGGTCCCGTTTGACTGCATCTCCTACGGTGATGTATTGCATATCTACCCTTACATTTACACGTTTGTCTCTAATTATCAATAAAGTTTGTACATATTACGTCAATATCTTCATTTTGAAAAGTCTCCATTATATCCATTCACTTTTTTTCCGGTATAATTACGGCAGGCAGAAGCGTATTTGCTCCGTGAGGGTCCCCTTTGAAATGGGCTTTCCGAGCCTATTATTGACTTTTCATTCCCAAAGCCATAACCTCTGCCTAAGGCGGCCTGGAAAAAATGCGGAGCGGGGTATGAGATATCAGAAGGATGAAAATAGAACACACTTTCATTCCCGGAACGGTGAGCCCGAAGAAGTGCGCCGGGCCAGAGAGTTTCTCATGCGCAAGCTTGGAGGCTCCGGGAATTCCCGACCGGTCCGCTTCGATGAAACGGACGAAGAATCTTCCGGGACCGTCGGCTTTTCCGCCTACGATACCTTTCTGGAAAGGCTGAAAAGGCGGGTAACACGTAGGAGAAACTCCTTCCGCAGTCAGCTTTCAGTCTATGTCGGTGTAAACGGTTTCCTTTTTATTCTCAATGTGATGCAGAACGGCCCGTTTTATCCCTGGTTCATCTTTCCGGCCGGGGCGATGGGGCTTGGTCTGCTCTCAAGTTATGCATCTCTGCGGCAGAACCGCAGCATACTGCGTGAGGCGGAGCAGATGCCTCCGCTCAGCGATCAGGCGGTCGATGAATTCCGGAATCTGAAAAAGAAGGAACTGAGGTTCCGGGCAATGAAAGCCCATTTTGCCGGTCTGGGAGCTTATCTGCTTCTGATCAACGGCATTACCAGTCCCTCTGTGCCCTGGGCTTTGATTCCCGCAGGAATCATGGCTTCGATTTATCTCGGAAGAAAATCATCGGTGCAAGCTCAGCTCCTCGACCTCCGGGAAAGTTTCAGCAGAACCCTCCGGAAGGAGCTTGCATCGGGGTCGTACAGAAAGCAGGGCGGCGGGTCGGATAAAACGGGAATCCACGGTTATGAGAGGGAAGCCCAGGCGGTGGCCGATGCCATACTCAGTCGTCTCGAGAACCTCGAGGATGTGCAGCAGCTTCCCCGGGAGCCGGCTGAAATTCTCCGTACTTATCTGGAACAGGTGAAGATCCTGAGCAGTCAGGCCGGGGAGATCGATCAGATACTCGCGGAGATTCCGAAAAAAGAGCTGGCCGAAGACCGGAAGAGGCTGGAGGAGAAAATATCCGAAACGAGTTCGGAACAACTGATTTCCGAGTACCGGCAGTCGCTGGCGGAAATCCAGGATCACGAAAAAGCCTACGAGCAACTGGAGGAACAGCGGGAACTGATCGAATTGAGGATCCTCTCGGCGATCAATAATCTCAGGAAGCTGCGTCTCGACGTAGCCAGGACCAGGAGCATCGCACAGATGAGTTCCATGGGCACGTTCAGTGAAATGGAGAAACAGTCCCGGGAACTCTCGGACTATATTCATGATCTGGCAGAAGGATACCGTGAGGCGGAGGATGCCGCGAGGACGGACAAAGGAGGAAGGGATGAATAGATACGGCAAAGCGGGAAAGCTCCTGGCCTACACCGTCGGAGCCGTAACCGGCTTCGGCAGCGGTCCGGAGGGGGTTTTTCAGAAGGGCCGATCGCTTTCCGGCATCAAACCGGACAGGGCTGCGGACACGCCTTTTCTGGACGGCCCGGTCAGGCTTCTTACAGAAGTGGCCGAGGGTCGGTATGTCTATTCGGACCGGCCGATACAGGCGGCACAGGACCAGCTGGAGGAGTTTTTCAGACGCGGTGTGGGGACCTTCCTCAGGTATTACTCCCGTCCCGAACAGGCGGATCAGGTGGACTCGGTCCTCGGACTGTTCGAGAGCGGAGTGGATCCTGAACTTCTGGCGGAGGAAATTTCCAGGGTGTGGATGCCGGAGCTTGCTCTCGATGACGATTCCATTCTATCCATATGGCGTCTGAGCGAACTCACTCCCAATCCCGACCCGATCCGTCCGGAAGAGGTACTTCTCCAGCTCAATGCCCTTTACACCTATCCGGATGGAAACCCGGAGGAGTGTACCAGCCGGCTGCCCGAAGAGCTGAAAGAGCAGGTGGAGCAGGTATGCAGGGACCCGGGGAGAAAGGTGGCCGATTACGATCATCCGGTCCATCTCTACGACCCCGATGAGAAACACGAACTGATCTCCTGTCTTCAGGAGCTGGACGGAGAAATCGCCTTCGAAAAGGAACAGGGGGTTCTGCCTCCGGAACATACCGTGCCGGTTCTTCTTTCCGTTTCCGTCACCCACGAAGGACTCGACCAGCCCGCCGGAGACTGGATCAGATGGCTTCTTCAAAGCAAGCACTATCATCATCTCCGGGTCATTGTGCTCACTGAGAACATGGTGGGTAAAATAAAAGCCGAACTGGCTCCCGATCATGCCGGGGAAGATCCCTTTCCGATCTATTCAGTCTTCGGAAAATACGGCCGTCATTTCAATGCTCTGAAATACAGCCAGCTTCTGTTTGAGAAGGTTCTCGGTGTCCGTGCTGGTTTCAAGCTCGATACCGATGAAGGAATACGCTCCCGGGATTTGTATGCAGCCCGGGGAAAGACCTGGTTTCAGGTTCTCTGCCATCCCTACTGGGGGGGCAGCGCTGTGGACTGGAGAGGCTCCGAAGTTCTGTTGGGAGTGAACGA
>Ga0272441_10011653_pt1 | contig 12999 bp, 12 predicted proteins | sample SSMProp6N_FD_193582 | JGI IMG/M metagenome (GOLD analysis project Ga0272441, IMG submission 193582) | Marine sediment archaeal communities from Little Sippewissett salt marsh, Falmouth, MA, United States - SSM-Prop-6N | ecosystem: Environmental > Aquatic > Marine > Wetlands > Sediment ...
GGTACCTGTTCGCGATGTAGGTTGGCACAACGCATGATCACCCACGACGTGCTGATCGTTGGGGGAGGGCTGGCCGGGCTCCGGGCGGCTGTCGCCGCGAGCCGGCAGCGCGATGTGGCCGTCGTCTCGCAGGTCCATCCGCTCCGCTCCAACTCGGTCACCGTGGAGGAGGGCATCAACGCGGCGCTCGGCAACCATCCGGCCTCGGGCGCCGATTCTCCGCGACTGCATCTGACCCACACCGTCGCGGCGGGCGAGTACCTCAACGAGCCGCATACCGCGGGGATTCTGTGCGAAGAGGCCGCACGAGCCGTCTTCGACCTCGATCGCTGGGGGGCGCCGTTCGACCGCATGGCCGGCGGCCTCATTGCCCAGCGCGGGGCGGCGTCGGGGGCCTACCCCCGAACGTGCTTCGCCGGGCGACGCGTAGGCCACGCGCTGCTCAACACGCTCTTTGAGCAGGTGATCCGGTGGAGGATCCGCGTCTACGAGGAGCACCGCGTCCTCGCCCTGGCCGTCAAGGACGGACAGTGCTTCGGCGCCGTGGCGCTGGTTCCCGCCACGGGCGAGCTCGTCCCCATGGCTGCGAAGAGCGTGGTCCTCGCCACGGGCGGCTGCGGGCGCCTGTACGAGCAATCGACCAATGCGCTGCACTGCACGGGGAGCGGCATGGCCCTGGCCGGCCGGGCCGGTGTGCCGCTCACGGACATGGAATTCGTTCACTTCCACCCCCTGGCCGTTGCCGACGGCCAAGTGGTTCTCCCCATGGCCCTGCTGAGCGCCGGTGCAACGCTCCTCAACGCGGTCGGGGACCGGTTCCTCGAGGACCTGTCCGAGGGAGAGGCGGGATCGCTCCAGCCCGACGTCGTCGCCCGAGCCATTGCCGCCGAGATCGCCGAGGGCCGGGGGGGCGAAGGCCATGGGGTCCGGCTCGACGTGTCGAGACTCCAGGCCCGCCGCCTGCCCGTTCGTCTCGATGAGTTGCGGCGGGAGGTGGCGCGCGTCGGCGGCATGGACCCATCGGGCAAGGCCATCGCCGTGGCGCCCGCCGAGCAGTTCGCCATCGGTGGGGTGACAACGGACGAACACGGTGCGACGGCCGTCCAGGGGCTCTTCGCGGCCGGTGAATGCGCCTGGACCGGCGCACACGGGGCACGGGCTCTGAGGGGGAACACCGTGCTGGAGGCCGTTGTGTTCGGCAGGCGTGCAGGGGAGCGGGCCGGGCACGTCGCCGGCAAGCGATCGCCCGTCGGCGTGGAGGAGGCCCTGCAGCGCTGTTGCCGGCGGACGGAGGAGTCGCTGAAGACGCTGCTCTCCAACGGATCGGGCGAGAGCCCGGCCGTCCTTCGCGCCCGGCTGCGCGAGGTTATGCAGAGCCACGTCGCCGTCCGGCGCTCCGGCTCGGGCCTGAGCCGCGCCCTCCAGGAGCTTCGGGACTGTCGCCGGCAGTACGAGGCCGTCGAGGTCTCGGGGGCGACTGCTCGGTTCAACAGCGATCTCATGGCGGCGATCGAGTTGGGCGAGATGCTGGACGCCGCCGAGGCGATCGCGGCCGGCGCCGCGCGCCGCACCGAGAGCCGGGGCACGCACTTCCGGGCCGACAGCCCGGATCGAGACGACGACAAGTGGCTGAGGCATTCGGCGGTGAGCCTCTCGGGCGATCGGCCGGCCGTCTCGCACCGGCCGGTGACGTCCCGCCAAGGCGTGCCGGCAGGAGTGGCGTGATGACGGAGCGTGTCATAGTCTTTGATGTGTTCCGTTTCGATCCGGAGAAGGACCCCGGGCCGCGCCGGCAGAAGTACGAGGTAACACTTGAGGAGAACATGTCCGTTCTGGACGGGCTTCGGCAGATCCAGGAGAAGCGGGACGGCTTCCTGGCCTTCCGGGCCTCGTGCAACCGCGGGGCGTGCGGCGCCTGCGCCATGCGCATCGACGGCCGGATCCAGTTGGCCTGCGAGACCCGCGGCGAGACGCTGCGGCCGGGTGTGGTGCGGATCGATCCGCTGCCGAATCTGGCCGTGATCAAGGACCTGATGGTGGACATGGGGCCTTTCTGGGCGGCATACGACCGGATCCGCCCGTGGCTGTCGCCCCGTGTGGACTACGTCGATCGGGAGCGGCTCCAAACACCGAAGGACCGGGCCAAGATCGACGAGTACATCGGCTGTGTGCTCTGCGGGGCCTGCTATGCCGCCTGTCCGGCGGTGCGGCGTACGCCGCAATACGTGGGTCCTGCCGCGCTGGCCAAGGCCTATCGCTTCGCCAGCGACTCGCGGGACATGGACGCGGCCGAGAAGCTTGCCGCCCTGGACGATCATGCCGGGGTATGGGGGTGCGACACCACGTTCCGCTGCGTGCGGGTTTGCCCGAAAGGGGTGCCGCCGACGCATGCCGTTACGGCGATGAGACGAAGACTCGTGGCGCGGGCCTTTGGGCGCGTCGCGGGCTGGTTTCGCCGTGGCCGCAGGCGCTCGGCGAGTTGAGATGATGCGATGGTGGACATTCTAGGCACAATTGGACGACGAAGCATCGAGCTGGCCGGCGGCGCCGCGCGATTCCTGTGCTTCCTCGACGACATCCTGATGGCCATGGTCCACGAACGAGGACGTGGCGACCGCGTGCTGAACCGGGTCTTTGTGCTCCAGATCTATTTCACCGGTGTGCAGGCCCTGCCCATGCTGAGCGTCTTGGCCGTGGCCATCGGCATCGCGACCACGCTGACCGCCGTCGTGACGCTGACCGCCATCGGGGCGACGGACTACATCGGCTGGGTCATCGCCACCATCGTGGTGCGCGAGTTGGCCCCCATCATCACGGCCGTCATCGTGATCGCCCGGTCCTGCACGGCCATCTCGGCCGAGCTGGGCAGCATGTCCATCGAGCAGGAGATCAACGCCATGAAGGCCATGCGGATCAACCACGTGCGCCTGATCGTGGTGCCGCGCGTGTTCGGCGTGGCCATGTCCATGCTCTGCCTGACGGCCTACTTCGCCTTGGTATCGATCCTGGCCGGCTACGCCGCCTCGTCCCTCGTGATCGCCTTCCCGCTGGAGACGTTCCTGCGCGAGGTGGTGGCGGCCATTCGGCCCATTGACCTTGCGGTGTGTTTGGCCAAGGCCGCCGTGTTCGGGACCATCGTCCCGGTTCTGGCCTGCTACTACGGCCTGTCGGCCCAGTACTCGAGCACACAGATCCCGCAGATGACGACGAAGGCGACCATCCAGTCGCTCGTCTGGTGTTTTGTGGCGGGATTCCTGATCACACTACTGACGCACTGACCGGAGCCCATGGAGACACAGACCGACAAGCGAGAGGTGGTTCTCAGGGTCGACGACGTCTGCCATTCCTATGGCGACAAGCCCGTGCTGGACCATGTCAGCTTTGAGGTCTACCGCGGTGAGGTGTTCTTCGTCGTCGGGGGCAGCGCCAGCGGCAAGACGACCCTGCTGCGCGTGTGCGCGGGCCTGGAGGAGCCCACCTCGGGGTCCGTGGCCATCATCGAGCACAAGGATCTCGACGAGGACATGCCCATGTCGGTCGGCTTCGTCTTCCAGCAGCACGGCCTGATCAGCAACATGAGCGTCTTCGACAACATCGCCCTGCCGCTCCGCTACCACACCGACCTGGACGAGGAGGTCATCCGCGAGCGCGTGGAGGATGCGCTGCGCTCCACCGGCGCGCTGGAGGCGATGACCATGCGGCCGGACTACTTGAGTCTCGGCCTGCAGCGTCGCGTGGGCGTGGCGCGGGCCGTGGTTCAGCATCCCGATATCATCTTCTATGACGATCCGATTCTCGGTCTGGACCACGTGAACGCTGCGGCGGTGGCGCAGCTCATCAAGGAGATGAACGAAGAGCACGGGGTCACGTCGGTCCTGGTGAGCCACAGCCTGGCCCTGGCCTCGTCCCTGGGCGACCGGGTTGCCGTGGTGACCGGCGGCCGCATTCGCGACATCGGCACGCTGGACGAGCTGCGCCACAGCGAGAACACGGAGACGCAGAAATTCCTCGATTCGCACCAGGCGCTCTGGCTCCAGGCGACGAAGAATCTACAGGAGAAAACGAATGACCACTCCACGAAGGGTTGAGCGAATCGTCGGGGTTTTTGTCCTCATCCCCGTCCTTGCGCTGACGGCGCTCATCGTCATCTCGGGCAGGAGCAAGGGCTGGTTCGAGACGAAGCTCGAGCTCGAGGCCACGTTCGACGAGGGCATGGCCCTCCGTCCCGGCGCGCTCGTGGTGATGGAAGGCGTGCGGATCGGCTGGGTGAACTCCGTCCAGTTCGACCCGGAGAACCGCGTCGAGGTGCAGATGAAGATCCGGAAGCGCTTTGCCGCGCAGATCCGCAGCGACTCGATGGCCACGATCACGAAGCTCAATCTGCTCGGCGAGCCGGTGGTGGTGATCAGCAAGGGCTCGGCCGGCCGGCCGCCCGTGGACGACGGGGTGGAGATCCAGACCGAGCCGACCCGTGAGGTCCATCCTCAGGAGCTGCGGAAGCTGATCCTGGATGTCATCGATCTCGTGGGGGAGGTCAGCTCCGAGAAGAACTCCTTCGGGAAGTTCCTCCGCGACAACGGCAAGATGTACAACGACATGGACTGCATGTCGACGTCCGGGCAGCGGTTGATCGACGCGGGCAACCGCCTGCTGAAGGACGCCCCGCCCATGCCGATCGAGCTGACGAAGGAATCCGTGACGAACCTGTACCTGAACGAGCGGCTCCGGAAGCAGGTGGACGAGCTGGTGGCCATGGCCCGGCGCATGGACGAGATGATGAAGAAGCTCCGCAAGGGCGAGGGCACCATCGGCAAGCTGCTCCAGGACGAAGAGGCCTACGATGAGCTGGTCGGCCTGCTCAAGGAGGCGAAGGTGCTCACCGCCGACCTGCAGACGACGGCGAAGTACCTCAAGGAGGCGGCGCCCGGCTTTCCGCAGCTGGTGGAGACGGGCGAGGCGCTCATGCGCCGCGCAGACACGCTGCTGGGGCAGATCGAGGCGAACCCGTTCCTCGGTGGGGCAGCGCCCAAGGCAAAGAAGGCCCCCCCCGTCCAGATCGAGAAGCGGTTTGAGCACTACCGTCCTCAACCGCCGGCAAACGAAGAAGAGAAGAGGTAGGACCGACCATGAGAAGCTTATCCGCCATCCGGGCATGGGCGCTGCTGGGGGTCCTGCTGGGCTGCCGGGGCAACGAGCCCCCCAAGCCGTTGTTCGATGCCAAAGAGATCACCCACCGGGCCGAGGAGTACCGCAAGACGGGGCGGACCGACGCCGCGCTCCGCGACCTGCAGCGGGCGCTCGTCCTGGCCGAGGGAACCGACAACCAGAAGCAAGTGGCACGCCTCTGCAACGACATCGCCACCGTCTACTACGGCCATGGCGACTTCGATACCGCCCTCAAGCACCTCCGGCGGGCCGAGGGCATTGCACGCACGCGCGACTACCGCGACCTGCTCGCCATCACCCTTGGCAACATCGGCTGCGTCCACGCCGAGCGAGGGAACCTGGAACTCGCACGATCCTGTTACGAAGAGGCCCTCGACATCGATGAGCAGAACAGAGACCGCAATGGCAAGGCCTACCGCCTCAACTACCTCGGCATGCTGCACCGCAGACAAGGCGACCTGAACCGAGCTATGGACCGGCTGGACGAGGCCCTTGCCATCAACCGGTCGCTCAAGAACGACGTCGGCACCGCCTCCAATCTCTGCAACATCGCCTCGATCTACGAGGCCCAGGGCAACCCGGCCAAGGCCATCGAGTACTACAAGCAGGCCCTCGAGATCGACAAGAAGCTCGAGCACCTCCGCGGCGTGGCCACCGACCTGAGCAACATCGCCCACCTCTACGAAGGGCTCGGGAAGATCGACGAGGCCATCGACTACTTCCACCGCGCCCGCCGCGTCAACCTGCTCCTCTCCCGGCAGCACCGGGCCGAGCAGGACCTCGAGAGCATCCAGCGCCTGGAGAAGAAACGGGCGAAGAAGTAGGCCTTGCGGCCGTCCGTGATGCAACGAAGAAGGGAGGGCCGAGGGCCCTCCCTTCGCTGTGTGCCATGCGTCTCGACCGGTGCCGCTACGCCTTGTCCCACGTCGAGCATTTCTTCTTCAGGAACGACTTCTTGAACCGTGCAAAGACGGGCAGCCCGTCCTTGCCGACCGCGATCTTCACCTCGCCGGCCATGAGCGGCGTGATGTAGTCGCGCATCTTCTTGGTGATGTGGTTGCCTTCCTTGTTCATCCAGTCCCGCGGGATCTTCCGCTCCCCGTTGGCCACATCCATCAGGTCGGCCAGGCCGGTGGTGCACTTGTAGGGCTTGTTGCTCGTGCGCACGAGCGTCACCATCTTGCCCGTGGTGCCCTTCACGGCCTCCTTGACGGCCGTCGCCCCGACCCGGTAGGCCTCGTCGCCGTCGGTCTTGGAGGCGAAGTGCATGGCGTTGCGCTGGCAGGTGCCGAGCTTGTTGGAGCGGCACTTCACGCCCACCTTGTTCTCCACGATCTCGCGCAGCGTCTCCGCCACGCCGCCGAGCTGCTGGTGGCCGAAGGAGTCCTTGGCAAACCCGCCGCCGATTTCGGCGATGTAGTTGCCGTCCTTGTCCTGGATGCCCTCCGAGGCCGTGATGAAGCAGCGCTTGTACTTCTTCAGCACCGTCTTCACGTCGGTCACGAACTGGTTCATGTCGAAGGGCACCTCGGGCACGTAGACCAGGTGCGGCGCATCCTCCGGGTCGCGCTGGGCGCAGCCGCCGGCGGCGGCGATCCAGCCCGCGTTGCGGCCCATGGTCTCGAGGACGGTGCAGGTGTCGGTGGTGTACAGCGCCTCGGTGTCCCGCCCCGCCTCCATGCTCATGGTGGCGATGAACTTGGCCACGCTGCCGAAGCCCGGGCAGTGGTCGGTGCAGGCCAGGTCGTTGTCGATCGTCTTCGGCACGCCCATGACGCGCAGCTCGTAGCCGCCTTCGGCCGCGAGCTGACTCAGCTTGTCCGCCGTGTCCATGGAGTCGTTGCCCCCGGCGTAGAAGAAGTAGCGGATGTCGTGTGCCTCGAAGACCTGCAGGATCCGCTCATAGTCCTCGCGGTTGTCCTCCAAGGTCCGCAGCTTGTAGCGGCACGAGCCCGCCGCCGCGGCCGGCGTCCGGCGGAGACCGGCGATGGTGGACGGCTTCTCCTTCCCCAGATCGAAGATCTCCTCGCGCAGCACGCCGAGGATGCCGTTCAGCGCGGCATAGACGCCCGTGATGCACGCGTGCTTCCTCGCCTCCTGGGCCACGCCGCACAGACTGCTGTTGATCACCGTCGTGGGGCCGCCCGATTGAGCGACGATGCAATTGCCCTTCAATTTCGCCATGGTCATCCTCCGATACGCTCGAACACGGAATGTCGTTCTCGATCCGCGAGAGTCTACAAACCGGCCTTGGACGGTTCAAGCGAAAAATCCCTTGACCCCGTTGCCGATCCGTGTATCATGATGAGCCTTTCCGCAAAAGAGAGGTATGACATCCATGGACAAGACCCTTTCTTCCCTCCTGGACGCCAAGGGGCTCGCGCCGCCCCTGGCGGATGCCGACGCAAATCGTGTGGCGAAGGCGCTGGCCAAGACCGTGGGCATGTTCGTCTATCCCCGGTCCATCACCGCGAAGGACGGAAGCCTGTTCTTCCTCGCACGGGGCGACTCGGGCAAGTGCCTGTGCGTCGCATCGCAGCCGGGGATTCCCGATGACTTCGGCGACTCGGCCGTGCGCGGGCGGCTCGCCGATCCCGGGCCGGAATTCGCCGTTTTCCCCATGAGCCACGACGCCTCCTGCGGGCTGCGCAAGCACCTGCCCTTCACCGGGCCCGCCGTGTTCGGCGTGAAGAAAGCCCTCGGCCTGGGCGACCGCCTCGGCCTGGCCACCCCCGGCCACGTGCAGGCCGTGCGCGGCAGCGGCGTGGTGCCGTACTTGGCTCAGCAGTCGATCCGTGAGATGTCGAGAACCCACCGCACGCCGGAGCAGGTGATGGATACCGCCTCCTGGGGCGTGCTCGAGGAGGGCTGGCGCGACGGCTTCGGCTCCGACGCCGATCACCTGAAGACGACCGACGACATCGACGTATGCTTCCAGGCCGGATTCACCTTCTACACCGTCGATCCCGGCGATCATGTGGACAACAGCGCCGACGGCCTGAGCGGCGGGGAGCTGGCCGACAAGTTCGACGACCAGCCCTGGGCCGATCTGGAAACGACGGCCGAGGACTGCCGCGCCGCCTACGCGGGGACGACGTTCCAGGTGGGCCCCGCCCTCGAGCTGACCGTCAGCGAGGAGGACCTCCTTCGCGCGCTGGTCAAGTACGGCCGGGCCATCGCCCACGCCGCGAAGATGTACCGCCACGTGGCGGGCAAGATGGGCGACCGCCCCTTCGAGCTGGAGATGTCCGTCGACGAGACCGAAGCGCCCACCACCATCTCCGACCACTTCATCGTGGCGGGCGAGCTGAAGCGCCTCGGCGTGGAATGGGTCAGCCTCGCGCCGCGCTTCATCGGCGAGTTCGAGAAGGGCGTGGACTACAAGGGCAGCCTGGACGACTTCGAGAAGGCCTTCATCAAACACGTAGCGATTGCGAAGCACTTCGGCCCCTACAAGATCTCGCTGCACTCGGGATCGGACAAGTTCAGCGTCTACCCCATCGCGGCGATGCACGCGGGGGAGCTGGTGCATGTGAAGACGGCGGGCACGAGCTACCTCGAGGCGATCCGCGCCATCGGCGCCGTCGAGCCCCCGCTCTTCCGCGAGATCCTCGCTTATGCCTTCGAGCGCTACGAGGAGGACAAGGCCTCCTACCACGTGTCGGCCGACCCGGCCAAGGTGCCCACGCCGGAGAGCCTGACCGACGAGGAGCTGCCGGCCGTGCTCGATCTCTTCGACGGCCGCCAACTGCTGCACGTGACCTACGGATCCGTTCTCACCTGCGAGGAGGGCGGCGGCTTCCGCTTCCGCGACCGCATCCTGTCGGCCCTCCGCGGGAACGAGGAGACCCATTACGCCGTGCTGAAGAAGCATCTCGGCAGACACGTCGAGCCATTCAAGACCATGTGATCGGAAGGAGTTGGTGTCATGTGTAACGAATACCTGGAACGGCTCTTCAACTTCGAGGGCAAGGTGGCCGCCGTCACCGGCGGCGGCGGCGTGCTCTGCAGCACGCTGTCTGTCGCCCTCGCCACCCAGGGCGTCAAGGTCGCCGTGCTCGATCTCATGGAGGACGCCGCCAAGGCGGTGGTCGACGACATCGAGGCGGAGGGCGGCGAAGGCATGGCCGTCACGGCCGACGTCCTCAACAAGGACAGCGTGCAGGAGGCCTGCGACGCCGTGACGAAGCGGTATGGCAAGGTGGATATCCTCCTCAACGGCGCCGGCGGCAACAAGAAAGAAGCCACCACGTCGGACGAGCTGTCCTTCTTCGACCTGCCCCCCGACGCCGTTCAGTGGGTCTTCAACCTCAACTTCATCGGCACGCTGCTGCCGAGCCAGGTCTTCGGCAAGCTCATGGCCGACGCGGGACACGGCGACATCCTGAACGTGTCGTCCATGAACGCCTTCTGCCCGCTCACGAAGATCCCGGCCTATTCCGGCGCCAAGGCCGCCGTGAGCAACTTCACGCAGTGGCTCGCCGTGCACATGTCGCAGAACTACTCCACGGACATCCGCGTAAACGCCATCGCGCCGGGCTTCTTCCTGACCCAGCAGAACAAGTTCCTGCTCACCGACGAGAAGACCGGCGACCTGACCCCGCGCGGCAAGACGATCATCGACCACACGCCCATGGGCCGCTTCGGCGACCCGGCCGACCTGGTCGGCACCGTGCTCTGGCTGCTCTCACCGGGCGCCAAGTTCGTCCACGGCGTGGTCGTTCCCATCGACGGAGGCTTTTCGGCGTTCAGCGGCGTGTGACGGATTCCGCACCCCGCATCACGCAATCCGCATGTTGAGAGAAGAGAGAAGAGAGAAGAGAGAAGGGAGAAAGCAGATGGCAAAGGACCCGCAGGGGGAACTGAAGGCATTCCAACCGAAGCATGACTTCTTCGTCGGGATCGATTCCGACGGGTGCGCGTTCGATACCATGGAGATCAAGCACAAGGAGTGCTTCATCCCCAACATCATCAACCATTGGCACCTTCAGGCTGTGTCGAAATATGCGCGCGAGGCGGCGGAGTTTGTGAATCTATATTCGAAGTGGCGCGGCTGCAACCGGTTCATCGCCTTGGCCATGGTGTTCGACCTGCTGACGGATCGGGCCGACGTCAAGAAGCGCAAGGTCAAGATACCGAAGGCGCCGCAGATCCGCAAGTTCATCGATTCGGGCATTCCCCTCGGCGAGCCGGGCCTGAAAGTGTACATGAAAAAGAACAAGACGGCCGAGCTGAAGCAGGCCTATAAGTGGAGCCGCGCCGTCAATGACACCATCGCCGACATGGTGCACGACATCCCGCCGTTCCCCGGCGTGAAGGAGAGCATGCAGAAGCTGTCGAAGCAGGCGGACATGATCTGCGTCTCGGCCACGCCCGCCGAGGCGCTCACGCGCGAGTGGAAGGAGCACGGCATCGCGGCCTACGCCGCCGTGATCGCCGGCCAGGAGATGGGCAAGAAGGCCGAGCACATCGCCCTCGCCACCAAGGGACTGTACAAGAAGTCGCGCGTGCTCATGATCGGCGACGCCCCCGGCGACATGAAGGCCGCCCGCGCCAACGGCGCCCTGTTCTACCCGATCAACCCCGGTCACGAGGAGGAGTCGTGGCAGCGCTTCTACGACGAGGGGATCGACAAGTTTCTCAATGAGACATACAAAGGCGCCTACGAGAAGAAGGTCATCAAGGAGTTCAACAAGCTCCTGCCCTCGAAGCCGCCCTGGAAATAGACCATGGCCGACGTGGCACGCAAGGAATTCGGTCTGCCCCATCGAACCATCACCGGTCCCGGCACGCTCAGCGAAGCCGGGGCCGAGGTCCTTCGGCTCGGCACCCGCGCCTTCATCGGCTGCGGCCAGGCCGCCATGCGCGCTTCGGGCGTGCTCGATGCGCTGTTGCACGCGCTGAACGGGGCCGGCGTGGAGTGCGTGGTCTTCGACGAGATCGAGGGCAACCCGTCCACCCGAACCGTGGACGAGGGCGTCCAGATCGCCCGACACTTCGGTGCCGACGTCCTGGTCGCCCTGGGCGGGGGCAGCGCCATGGACGCCGTGAAGATGATGGCCTGGCTCGTGCACAACGACGGCTCGGCCTCGGAGTACCTCATGGGCAACCGCGCCGCCGAGGCGCCCGGCCTGCCCGTCGTGGCCGTGCCCTCCACCTCCGGCACGGGCAGCGAGGCGAACCACATCGCCGTCATCACCGACGAAGGCAGCGGCATCAAGAAGGGCGCCCGAATCCCCGACAGCGTGCCGCGCGTCGTCATTCTCGACCCGGCCATCTCCGCCCACATGCCGGCCGAGCTGACCGCCCATACCGGGCTCGACGCACTGGCCCATGCCACGGAGAGCTACCTGTCGACCGGCGCAACGCCTCTCTCCCGCGCACTCAGCCTGAAGGCCGTCGAGCGCATCGGCGTGTACCTGCCCCGCGCCATCGCCGATGGAGAGGACCTGGAGGTGAGGATGGAGATGGCGCTGGCCTCGTACATGGCGGGTGCCGGCCTGATGGCCGGGGTCGGCCTCTGCCACGAGATGGCCATGGCCCTGGGCAGCTTCCAGAAGGACCACCACGGCATGCTCGTCGCCCGGCTCATGGTCCCCGCCATGGCCGTCAGCCGCGACGCCGCCGCCCAGGACATCTGCACCATCGCCGTGACCCTGGGCCGCGACGGCACCGACGTCGACGCCGCGCTCGATGGGCTCGGCCGGTTTGTCGGGGACTTCGTGCATACCGCGCCGCTGAGCGAGTTCGGCTACACGGTGGAGGACATCCCCGAGATCCTGCGCATCTCCAAGATCTCCACCAACATCACCACGAACCCCGAACCGCTGGACGACGCGATCCGCACGGCGTTCCTCACGTCGATGATCGAGCAGGGGAAGTGATCTCCCGCTCGATATGGACGCCGTCCTAACCCACCCCGAGAATGCGGAAATACCGCGGCCGCGAGCCGCGTATGTCCTGGTAGGGAAGGGGACGACCTATCCAGTACATGTGCACCGGCAGGAGGATACAGCCATGGGCTACTTCTCGCCTCGCTTCGGTGGCCACGTGGCCAATGTCACCCAGGACGTGTTCGCCGGGCCGCCGGAACGGACGGTCGGTCGGACGTGGATCGGCGGCGTGGTGGTGCCCCTGGCCATGGCGGTGTATGGCCTTTCCTGCTGTGTTACTGCCAGCGCGTCGTTCCCCGCCCGGCACGGCATCGAGCCCCTTCTCGGCGCAGCGGCTGTGGCCTACGGTATTGCGTGGCTGAGCGCCGGCGCATTCCTGCACTTCCACTTCTTCTGGGGCACCGTGGATCGGCTCTGCGGCCTCTCCGAGCCCGGCAAGATCGCCTCCCTGGCGGTCCTCGCCCCCAGCGCGCTCTACGTCCTCTTCAAGTGCGTCACCGCCGGGTATGGCTGATCCGGGATGGAACCGCCTTCTTCGTGAGCCCTGTCCGGGCATCGTGCTTGCGCAGCGCCCTCCGCTCGTGCTACAATCCCCTATGATGGAGGGAACGGGCCCGTGGGAAGAGGAAGGAAGGAGGGAGGCAGGCATGGGTTCATCGTGTGAGGCCAAGAGGAATCGAGCGCTCGTGATCGGCGTTGTGTTGCTGGCGTGCGTGCTCGCGCCGGCCATGGCATGGGCCGACTACTACTGCTCGGTGTGCGGCAGGGCGTTCAGCAACCCGGCGCGCGCTCGGGAGCACATCGAGAAGAAGCACGGCGGACGCGGACAGGTTCGCGACTACTCCACCGACGGCACGTGCATCTACACGGGCGGCCGGTGTCCGGGCTGCGGCAGCGAGTTCAAGAGCCCCGCGCAGTACCGCAAGCACCTGAAGCGCTG
>Ga0272441_10011654_pt1 | contig 12998 bp, 5 predicted proteins | sample SSMProp6N_FD_193582 | JGI IMG/M metagenome (GOLD analysis project Ga0272441, IMG submission 193582) | Marine sediment archaeal communities from Little Sippewissett salt marsh, Falmouth, MA, United States - SSM-Prop-6N | ecosystem: Environmental > Aquatic > Marine > Wetlands > Sediment ...
TGGGTGTCCAGCCCGGCCAGGGCCTCGCCCGTAAGCCCGGTCAGGCGGAAGGGCTCCAGGCCAACTCGGAATGGGGCACGGGCGTTCGCCAGGCCAGCATGACCGCCGCCAAACTCGAGGCGCTCGGTATCAAACTTTCCGACTGGGCCCGTCTGCCGGGTGAACTCAGAAACGAGATCCTCCAGGCCGCCAGCGAAGGGGCGCCGCAAGAGTACCGGGCCCTGATCAAGCGGTACTTCCAGAAGGTCGCGGCCAAAGGTGGAAACACGGAGCAACCTAAATGATTCCCGCTGCCGACAATCGACGTCGCGGTTCTCTCCGACCGGTACGGGTGCTGGCGCTTATGCTGGGTTTGGCCATGGTGGCCGGCCCCCTGGCGGTCCGGACTCATGCCGACGAGGCGTCCCCCGCCCTCGCCAAGTACCAGGAGCGTGTGGACGCATCCATCACCCGAGCCCTGGCGTGGCTGGCCAAGGAGCAGCAGGCAGACGGGTCGTGGACCCACAACCAGGAAACGCGCAACGCCACCGGCATTACGGGCCTCTGTATCATGGCGTTTCTGGCAAAGGGGCATACACCCGGCGTGGGCCCGTACGGCGAGGTCATCGACAAGGGCACCGACTTCCTGCTGGGCAACCAGGCGACCAACGGCATGTTGATTCGCGGTCACGAGGGCCACGGCCCGATGTACAGCCACTGCATTGCGGCCCTGACGCTGTCGGAGGTGAGCGGCATGGTCACCCCGGCCCGCCAGAAGAAGATTGACGAGGTCCTGTCGAAGGCGATGAAACTGATCCTGGCCGCCCAGCAGATGCCCAAGGACCATCGGCACGCCGGCGGCTGGCGTTACAAGCACGACAGCCGCGACAGCGACATCTCCTGCACGAGTTGGGCGGTCATGGCCCTGCGGTCCGCACGCAACAACGGGGCCGCCATCCCCACGCAATCCATCGAGCGTGGCCTGGGCTATATCATGCAATGCCAAGTTCGGCGCGACGGCGGGTTCGCCTACCAACCGGGCGGCGGCTCGGGCTGGGGCCGAACCGGCACCGCCCTGTTGTGCCTGGAACTGTGCGGCCGGCATCGCGACCGGGCCGCCCTGATGGCCGGCGAATGGGTCCTTAAGAACCTGCCCACCCACTATGGCCGAGGCAGCCACTTCTGCTACGCCATGTACTATTGCTCGCAAGGCATGTTCCAGTTGGGCGACGAGTACTGGGAACGCTGGGCCGGTAGCATGTACGACGTTATGCTCGATGCCCAGGAAAAGGGCGGCAATTGGCCCCGCGCCCACGAAAACGTGGGCGAAGGCGGCGAGTTCTACAGCACCGCCATGGCGGTGCTCGCGATGAGCGTCTCGTACCGCCAGTTGCCCATTTACCAACGCTAAGCCGACCCGGAGACGAATGGCCGCGCGGCTCTCTCCCTTTTGGGCTTGACAAACCCGGCTCCTCGCGGAGAATGCTTTGTCTGCGGTCGCCGGTTTGCCGATACCAGGTGAGTCAGCGGCCTTACCTGCCACTCATGGGCGGGGGCGTAGCTCAAATGGTTAGAGTACCGGACTGTCGATCCGGTGGTTGCGGGTTCGAGTCCCGTCGCCCTCGCCATCTAAAACTCGAAACGGTAAGGGTTTGCGGTTTCCGATGGACCTCCGCCGAGCCCTTGCCGTTTCCTTTTGTGGCGTATTTGTGGCGTGTAACCTCGCGGAATCCGATTCGACCTCATCCGCCCTGCCCTCCGTCCCCGTCCCCGGCAACCAGGGCCCCGAAGTCCCTCGCGTCTGACACCGGCCCGGGCGGCCTCGGGCGTCAGCGGCCGCTCCTGGAGGACCTCCAGCACGGCGTTGTCGTGCAGGCGTCCGACGAAGGAACTGGCGGCGTCGACGATGGCCTGAAACAGGGCGTACTCGGCGTAGCCGCGGTCGATGACGTAGAGCCGGCCAGCCTGAAGGCGGGCCTTCAGGACCGCGGTCTCGGCGGTGTGGGCGGGGGTGATGGTGGCCGCCACCAGCCGACGCAGCTCCCCGATCAGACGCTGGTCTGCGTCCGGACGCTTCGGCCGATACCGCTGCGTGCTGCGCGGCTGACCCAACGCCCGGCACGCACGACGTTCGGATACCTGGTCATGCCCCAAGCGGCCGCGGACCGTCTCGACCGTCCGCCGACGCCGCTCGGGGTCTACCAGTTTGGGCGGGCCGCCTCCTTCAGGATCTGGATATCCAGGGCCTGGTCGGCCACCACCTTCTTGAGCCGCGCGTTCTCCTTCTCGAGGGCCTTCAGCTGCTTGGCCATCTCCGGCGCCATGCCCCCGTACTTCTGCCGCCACCGGTAATAGGTCTGCTGGCTGATGCCCAGTTGCTTGCAGACCTCCGGCACCTTCAGCCCCTGACCCAACGCCACGTCCGCCTGACGCAGCTTGGCCACGACCTGCTCCGCACTGTGTCGCTTCTTCATCCGAGAGCCCTTTCCGGCCATCCGGCCGACAGGATTCTCTCATAAAACCTGGATCAATTCACGGGAAGGGGATCACCATCGATCCAATGCGTCAGCAGGCCAAACTCCTCGGGGCCCGCTTGGGAGGCTACCGCTGGTCGCAAACTGCACGACCTTCGCGCCTTCCACCCAAAGGCCGCTCAGAGATGCACAATCTCAATCACAAGTGGGTAGAGGAGTGCTCTGTTGGTCGGTAGGTTGCTCTGCCTGTCCTGTCTTCAAGACCCAACCAAGCACCATCTCACGCATGCGTGCGACGTCTTCTCGAAGCGGCGATGCCCAGCAGGCCTGCACCCAGCAGGCCCAGCGTCGCGGGCTCGGGCGTCAAGGTTGTTGGCCCCAGGGGGATGCCGTTCATCACGAGGTTCTTCACCACCACGACGTTGGCGCCAGTGAAGCGCACGAGGCCGTCGTCGCCGATTTCCAGCGTGTCCAGATGCTGGTCGCAGCCGAAGTCCAGCGTGGCATCGGCCACGAAAATCGAGAGGTCGGCATCATCCATGAAACCCGTGCCGCTGGCGTCGCTTTTCATCTCGACCGTGCCGCCCAGCACCTCGAAGTCGGCACCCGGTGCGTGATCCTGCGGGCCGTCGATGACGAGCAGGCCGGTGCCCGTCTTGGTGAGGGTCAGGCCGCTGCCGTTGTCGAGCGTCCCGTCGAAGACGAGCGTGCCGAGGGCCGCCACATCCACCTCCAACGCGTCTGCCAGGACCACGTCCGCGCCAATCACGTGCGTGGCCGCGAGGTCGGCCACGTCGATGGCGGCCGCGCCCGCCTCTGTCTCGAACGTCAGCGGGTTCGGGCCGGCCAGGGCATACGCTTCGACGCTGTCGAACACAAGGCGGCCTAGCGTCGTCGGTGTGTCTACCGTGACCTCGCGCGGGGCCGTGATGACCGAGCCGAAGGTGGCGACGTCGCCGACGCCGTTCGGCAGGCCGGCCGACCAGTTGGCGGGGACGGAGGCGTCGCCGTCGCCATCGACGGCCCACTCGCCGGGCCCGCCCTGGACGGCCGTCAGGACGAGGTCCGTGTCGCCGTAGGTCGGCACGAGGGCCAGTCGGTCGCCGAGGTTGAGGCCTTCGTGGGCGGCAAACGTGGTCCCGCCACGCGAGGCGAACGTCATGACCTCGAACGCGTCGTTGTGGCTGGGGCGGTACGGATCAATCAGATCGACGGCGAGTGTGCCGCCGAGCGTAGCCGTGCCGGCCACATGCACGGCGTCATACGCGGCCGGGGCCGTGCCGCCAAGCTCAACCTCCAGCGCGGCCGCCGGTCCGAAGACCATGTCGCCGCCGAAACTGACTTCCGCCGGGCTGTGCCCCGGCCGCAGGTCGCCTTCGATATAAACGGTGCCGCTGCCGGTCGTCCCGCCGGTGCCGGTGAACGCGCCGAAGAAGACGGCGCTGCACTCGGCGCTCACGCGAATCTCCCCGTTGCTGGCCAAGTCGTCGTAGAACGTCGTGACGCTGCCGCCGGAGATAACGATCTGGGCTGCGGCGTCGTTTGTGACGTCGCCGTAGAGATCCGTGAACCCGCCGCTGAAGGCCAGAACGCCCAGATTGGTCAGCCCGCCGGCCACGTCCAGGACACCCCGGCCCGAGATGAACCCCGTGGAGACGTTCGTCAGATCCCCCTCAAACTCGGCGATGCCGCCCAGGAGTTTGATCTCGCCGGCATTCGTGTTGCCCGAAGCCGTGAAGACGATCTCCTCGCCGCTGCCAATCCGGACTTCACCGGCCACCTGGTTGTCGAGCCGGGCGTTGACACGGCCGGTGCCCGTCAGGACGCCGCCGTTCACCAAGGTGCCGCCCCCCAGGGCGGAATGGGGATCGTCGAGCCGAACCAGCCCGTCGTTGGCCAGCGTCCCCGCCGAGAAATGCCCCCCGGTCAGGTGAAGCATGGCCCCGGAGTCAACCGTGGCCGTATTCGTCACGTTGATCGTCTTGCCGGTCGGCAACATGACCGTGTCGCCGAAGAGCCCCGTCGGCGCGATGGCCAGGTCGTCGTCCGTCAGGTTGAACGTGCCGCTCTGGAAATCGAGCAGGGCGCCGTGGACGATGGAGCCGACCGACAGCGTCCCGCCGTCGATGGTCACGGGCGTCCAGAGCGTCGCCGTCCCGGTGACCTCGAGCCCCTTGCCGGCAGGAATCGTCGCGGGAGAACCGAAGAAGTCGGTCACCTGGCTCATGCCGGCCCCGATCGGGACGTCGCAGTCGAAGGCGACCGTGCCGGCCACGTAGTCCACCGTCCCGCCCTGATCGTCGACCGGGTCGGCCGCGTGGAACCGAACGGTGCCGCCGAGCAGGTTCAGCGTACCGTCCGGCCACAGGAACAGCCTGGTTCCAACCGAAAGCAGACCGCCGGGAAACACCGTGACGGTCCCCGTCCCACCGGCCTCGTAGTCGCTGCCGCCAATGGAGACGTAGTCGGTGGTGGTCCATGCCCCGCCGTCGAGCGTGACCGTGCCGGTCGCAGTATCAAACCAGGCGACCTGACCGTCTGCGCTGGAGACAGCCCCGCCGGCCTCAATGGTCAACGTACCGGCACCTTCCTGGCCGACGCAGAGGCCGCCCGAGTTGGTCCACGTCGAACCTCCGCCGGTCACCGTGGCCATCCCGCGCGAATCCAAGGTGGCACCGAGGAGACCCACATCGCTCTCGACCTGCCCACCGGCCTCAATGGTCAACGTACCGGCACCTGCGACGCCGACACAGAGGCCGCACGAGTTGGTCCACGTGGACCCCGAACCGGTTACCGTGGCCGTCCCCGTCGAAGTCGAACCCACGACGGGCAGGCCGCCTAGGCTGCCATGGGTGTTGCTGACCAGTCCCCCCGCCGCGATGGTAAGCTCGCCGTCGCCGTCTCGGCCAACGTAGAGGGAGCTTGAATTGGTCCACGTCCCGCCGATCACCGTGACCGTGCCCGTCTCGCCACTGCTGTAACCGAGATAGGCCCAGCCGTCGTTGGTCAGCACGGCCCCGTGGCGCAGCCAGAGATTGCTGCCCGTCGCGCCGCCGTCACTGACAACCACCGCGCTGACGCCCGAAGGAACTGTGACGTCCAGCGGCTCGATGTCGCCGACGTGGAGACGGCCGCCCGCCTCGAGGGTCACTTCCGCCTGGCCGCCGTCCTCTGACTCCGTGCCGCTGAGGTAGAGGTTGAGTCTGCTTAGCCACGTGCTACCCTCGCCCTCAACAGTGACGGTGCCGGTAGAGCCGCCATACCTGGCAACACGACCGAGCCCGCCGGACACGCTGCCGCCGTTTCTGATGCCCAGCGTACCGGTGCCGAGGTTTCCGACAAACAGCATCGACTGGTTCGCCCACGTTGAGCCCGCACCCCTCACCGTTGCCGTGCCGGTTTCGCCGGCCTCGCCGCCCGTCGTGTCGTCGTCACTGGCGACCACCGCGCTGACGCCCGAAGAAAAGAACAATGTGTTGGTCGCCGCTTTGTCGCCGACGTAGAGGCGGCCGCCGCCTGAGAGCGTCACCTCGGCCTGGCCGCCGTCCCCTGGCGCCGTCCCGCCGAGGTAGAGGCTGTCCGTGGTCTCCCACGTGCTGCCCTCCCCCGTTACGCTGACCGTGCCGGTGGAGCCCGGTTCATAGCCCAGGTAGCCCCGGTGACTGCTGACCTGCCCGCCGGCCTCAATGGTCAGCGTGCCGGTGCCCCCGCGGCCGACGTAGAGGTTCCCGCTGATGCTCCACGTCGAACCCCCGCCGGTCACCTTGGCGGTGCCGGTCGAACCGGAATAGAAGCCGAGGCGGCCGCCGTCACTCGTGACCTCCCCACCGGCCTCGATATTCAACGTACCGGCACCTTCGACGCCGACGTAGAGGTCGTACAGATCGGCCCAGGTGGACCCCGCCCCGGTCACCGTGGCCGTGCCGGTCGAACCAGACTCGTAGCCGAGGTAGCCGTACGTATTGCTGACCTCCCCGCCGTCCTCGATGTTCAGCGTGCCGTCACCCTCGTCGCCGACGTAGAGCTCGAGCAGATCGGCCCAGGTGGACCCCGCCCCGGTCACCGTGGCCGTGCCGTTCGCGCCCGACTCGCGGCCAAGAAAGCCCATGCCGCTACTCACCGTCCCACCGTCCTCGACCGTCAGCGTGCCGGTGTCATAGCCGCCAACGTAGAGTATGCCTGCATTCCACGTCGAGACCCCGCCGGTCACCTTGACCGTCCCACTGGAACCCGAGCCGTCACCGAGGACGCTCCAGGCGCTGCTGACATGCCCATTGCCTGCAATGTTCAGTGTGCCGCCGCCCTCGTAGCCGACGTAGAGGTCGCCCGAACTGGTCCACGTCGAGCCGGTCACCGTCGCCGTGCCGCTCGAACCCGGCTCGTAGCCGAGGTAGCCGTCGGCATTGTCCACCGTCGCACCGGCCTCGACCGCCAGCGTGCCGGCGCCATAGCAGCCGACGTAGAGGTCGCCCGAACTGGTCCACGTCGAGCCGCCGGTCACCGTCGCCGTGCCGCTCCCAGCCGGCCATTGGCCGAGGTAGCCGTCGGTATTGACCACATGCCCGCCAGCCTCCACGGTCAGCTCGCCGTTGCCTCCCGAGCCGACGTACAGGGCGCCCGAGTTGATCCACGTCGAGCCGCCGGTCACCGTGGCCGTCCCCGTCGAACCCGCCCGATGGCCAAGCATGCCGATGGTAGACATGACGGTCAGGCCGTCGTCGATGGTCAGCGTGCCGGTTCCCTGGTGGCCGGCGCCCAGGCCGCCGGTCCCGTCCACGTCCAGGGCCAGCGTGCCGCCCGTGCCGAAGGGTAGCGTCTGGACGAGGCCGTGCGTGCTGTCGAACACCAGGCCGGTGTCCAGGATCGCACCGTGGGTTTCAATCGTGCCATTGCCGAAGAGGTCGCTCGGAGACGCATAGAGCGTCCCCGCGGTAACCCGTCCCCCGTCGGTCACGGTCAGCGTGCCGACACCGTCCAGGCCGACGCGAAGGGTGACGCTGTTCGTCCACGTCGAGCCCGTGCCGGTCACCGTGGCCGCGCCGGTCGAACCCGAGCAGACGCCGAGGACACCGTAGTCATTGCTGACCTGCCCGCCGTCCTCGACCGTCAGCGTGCCGGTACCCTCGTGGCCGACGAAGAGCTCGACCGGATTGGCCAAGGTGGAGCCCGCCCCGGTTACTTTGGTCGTGCCCGTCTCGCCCGCGCCGTAACCAAGGTACGCGCCGCCGTCATTGGTCAGCACGGCCCCGTTACGCACCCACAGTTCGCCGCCGACCGTGTCGCCGTCGCTGACGACCAGCACCGTGTCGGACACCTCGAAGGCCGCGGCCGCGGCCGCCGCCTGGTCGCCGACGTAGAACCGGCCGCCGTTCATCAGGGCCACGTCAGCGTCGCCGCCGTCGTCGGTGTCCGTCCCACCGAGGTAGAGATTCCCGGTACACTGCCAGGTGCTATTCCTATCGGGGTCCTCCGTGAAGCCCGTCACGGTGACCGCGCCGGTCCTGCCGCTGTACAGGGCGACATAACCGAACGAGTTGGAGACCGCCCCGCCGGCCTCCACGGTCAGATCACCGTCGCCTTTGAAGCCGACATAGAGCTCGCCCGAGTTGGTCCACGTGGAGCCGCCGGTCACCGTGGCCGTCCCCGTCGAACCCGACCGGTAACCGAGAACGCCGAAGGGGGATGTGACGGTCAGGCCGTCGGCGATGCGAAGCGTCCCGGTTCCCTGGTGGCCGGCGCCCAGGCCGCCGGTCCCGTCCACGTTCAGGTTCAGCGTGCCGCCGGTTCCGAAGGCGAGGGCCTGCACGAGACCGTGCGTGCTGTCGAACACCAAGTCGGTGTCCAAAATCGCACCGTGGGTTTCGATCGTGCCATTGCCGAGAAGGTCGCCCGGCGACGCATACAGCGTCCCCGCGGTGACCAAGCCCCCGTCGGTCACGGTCAGCGTGCCGGTGCCATAGTAGCCGACGCAGAGACCGGTGCTGTTCTCCCACGTCGATCCCCCGCCGGTCACCGTGACCGCGCCCGTCTCGCCACTGCCGTAACCGAGATAGGCCCGGCCGTCGTTCGTGAGCAAGGCCCCGTTGCGCACCCACAGTGCGCCGCCCGTCGTGTCGCCGTCACTGACAACCACCGCGCTGACGCTCGAAGAAAGTGTGTAGTTCGCCGCCTCGTCGCCGACGTAGAGCCGGCCGCCGTCCGAGACGGTGACCGAGGCGTCGCCACCGTCGTCGGTGTCCGTCCCACCGAGGTAGAGGCTGTTCGTGGTCTCCCACGTGCTGCCCTCCCCCGTCACGCTGACGGTGCCGGTCGAACCGGAATAGAAGCCGAGGTAGCCGTAGTCACTCGTGACCTGCCCGCCGGCCTCGACCGTCAGCGTGCCGATGCCCTCCAGACCGACGATGAAGTCACTGGAATTCCACGTCGAGCCCGCGCCCGTCACCGTGACCGTCCCGCTGGAACCCGAGCCGTTACCGAGCAAGCCCCAAACGCTGCTGACATACCCACCGGCCTCGACCGTCAGCGTGCCGTCGCCATTGTAGCCGACGTAGAAGCTGCCCGAGTTACCCCACGTCGAGCCCACGCCGGTCACCGTCGCCGTGCCGGTCGAACCCGCTATGCGGCCGAGGTAGCCGGCGGCGGTATTGCTCACCTGCCCCCCGGCCTCGACCGTCAACGCGCCGTCGCCATTGTAGCCGACGGAGAGGCTGCCCGAGTTACCCCACGTCGAGTCCGCGCCGGTCACCGTGGCGAAGCCGGTCCCACTCGACCATCGGCCGAGGTACCCGTCGGTATTGACCACATGCCCACCGGCCTCGATGGTCAGCCTGCCATCGCCGAAGGTCCCGATACTGAGGCCGGCCGAGTTCGTCCACATCGAGTCCGCGCCGGTCACCGTGGCCTCGCCGCTCGACCCAGACAAGTGGCCAAGGTCGCTGAAGGTGTTACTCACCAGCCCGCCGGCCTCAATGGTCAACGTACCGGCACCTACGTCGCCGACGGATAGGCCGCCCGAGTTCGTCCACGTCGAACCCCCGCCGGTCACCGTGACCGTCCCGCTCGAACCCGAGCCGTAACCGAGGAAGCCCTCGGCGCTCTCGACCAGCCCCTCGTCTTCGATGTTTAGGGTGCCGGCGCCCCAGTGGCCGACGTAGAGCGTGCCCGAGTTCGTCCACGTCGAGCCCGGGCCGGTCACCGTGACCGTGCCGGCCGAACCCGAGAAGGAAGTGACCTGGCCCGTGATATTGCGGACCTGGCCGCCATCTTCGATGGTGAGCGAGGCCCCGAGGTCGCCGACAGAAGTCTGTCGCGATTGGACCTCGTTGCCCAACGCAACGCTGAGCGTCCCGCCATAACGCACAACCAAGGAATGGTCAATGTCGAGCGTCAGGGTGCCTGTGTCGCCCGCCGTGCCGAGCGTCAGGGCACCCCACATGATGGTGACGTCGGCGTCGCTCGTACCGTTGGTGATCGTCCACGTGTATGGGCCGGCGCCGTTCTCGATGCGGAACGTGACATCGCCGTCGGTCAGGCTCATGGACTGGGTGGTCCGGTTCCCGGTCGTCGCGTCCCACCACACCTCGTACGGCGTGGTGTTGACGCCGAACTCGACGGTGTCGGCGGCCGTAGGGGCCAAACCGTCCGTCCATTTCGTATCGTCGTGAAAGTAGCCGTTGACGGCGGCGTCCCACGTGTCGTCGCCGGCGCGGGCCGTCGCCGGCACGAGCAGCGCCGCTGCCAGGAACAGGAGCCCGAGGATCTGTCGCGTGCAGGCCACAATTCGCCCCCTTCGCTGAACGTGTGCCTTCGCTATCGCGGCCGCGACCGAGGCGCCCGCATCCGCCAACACCGTGACATGAAAACGGGCCGTGCCCGCTCGCGCGCAGGCCCGGCCCCGGAATGGCTACACAAACCCCCTCGCTCACACGGGAGTATAACACGTATTTCACGACGGGCAAACAAGTGCCGAGAGGCCGATGCCACCGCAGAGGCGGAGGCAAATTGAGAAGGTCGAGACGGCTCGAATCACAAGGCTCGGAAACCATCGCACACGCGGAGGAGGGCACGGATTCTCTCGGCGCCTATTCAGCGCACAGACGCCTCGGCACGCCAACACGTGCCATCACTCGCCAAGGTCGGGGAGTCGGAGAAAAAGAAAGGCGAGTGCGCGCAAGTCGGCCACTTGCCAAGACTTGTCCACACTCGCCAACGTATGTCAATGGTGGGCCACCAGGGACTCGAACCCCGGACCCGCTGATTGGAAAGCAACTCGCCCCGCGAGGCACTACTCGCTCTTGATCTCGACCTTCGCTCTGACACCTCGAAGGTAGATTGACCGTGGAGCCTTCCACCCAAAGGCCGCTCAGAGATGCACAATCTCAATCACAAGTGGGTAGAGGAGTGCTCTGTTGGTCGGTAGGTTGCTCTGCCTGTCCTGTCTTCAAGACCCAACCAAGCACCATCTCACGCATGCGTGCGACGTCTCCTTGAAGCGGCGATGCCCAGCAGGCCTGCACCCAGCAGGCCCAGCGTCGCGGGTTCGGGTGTGAGCGTCGCCCCGCCCAAGGGGATGCCGTTCATCACGAGATTCTTCACCACCACGACGTTGGCGCCAGTGAAGCGCACGAGGCCGCCGTCACCTATCTCCAGCGTATCCAGGTGCTGGTTGCAGCCGAAGTGAAGTTCGGCGTTCTCCACGAGAACAGAGAGATGAGCGTCGTCTATCAGGCCCGTGCCGCTTGCGTCCGTGTTCATCTCGACGGTGCCGCCCAGGACCTCGAAGCCGGCACCCGGTGCGTGATCCTGCGGCCCGTTGATGACGAGCAGCCCCGCGCCCGTCTTCGTGATGGTATGGCCGTCGCCGTTATCGAGCAGGCCCTCGAAGACGAGCGTGGCCAGCGCGCCGACGTCCAGGGCGAGCGCGTCGCCGATGACGACGTCAGCGGCCAGGGTATTCGTGCCCGAGCCGGCCGACGCGATGCCGCCCGACCCAACCGTCAGGGCGAAGCCGCCGGTAACCGTCCATCCGGCGGACAGGAACTCGACGGCCGTCACCGCCGAGTCCTGGTACAGCGCGGGCTGGTGCGGGGCGGCCGCGTCGAAAATAGCCGTCGACGCCGGCCCCGGCGCAAGCACCGACGACCAGTTGCCGCCCTGCTCCCAATGGCCGCTCGCGCCGCCGGTCCACTGCGGTACGGGCGGGTCGGGCACGACCGTGCTGAAACTACCCTGGGCCCTCAGAAGCCCCACGCCCCCCACGTCGGCCGATAGGTCCGCCTCCTCGACCACCCGCTCCTGGAAGTCGACCGGCAGCGACAGCGTCACGTTGTACATGGCCACCTGACCGGCCATGCTGGGCGACGACGTCTCCAGGAACCCCTCGCCCACGGTGGTGGCCTGGACCGGGTCGTCGGCCAGGTTGATCGAGATCGGGTCGAGCACCAGGGCGATCAGGCCGGTACCCGCTGCGTGAAACGTGCCCTCGTTCAAGAGAATCTCGTGGTCCTCGGTCCAAAACGCCCCCTCCCCCACCGACCCGGGAGGCGCGGGCGTGTCGAGCGTGCCGGCGATGCCCTCGCCCGTGGCGTTGATCTTGCCCACGAACAAGCCGTAATTCAGGGTGAACGTGAGGTCCTCCATCGCCACCCGGCCGCCCGTGAACTCGAGGCCGACGACGTCGACCTCGCACGTCATCGCATCGAGGGCGTACGTCAGATGCGCCAGCGCGTTGCCCGTGACGGTCGTGGTATCGGAATCGCTCCTGCTCGTGCCATACGCCTCCGCCGTGACGCTGACCTCGAGGGTGTTGACGGTGCCGTCGGGCGGATCGAGCAGGAGGTTGACGTTGGCCGTTCTGGCCGAGAGGCCGCCGGCCGCCAACGCGACAACTATCGCACCTATCGACACATGGTTCATAGAAGCGAACGGCTGACGCATCGTACTCCCCTTCGCGGTGAGGCCTCGGCGTCGTTCCAGCACAGCGCAGCAAACAAACCCCGGCCCATGCCCACGCACACCCAGACCGCGGACGCTCCTTGCTCCTGATGCACTATACCACCGATTTCGGCAGGGGCAAACAAGTACGGCGTACCTGCGGCCGAGTGGGGCGCGGCGGACGCATGGGAGCCGCCAGCCCACCAAGGCTCTTCCCGCCATGTCCCGGCCGCAGCCGGGGGCAACCCTCTGTGCGAGCCAACAGAAAAGGCCACGGGAGTACGCGGCCCCGCGTGACCTTGGTCTATTGGCTTCGCCCCGGTGATCAGCCGGCGCCTCGCGCGTCCTGGTTGTCCAGCTTCAGCCCACATGATCCGATCGCGGGGACAAAGGGATTCGGGGCCCGGCAGCGGGCATTGTTACGCCGGCAGACATTGGCTGGAGTCCATCTCAGGATCAGGCGCAAGAAATGGGGCAGCTATTCGTTGTCGCCTGAATCCGTTTGCTGGCCAGTCTTTGATTCGTAAACCCGCACATAGTCGATCAGGTACTTCTGCGGCAGAACAGCATCGTCGATGGCACCACCCCAACTGCCTCCCAGAGCGAGGTTCA
>Ga0272441_10011655_pt1 | contig 12998 bp, 9 predicted proteins | sample SSMProp6N_FD_193582 | JGI IMG/M metagenome (GOLD analysis project Ga0272441, IMG submission 193582) | Marine sediment archaeal communities from Little Sippewissett salt marsh, Falmouth, MA, United States - SSM-Prop-6N | ecosystem: Environmental > Aquatic > Marine > Wetlands > Sediment ...
AGACTTGGGGAGCATGCATCCCGGCCGCGGGAGACTTGTTTCCGACATCAAAACGTGGCGCTAAGCTTGTAGACGCCGACCCAAGCGAGCTTCGGACGCGGGTTCAACTCCCGCCACCTCCACCAGATCTAGCGGAAAGGCTATTCGTGTCTGCTTTTCCTCGCGATTCAGTCGACAGACCTAGGGTCGATGAATGGAGAACTCAGCGTGCGAATTCTGGAAGGCCATCCGCGTAGGTTCTAGCAGCATGTTGCGATACGAGTTGTCGGTGAAGGCAAGCCCACAATTACAGAGCAACCGCCGCAGACTGACTCGTCACGAGATCCCCTGAACATGTGGCGGAACGGCTTTACGATTTCGCCCAGTCACTGCTCCGATAGCAGCTCGAAGAGCGTCGTCAGGAGATGTTCGGCTGGCTTGTTCTGAATGAAGGCATTTCGATCGCCATTCAGGATCTGCCAACCAGTACCAGGAAGTGGCTCAGTCGGGTCTGGCAGCGTGAACCATGCCCACGCACTGATTCCCCGAAGCCAGCCGGGATTGCGAGAACCCTCCATTGCCAGAACCCGTATCGCTGCCTCGAAGCAGTCGGATTGCTCAAGATCATCCGGTGACCCCTGTGTCACACCAAAACGCAACTGCATGTTAACGCCATCGTAACCAGGATAGGCAATCTCTGAGATCATAACGGGCTTCCCATAGCGTTCGTACACACGATGGAGCAGGTCAACGTAGTCAAGTCCTGTGCGTGAGCCGTGCCAAGCGCTACACAGCTCAGGTACCGAGGGATCCCTGCTGCATGTGAGCGCACCATACAGGCTGATCCCAACGAAATCCAGTTCGTCGGCAAACGGTATATTCAGGACTTCCATCGCCTCAATGCCTTCATCCTCGACTTTCGTCGCGTTGATCGACAGCTGGCCGGAGAATACCGTCCGAAGGCTACGGATCAACTCGATCCATCTTCCCGTGTGGGCTCGGTTCGTTACGACCGTTGTGAGCTCATTCGTCAGGTAGATGGCTTCGACCCCCAATTCCTGCGCCAAGAATCCATAAGCCATCAGAGCCTCTCCGTACTGCTGAAACCAGGTTTCCGAGTCCTCTGGATCGAGATCAGCCATGGGGGTCTGATCTTCAGAGTAGACACCCGCCTTGATGCACACATGCATACCAGCCGCAATGAGATAACGAGCGACACGTCGCAGCCCGCGTAGCTGTGCTTCTCGTCCGCCATCGAATTCCAGTGTGCTGCTCGTCGCCGAGACCATGCGAAGCTTCGGGACAAGAATGACATCATTCGCCCCCGTGGCTATCAGGTTATCCAAAGCTTCAAAGACTAAAGCGTGGCTGTAGTTCGCTCCGTACAGCCAAGGGAGGGTGAATCCCCATCGATCCATACACTGAGGCAGGCGTGCGTCTTCGTCCTCGAGAATCCACTCCCAAGAGACGAGGGATGCTTCAGACGGGATCCAGGCGATCTCTATGCTCTCCCCGACCGCAATACTCTTGTCGAATAGGTCTCCGATTATCTGGTCTCCTTCCTCACTAGCGTAGCAAGCAATCGCTCCTTCGACGTACACGAACTCCACAGCCCTATCGAACGTGAGTGTGAGGCCATGTGGCTCGATAGTCTCATCCCTAGAAATGCTTGTGGAACCAAGCTCAGGACTCGGTTCGCAGGTCGGTGCGGGGTCCTCACCTGCCCAATGCACTTCGTAGTCTGAGGCCTTGACACTCTGATCCCGGTAGAGTCCCACCTCCAGGAAACACATTACAGCGTCCCTCTGAGTCTGGGGATAGAGACAAATCCCGGCCACAATGCGCCTGTTCTGGGAGAAAGCGATGTCGTCGACTGGATACGTGCTGAACTCCGAGAACGGTATGCGGTATTCCGCTGTGCCTTCACTGGCTCGTATTCCATGACTGGCTCCGATATAGAGAGGCGTACCACTGAGCGGATGCTCAAGTGTCACAACCTCCACGCCGATATTGCACTGCGATTCAGTGTTCAGGATAACGTAGATTCCTTCGTAGTCAGAGAAGTCGGCTTCTTCCCATCGAAGCCCAAGGCCAATACGGCTCGCTTCACTCGCTTGAAGGCAGCAGCCGTGATCCCTATCTTGCTGACACAGCTTCAGCTGATCGCCGTACTCTCCTGAGAACACGTTCTTGCGCCAATCAGTATTCAAGTTGCTTTCCAGGTTGCCGTCTTCGAAGTCGTCGATAACAAAGAGTGGCTCTCCGTACGTCGGGAAGGCATCGATCCCAGCAAGTCCTGACTTGTAGAAGCCCACTTCATGAATCCGGAGAGTCACTCCTGCCAATCCCCAGGTCTGGAAGTTGAGCATCTGAACCGCAGAGGCATCGATTTCGCCGGCACTAGAGGAGCACAGTCCGCCGTCTTCTGCAGACGCGTGGAAGGATGAGAATGGGAACCGGACCACGTGCTTAGTCGAGGTCGCAGGGAATCTGATACCTGGGCTGCCGCACCGATCACCGCTCTGTCCGTCCTGCCCACCTGAGCTGCAAATCTCCGCCTTGAATCGTATTGGCGCAGACGAGGAGATGGAGACGTAGAGTCCCGTGTATGCAGAGAGGTCTTGTGGTTCCGTAAACCGCAGAAGCACTCCGACCAATCCTGCCGTATGCGCATCGACAGCAAGGAACGCGTCCCCGTCCTCTGTCATTGAGTTGCGCAGGATACCGCGCCCACTTCCGTACTCAAGAAGACTCCAGGGATCTCCCGTCAGTGCAACGCAATCACTATCGGCGAAGTCATCCACGATCATAGTGAGCGGCTCAGCAACGCCGTTAGCGCTCGCAAAGGCCCCAAAGGGGAAGGGGGCCCCGCATAGAGTGGTTACCAGGAGCACCATCGCAAGTGGCCTCAAGAGCAAGAATCCTCCTATCACAGTAGACTAGCGGGGCCAGACGTGTCATACAAGAGAGCGATACGCCAAGGCACGCTCGCTCTCCTCGATTGGCGCCGAACCAGATTCTTGCGACCAATTCAGTAAGCACTCGAAGTGGTGAAGCCAGCCTCCTCGCGGAGAGAACCGCCATCAGCCAGCCTGGAATCGTGCGGCAGTGATTTCTTGGCAGTTCCCCAGTCGTTCACCTCAGGTCTCCCATCTTGAGAAGCTATTTCGGTAGGTAGTGGGTGGCAAGTAGCGTGTAGAAGAGAACTTCAGGCCCAGGAGGAGCTCAGAACGAAGGTTCTCCAATCGTTCACCCAGGCTCCACCAGATCAAGCGACAAGCCTATTCCTGTCTTCGTTCTGATACGATTGGCGAGACGGACCTGACGTTCACGAGTGAAGAGCTCCCTCACGTCTATTCGACCAACTACGCGAAGAGGGCAGGATTGGACGCACCCGCTCACCCGCCCCGATCCAGATCTCTGCATTCACGTCATCTTCAGAGTTCCTGGCGGCCGTTTGCCAGCAGAAGTGGGGCTGGGCGACACGCGAAACTCAACACACATGCCTGAACTACACGCGACTGATACGAGCGCTAGGGAGTCGTATCAGGCGGTTCATACCGCCGCCGACTCCACGGAATCCCATGCTTCGATTGCCACTCGTGCATCTGCCTGCGTTGTGCCTCAAGGAAGCTTGTCGCGTCCAATGATCGCCGTTCAAAGAGGAAGGACAGCAGCATCCAGAGAACGCCGATCGCAAAGAGGCTGAGAACCACTGCGGGAACTCCGATGGGAAGATTCCCCTCATCGATCAGGAGCAACAGAAGTGGTGCCAGAATGCCGAAGACGGCGAGGTAGCAGAGAGGTGTGAAGATCCTCGCAAGCCCACGTGGACGACCTAGCTCTGATAGGCGATTCTCAATCTCGCGTTGCGTTCCCTCCAACCTATCGGCACTGCTACTCAGGCTGTGTAGCTGCTCTTGCAGACGAAGGCGCTGCTGAAATGCCATCTGCTGCCTTGCAGTTGTCTCGACAACATTGCCGAAGATTGGGAACTGCTGCCGGGAGCGCGCGAAGTGCCCGAAGACGGCCTCAAGAGCATCGCGTGCGATGCCGGTGCCTTGTAGTTCGCGCCCATCCACGACTTCATCAAGCTCTGCATAGCAGTCTCGCGGTACTCGCTCATTAAGGAAGACCTGGGCCGCCTGGACGTCCTCCCGCAGGCGTTCAAACTCCCTCCTACAAGACTCTTCCGGGAGGTTCCCGACTTCGTGACTGAAGCGCACGAAGAGGGCTTCGAAGTTGGGTTCTCTCTCCCCTGTCTCAATAAGGGCACTAATCGCCTGTTCTCTGAACCGGTCCTTGAAGAAATCGTCAAGAGCTTGGCCGGCGTCCTGTTCCTCGAGTCTCAACGCTGCCAGTGAGCGACCAATCTCCGTGTGCCTGCCCTTGAGCCCATCTGCCTCTGAAGACTGTGATACAAGCCTTGTGGCAACGAAACCTCCAACAACCGCCACGATGGCGCCTGCAGTTTGTGCACAGGCCGCAAGGAACCAGTTCGCATCCATGGATCTAACTCTATGTCTTGCCCTTGTGCTCGTCAACGCGGTGATGATGTACTCAAAGGAGCCGGTTGGGAGCAGGTCGTCGAGTGACTTGTCCAATTGCTCACCTCGGCCCCACCAGATCTAGCTGCATCTCTTCCCTGTCTGCATTTCCTTCTGACATCGAAGACAGCCCCGAGGTTCATGAATGGAGAACTGGCGCAAAGACGCTGGGGGCTTGTCCAGGTTGTTGACTCTCAATAGGATGAGATGTGCGAGTCCTGCGTTTTCGTTGCAGGAGGCAACCAAATCGTCAAGGAGGACCTGGAGAGCGAAGTAGCAATTTCCCGGTCCATCAGTGGACGCCATGAGGGAGGGATTGGTCGTATGAGTCTACGCAGAGAATTCGAGACCCTCCTGGATTCAGGCCCTCTCGAGGAGGAGCTACACCAATTCATAGCTGCACACCCACATATACTGACGCGCTGTGTAGGTCGCTTCGGATGCTCCGACTTGAAATCGAAGGTTGGCATCCACAAGTATGAGATGGACTTCGCCCTATGCCAGTACTGGGATAGCGCTGATCGCTACGAGTACACGATCGTTGAAATCGAACGGTCGACGCATAGGCTGTTCACGGCAAAAGGAGACCCATCGGCAGCACTAACGCATGCTCTTCGCCAGGTAGTCGACTGGCGGGGTTGGATTGAGGATAACCTTGCCTACGCGCGCAAGATACTTCCCCACATCGAGCCAACGCCTGCAGCGTTGGTCATCATTGGAAGAAGGGCGTCTCTTACGTCTTATGACCAGCGGCGCCTGGGGGTTCTCACAGCTGGCCTATACCGAACCCGCATCCATACCTTTGATCGCCTGCTCGACAACTGCGTGGCGGATGCATGAGATGGAATCCTTCTTCAGAAGGGCAGTGGGGCTCAGGTTCGGAGACTACACAATCCAAGAGCTGATCGCGATTGGTTCTTACAAGGTAGTATTCTCGGTTGGCGACCAAGTCATCAAGATACTGAAAGAGCAGTGTCGCTTTGCTGTGCAGATCGAGGAGTTCCCTCTTCCGTTTGTCAGCCAGGATGGGAAACCCGCGTACAACCTCGATACGCTCAATGCGAAGCTGAGCCGATTGGCCAGCAGTCCCTACTTGTGCGAGATTACTCCAGAGTATGAGACGATTCGCGACAACGTAATTGACTCCCTATACAAGCTCAGGACTGATCCCAATGAGTTCCGAGTGCTTGATGCAATGGGTGCCATGACATGTAGCTCCGCGGTGGAACGGCAACTGAGAGTCCTCGCCCAGGACGACACTGACCGACGTGTTGCCCGTGCTGCGAAGAAGGCCTCGCGTCTGCTGAGGCGCATCAAGCCGGACATACTCCCTGTCGCTCATGCCAGAGATCTGGTGAATAACCCTCTGCTTGTCTGGTCGGCTGCACATCTCAATGGATTCTTCACCAGCGATGAACTGCCAGAGGCGGCGCGATATGTTCGGAGTGCATTCGCGCTCAAGTCTTGGATGTTCGAGCAAGGTGCGGCCGTTGCAGCGTGCCTCGCGGTCCTGCATATGGAGGATGCTGTCAGCTCGTACTTGGATTGCCTGAGCTTCTTCCTTGGTGACTCGCCAGTTGATTGGCGATCTGAGGTTGCGGCAGTCGAGCAGGGATTCGGCAGATGCGGAGCGAAGATCGAAGTGACGCGTCGCGAACGACAAAGATGAATTGACGCCATCTTGCTGGAAGGCCGGCAATTGCGGTGATCGCTGCTAGTGATTCCATCGCCGGATCATCCGACGGACATGACGTGATGAGTTCTCCAAACGTTCACCTCAGGTCTCCGGCCTTGAGATGGCGCTTCGGCAGGTGATGGGTGAGAAGCAGCCTGTAGTAGAGGACTTCAGCCCCAGGAGGAGCTCAGAACGGAAGTTCTCCAATCGTTCACACCGGCTCCACCAGCTGGTATCCAATACGGGACCCGAAGAGCCATTAGCCCTTCGGGTTCTTTGCTGTGTGGAACATGGTCAGGAGATCTGCTCTTGAGCTATTCGGGTGCTTCATGAGTACCAGGAACGAAGTCCGGCCGAATGCCCTGTTTACAGGAACAAGAACCCATGCGGTGTGTCAGGTAAGCCGTGACTTGAGGAAGTATCGAATTAGGACCACCTGTTGTCTTGTGTTATGTTCTATGCGGTGATCACTGTGAGATCAAGGCAAGTCATTCCGACAACGGTGCTTCTCGTTTGCGCGTTCCTACTGGCAGCGTGTTCCACGTTCTCTCCTGTACCGCAGTTTGAGGCGGTCCACGAGTTCAGCGGAACAACGCCAACGGTGACGGAGTTGTTCTGGCTGAGGGCTGGCGCGGCAATTGTCACGCTGGAGCATCAAGGTGAGAGCAACTTCATCGTCTGGCTGGAAGATGAAACCGCTGACGAGGTAGACCTTCTCGTGAACGAGATCGGGCAGTTCTCAGGCTCAACATCGGTGCACATCGACGTTGCGGGATGGTACATGCTGGACATCGAGGCCGATGGGCCTTGGAGCATCCAGTTAGAGCAACTAAAACAGTCAGACCGCTCGCCTACGTGACTTCATATGACATTCCCAATCCCAGACTTCCCTCACATCTCTCATCCGGTTCTACAACTTCAAGCGGGAGTTACCAGGGCTGCCAAACCAAGCGTTGCGCACCTACCAGAACCTTCTGGAGAGCCGTCCACAAGCACCATCACGAGAACATCGGCGCACCAATTTGCCTGCAACGCTGATGCGTACACAGGCCCGAATGCAGATGAGTTATACTCTCTCCAATAATGCTACCAAGTGTCTGGTTGGATACTGCAGTCCAAACGGCAAGTAGGGTTGCTCTAATCTACTGGAATAACGCAAGCGAAGCAGGTGGCTCGGCTGGAGCAGCCGTCTCGGGTTTGATTCCAGCGCTGATTGGTCTCGGTGGGGTGATTGCCGGTGCGGTCATCGCCTTTCTCGCAACGAGACGTCAGGCTCAAGTGGCACGAGAGGCCTATGAGACTGCTTCGAAGACCCAGTACATGAACACTACTCTCGGGGCCCAACTGCGAGAGTACCGTCTTCTAGGACGCAAACTCAGCGTGTTGGTGGAAGTGGCAGCAAGAGTCGCCGTATCTGAGAACATCGCTGAACTGAAGGATACTCTGCTCAAGTCCACGTTGGAAGTCCAGAAGTGGTATGTGGGTGCTCAATACATAGCGGCTACCGATGTCCTGTCTGGAGTACATGGCCTGATTCCGGTTCTTCACAAAGTGCACTCACTTATAGCCGCGAATCAACTGGCCAACCCCCAGAAAAGAGAAGAAGCAATCAGGGCGCTCGGCTACGAAGAGTTTTCAGCAACAGAGGAGTGGTGGAACGCCACGCTGGAAAGCTGTTTTCGGCAAATGACAGACAAGATTGACAAGATAGGAAAAGCAATACGAGCCGATGTAGATCTTGAGACCTTGCGTAACAAGACACTCTATCGGACACCGGATAGCCCCATGCAGTAGCCGGGAAACACATGGAGAGACAACAGCGTTCTTTGCAGCATTACTCTGGGTGTTCTTCTCTGGCCGCTGTGCGGTTGACTCTATAGCTCCCGCAGATTCTCATAGGAGTGGCGCAAACGGAAGGTCAGCCACAGTGAAAGACCAGCCAGCAACGTGACTCCGGCGTTGGTGCCCTGTTCGTATGTGAATGCCTGTATGCGCTCAAGCAGTCGTACTCTGTCTTCTCTCGCAAGAAGCGGGTAAACTGCTCTCCATCCGATTCGCAGGAAGCGAAGTGCTCGAGATTGACGGGACTGACTTGCCATCCACGCTGCCTGCAGCTCTTTCTCGTCAAGTTCTGAGTGAAGCACGAAGAATAGCTCGGGTTCGCCCCCTCTTATCAGCTCACGTGTTGCGCCAAGAAACAATGTGCGGTCCCTGGCCGGAGTGGGTACAGGGAACTCGACCCAGATACGATCTGCGTGAAGGGCTTCAACAAGTAGTGATGAACCAACTGGGCTCACGCTTTCACGGGGCATTGTTGTCGAAATCGCCGGGCACAACTGATTTTCCCTGAAGGCGATCTGACCATACCTTTGCGGTACTGCAAGCGACCCTTCGCTTGAGAAGATCAGTATGTTCACGCCCAGATTATCTGCCAGACTTGAATCACACAGTGCTTCAGGTGCCTGTTGCGCCGAATGCAGAAGTTCGCGAAGCGTTCTACTGTCCCCTTGCTTCGCATCCAGGACAAGGTTTGTTCGCACGTAGTGCTCGTACTGGACTCGTTGTACATTGAAGCAAAGGTGATGTCCCTTGCGGTAGAAACCTGCCAAGCGAAGGTTAGTGCCGTTCGTGTAGCGACCTTGCTCTTCAAGCGTCCTCAAGTATTCTGAAGCCACTCGATCAGTAAGGTTCACGACCATCTTCGGTGGTGAGAAGGGCGTCTTGAGGCTCGTGACTTCGATGTCTTCCATCCTGTATCTCAAGTTTGTGTTGTCTATCGCAAGGATCTGAGGTAACAGCGCAGGCTTCTCATGAAATAGCGTACGTATACAGGACAGTCGCACACTCTCATAGATATCGTGCCAGTCTCTTAGCTGCCAGTCCAGGTAGGCGTCTTGTGCCGTCGATTCTTCACCGCACCCTAGGACGTTCCAGTACCATGCTCGTGACGAGTGAACGTATCTTCTGCTCTCCAAAGCGCGTTCCGGAAGCTTAAGGTTCGGTTCTGTCGTCACTTGGATTCTGAGAAGTGCCTCGCTCACTAAGGCGCCCTCACTCTTGCCGCAGAGCCCGATCTCTTCGCCTCTGGGCCCACCAGAGCTACCTTCTCGCGTTTGAGCAGCTTCGAGCAGCGAGAGCGGAAACTCAGGTGCCACAGCCAATGCAACGTCCGCAGCGCTACGAAGCCACGCGAGGCCTTTTCCAGTTGATCTGAGCTTCGGAACATCCTGGAGCAGCTCATGTGCCGTTCTCACAGGTCGCTCCAAGCAGCGACAAATTCTGTTCCGGTACTCAAGGACAGGAGAAGGTGTCTCTTTCGAATCCTGCTCATTTGAGTTCAAGAGGCGTTCATGTATCCCTGCAACGCTCTCAAGAAGAGGTTTGCGACCGAGGTGTTTTAGGGCAAGCCCTAGTAGGACTGACTGGATATCCTCACAGATCTCGAAGGACGCGGGGGCGATTGTACAAGTCACTGAGAGCGATGACAGGGTAGAAAGGTACAACTCGGCGTTCAAGGCCGGGTATATCCAATTGATTGCCTTGATAGCCTGTGTCTCGTCGAGGACTCCAAGCAAGCCCAGAATCGTCGTCACGAACAGACCTTCGCCACCGAAAGCTTGAGCGAGTTCGCGTAGCCGTTCGGCTACAACCCTGTCTGCATACGACTGCTCGATCGCGACCATCATCCTAGCTCACCTGCACCTCCAGCGGCCAGAAACGACTCACGACCTTCGTCGCCCAAGTGAGGCCTGCGCTTTGGCAGAAGTACTCATAGACTTCAGCTGGATCAAGACGTTGACACACGTCAAGAGCTGCCTCTAGCGAAACATCTCCAAGGGCCCCTCCGCATCTCTCGTTGATCCACTTCCTATAGTCACCGACTGCAAAACGTATTGGAGGGAGGACCTCGATGTAGGGTGCCTTCGCAGCTTGCTCTCCACACACTCCAAACAACTCGCTGTAAACACCGTAGATCCCCAGCGAACTGGGATCGGAATCCGTGCTGGTAATGAGAAGAAGCTGTCCCGGATTGCGCGTGTACCCTCTGACTTCGGCACGCTCGACGCATAGACGCCAGAAGCTATTAAGGAAACGCTGTCGATCTGACAATTGAAGCTTATCCAGGGACCTCACGTACATCACCACGCTCCGCCTTGAGAGGATCTCGGAGATGCGTTCAGCTATGCACCTTTCATTGCGATCGCCCGCCGCAAGGCGCAGTTTGCTGCTAATAGCTTCCAGAACACGATCATAGTCGTCAGTGGTGTCCCTCCCGCAAAACACTTGCATTGGATCAGCTTTCTTCCAGTCTCTGCAGGCTCTTAGAAGACGATTCGCCAGTATTGCCTGTGCTGGCCCTGTGGACGGAACCAAGACGAAACCACTTGCTATCCTTGACTTCATGTGGGCACACGCCTGATTGACCTGAGTGTCGAGATCCAAATGGAGCAGGTCGTCCGCCATTTGCTCTGGACAGACTCTTGCTCTGGCTGCCTCTGACCATGTCACTTCCGGGTTTCTTGCGAGTTGCCTTCTTACGGTTTCTTGAACGCTCTCGCAGAAGGCGTCGAATTCCGGGTTCGTCATTTCGTCTCCGTTCACCCGCTCCGGCAGAATACTCGCCCCATTGGGCTGCATCTACTCACTGATTCGCAAGGACCGTCTTCGCTAACCTTGAGTCCCATGCGCTCGCAACCGCATCGCGGAATGTGCCTTGCGGTTTCCACTCAAGCTCACCCGCGGCCGTGCAGTTGGCTACGGCCCGCCAAAGGTCTCCAACACGCCTTTCCGCTCTCCTGGTTACGACGGATTTCCCTGTAACGCTAGTCACTGTGGCAAGCACGTCCAGCACACTGCGCGCGACACCGGTGCCGATATTGACTACATGATACTGTCCATTCGTGCCCGCTAGGTGCAGTGCCTTCTCCAAAGCATCAACAACATCATCTACGCAAACGAAATCTCGAATCGCAGATCCATCCCCAGTTGGATAGTCGGTTCCAAAGAGCGAGAATCCCTCTCCATTCATGCAGGCATCGAGAAGCGACGGAACAAGGGCTTTGGTTCCTGTTTCGCGTTGATCCCCCAGCGATCCTCTGCAACCTACAACATTTGCGACCCGAAGCACTACAACACTGACGTGGGTGTCTCTGCTGATCCGTCTCAGGAGTTCTTCCTGACAAAGCTTCAATCTCCCGTATAGCGTGGACGGCCTTGGAGGAGTGCTCTCAGTGGCTCCATCGATGCCTGTGTTCCCGTACACTGCAACGCTGGACGCAAACAAGAAACGCTCGACTCGCAAGCTCCTGGCCAACGCCATAGCTGAGCGAAGCGCCAGAAAGTCATACAGACTTCCTCCTGGTGCACCTAAGCAACCAGTTGCATCGGTGGTCGTAGCCAGGTAGATGACCCGATCGATGCCCAAGCAGTCAAGTTCCTCCCGCAGTCGGTCTGCTTCCCTCACATCCGCCTCGATCACACTCATGCACCGAAACCTGTTGCGGATAGAGCGGACATTCCGGTCCAATGCGACGACTTCTTGACCGCCATCGTGAAGGCTCGCACATATGTGCCTCCCAAGATAGCCGGCAGCTCCGATCACCAGTATGGCCATGTTCAACCTTCATGCCCCGGTCTGTTTTGAGTTCAGAAGCACTCAAAGAGACACGACATCAGTAACGCTTCCGACAGATGGGGTTTGCCACTACGGGAATCATAGCATATCTTAGAGCGCCATTGACCTGAGCACAGGCGTTGTCTGCAGCGCGGCAGACTCTCGAACACGCTAAACTCTCACCTGCGTACGTTGCTGCGTTCATGATCTTCACTCATCAGCGTGAAATACGTAGTCGCATGCGGTTTGTACCTCTGCAACCACGCTGCTAACCGTGCGAAGTCTGGAGCGCGGCGCCCCTGAACTCCCCCTTGCTCAAGCAAGCCGCCAGTCTCCGACACTGCCATATGCCCAGACTGATCACCTTCGTTTTCATCCGCTACGGGTTTCAGTCTCAACTCGAGAGACTGAACCTGCCTTTGTCCGCACTTGCTCGGCTCACTCCAAGAAAGATGTGCCGCGACGGCTGTTTGGAATATCGCGGCACTCTTATGTCCCTCTTCAATCAGCGCTTGTAAGCGAGGCAAGAAACGCGACAGTGGCTCATCTTTGCCAGATACAGGTAGAGAGCCCCTGGGGCTTTCTCCCCATTTGGGAATTGGCTCGATGGCGTGGAATGCGATGGCGAGTTTCGGGAGCGTATCTCAGTGAAAAGCAGCTCAGAACGAAGGTTCTCTAATCGTTCCACCGGCTCCACCAGCTGGTATCCAATATCGAACCCGAGGAGCACCCGCCCTTCGGGTTCTTTCGTATCGCACCGCCGGAAATGGGGACACGAGCCTTTCTCAGAGCAGACGGTCCTCAACGGGTACGATTGGCTCGACTGGCACCTGGTGAGACAGAACTCAGCGATCAAGAGTTCTGCCATCGATCGTCTCAGAACTCCCATCTTGAGAGGCCGTTCACGTGCGCGACATGAGGCTCGTGGCTCGTAGTAGCGAACTTCAAGCCCAGGAGCTGGAGAGAACGAGGGTTCTCCAATCGCTAGTATGAGTATGCTGGCAAAGCGAACTCAAGGGCAGCTTGAGGAAGAAGGGAGACCCGATGGCAGAGAGTAAGGCGGACCGGCTTCTTGAGATCTTGAAGGACGACTTAAAGCCTGCGCTGGGCGTCACAGAGCCCCTAGCAGTCGCTCTTGCGGCGGCGAGGGCATACCAGGCAATCGGTGGACAACTGGTCCACA
>Ga0272441_10011656_pt1 | contig 12997 bp, 9 predicted proteins | sample SSMProp6N_FD_193582 | JGI IMG/M metagenome (GOLD analysis project Ga0272441, IMG submission 193582) | Marine sediment archaeal communities from Little Sippewissett salt marsh, Falmouth, MA, United States - SSM-Prop-6N | ecosystem: Environmental > Aquatic > Marine > Wetlands > Sediment ...
TTCGTTCGAGCCCGGTGCCTTTCACAGGGATATTCTTTATACAGGATTGTCCAAATCACTTCGGAAGAAAGTTTTTTTACAAATACATGGAGGCCGTTTAGACCGCTTTGTATCCCAAAAATCCGGTATTTCCGATAAAATGCTTCACAGAATGTTAAAATGGCCCGATAAAATCGGTGTTCTTTCCCTATTACAGGCAAATCCATTCTATAAACACGGATTTAAGGAAAATGTCAGGATTATACCCAACAGCGTCAATTTGAGTATTTATCAATCATTGGAGTCTGACAGGACAAAACTTGAATGGCCCGAAAAAGCATTTGTTATTTTGTTCATTTCATCCCATTTTGTTAAAGAAAAAGGGATTTATGAGCTGCTAAGGGCTTTTCATATGATTTATCAAAAACAAAAATCCGCGCGGCTGGTTTTAGTAGGTGACGGGGATCAGATTACCGGCATGAAGCAGTTTACACAGACCTACCAGTTAAGTGAAGTCGTCGAATTCGCCGGATTCCTGCCACAAATGAAAATACGCCGAATGCTGATTTCGTCTGATGTCCTTGTATTACCAAGCTATGCAGAAGGTTTTCCCTATGTAATTCTTGAAGCAATGGCATCCGGTTTACCTGTTGTAGCTACGCCGGTTGGCGCTATTCCGGAAATAATTGAAGATAATGTTAATGGATATATCATTCCAGTCGGTGATTATAAGATGATGGCCCGGAAAATTTTATCTCTTATGAAAAATTCCGGAATCAGAAGTCGGATGTCTGAGACCAATATTCAGGCTGTAAAAAATCGTTATAACTTGCCGGTCATGGCAAATCATTTATGCGGTATATACAAAGAGATTATAGGATTATAATTATGCAGAATATACCGGATCAGGTTAAAAATTCGCTTCAATCTCTTGAATCTTATCTTGATAAATACGGTTTGGCAGGGTATGATCCTTATGATGCCCTGAACAGCCGTTTCATCCATGCTGTTAGCAGGCATAGCCGTATCCTGAGACTGGTTTTTACACAATTTTTAAAAAGATTTCCTGTTAATTTTCGTCCCCTTCTGGGTGTGAAGAAAGGATTCAATCCAAAGGGAATGGGTCTTTTTCTTTCCGCGTATTTAAAGCTCTACTCAATATATGGTGATTCAAAATATATAAAAAAGGCCGAAGAAATTATAGAATTTTTAAAGAGCACACATTCTGAAGGATACAGCGGTTTTTGCTGGGGGTATAATTTTGACTGGCAGTCTGAAACAGATCTGACACCAAAATATACACCCACGATTGTTAATACAGTTTTCATCGCTGATGCGCTTCTGGACGCCTATGATATTATTAAAAAGAAAGAATACCTTGATATGGCCCGAAGTGCCTGTGATTTTATTTTAAATGATCTGTATATTCTTCACAGCAGTCAAGGGATCTGTTTCAGTTATACACCTCTTGATCCCATAAAGATACATAATGCAAACGTTCTGGGTGGGGCTCTTCTTGCGAGGGTCTACTCATATTCAAGGGAAAAAATACTGCAATCAATGGCAAAACTGTCTGTTGAATATACGATGTTTCATCAAAATCCGGATGGTTCCTGGTATTACGGAGTTTCCAAAAAAAACGAAGGATTGTGGAAAAAGGGTAATAAAAGTTTTCAGGATGAGGGTGATTCAGGATATGTTAAATATATTGACGGGTATCATACCGGTTTTGTTCTGGATAGTCTATGGGCCTATACAGCTCATACAAAGGATAATATTTATCGGAAACAAATTAAAAAGGGATTACAGTTCTATGCTGAGCATTTTTTCCTTAACGACGGTACGCCCAAATACTTCTTTCATAAGACTTATCCGGTTGATATTCACTCAATCCAGGCAGTCATTACATTTTCTAAACTTTATCCACTGCAGCCATATGATGAATTAATGCACCGTGTCATCAAATGGAGTATTAACCAAATGCAGGATGCAGCGGGATATTTCTATTACAGGAAAGGAAAATTTTGGAAAAATAAAATTCCTTATATACGCTGGTCCCAGGCATGGGCCTTTCTGGCACTTTCCACATATATTAAATTTTTAGGAACCAGGAAAAATGATAATTGAAACATTAACATCAAAAGATGAAAAATTGTGGGATGAATACGGATCTGAGCATCCGCTTACGACTTTCTATCATCAGATAAACTGGAAATCTCTGATTGAAGCGACATACGCCAGATATTTCACGCCACTTTATCTGATTGCAAAAAATAAGGGTGTTTTAAAGGGCATATTACCCGTTTATTTTTATAAACATCCATTATTTGGAAAAAAACTCATTTCACTGGCATTTGCTTCACATGGTGGTCCCTGTGCGGATGACGATGATGTTGCAAATCAACTCATACAGGAAGCAGTACGATTGACAAAAAATCTGAATGCGGGTTTCTACGAATTAAGGGATTCAATACAGCATCCAGGCGAATTCAATATCATTCAGGAATATTGTACCCAGCACCTTATGCTGCGGGATGATATTGATACAATTTTCAGCCGGCTCAGCACAAATATTCGAAGGAATTTAAAAAAATCTTTTTCACTGGATATCCGCACTGAATTTAATTCAAGTGAATTTGATACTTTTTACAGGATATATACGACTGGACTGCACAATTTGGGGACACCCATCCATAAGGAGACCTGGATTAAGAACATTTTCAAGCTATTTCCCGATCAGCATGAATTGGTGATTTCTTATTACCGGAATGAACCGGTTTCAGTTCAGATGATTAGAAAGTTCCGCAGGACCATCACTGGAATTTTCGGTTATGCCTTACCGGAATTCCGTTATGTTTATGCCAATCACTGTTTGCACTGGGAACTGATAAAATACGCCCATGATAATGAATACCAAATTTATGATTTTGGAAGAAGCCGTATAGGTGGAGGCGTATACGAGTTTAAACGTAAATGGGGCGCCCGGGATATTCCTCTGTATAATCATTTTTATATGCACAGATCAAAAACATCTGTGGACACCGGACAGGCGAATCCGGCAAGAGGCAAATTTGCAAAATTATGGAGGAAACTGCCATTACCGCTGGCTAATTCCCTTGGGCCTTTGATCAGAAAAAATTATCCTTAATCGTCCAGGAAAGGTCAGTTAAACGAATGTTGATTGAATTATTAAATACAGAAAATGAAGAACTATGGGATCATTATGCGTGCAAACATCCTGAGGCGACCATTTTTCACCTGATCGCATGCAGGGATATTATTTCAGATCAATATGGTTTCCAGCCGTTTTATTTTATGGCTAAACAAGGAGACAGCGTACAGGGAATTCTGCCTTTATTTCTGGTTAAGGGATTAGTATCCGGAAAAAGGCTGATTTCCATACCTTTTTCGGTTTATGGCGGCGTATGTGCAGATTCAATTCAGATTGAAAAAAAACTCATCGGCAAAGCGGTTGAAGAAGCGGATCGGTTAAATGTCAATTATCTTGAGTGCCGCCATTTGATAAAAAAAGAGAATCCGCTTCAGACAAAAATTACGTACACAACTTTTTTTCTCGATTTATCCAGGGATATTGATGTTATTTTTAAGGGATTCAGAAAATCGCTCAGACGTCAGATAAACAAAAGTATGGATCATAACTTTAAAATTGATTTTTCATCAAAAGACATACAGTCTTTTTATCAGTTTTATTCAAAATGCCTGAAACGGTTCGGGACACCGGTTCAATCCTTTGGCTGGTTTCATGCTCTTTTCACCCGTTTTCCGGACTCACATTTTATAGCGCAGGTTAAATTGGAGAACAAAGTCATTGCAGCTTTTTTAATGCGAAAATACAAAGGTGTTGTTTCAGAAATCGTTGGAAATGATTTACCGGAGTATCGTTATCTGAATCCAAATCTGTATCTCCAGTGGAAATTGATTGAATATTCATGGAAAAACCATTATCGGACATATGATTTCGGAAGAAGTATAAAAACAAGCGGCACCTATCATTTCAAGCTTGGATGGGGAGCTGTTCCGCATAAAATGTATTATCAGTATTATGTGAGAAGAGGGAGAATTCCTGATTTGAGCCAATCGAATTCGAAAAGAATATTGTTTTCAAAATTTTGGCGTTATTTGCCATTGGGAATGGCGAATACACTTGGACCGGTTATTAGAAACAGATACCCCTGAAGAATAAATAACAATGAAAAAAAGCAAAAGCAAAATCGTCCCTGTTCTGATTACATGCGATATTGATCCCACGCCTGAAGCCGGAATCAGAGACAAGCAAAACGCACTTGAGAAAACATGTCATTTATTTCGGAAATATGGCATCAGGGGAACCTTCTATATCGTGGGCAAAATTGCATCTGATTATCGAAAACAGCTGCGTTTACTCCTTAATGACGGTCATGAAATTGGTTGTCACGGATTAACCCATAACGAAGATGAAGAATACAATCGTCTTTCTGAGCATGAAGCCGCTGTTTATATAAGCGAAGCGACTGTAAAAATCAGGGAAAAAACACATCACGCTGTTACCTCGTTTCGGGGACCAAGGGTGAAAACATCCCATAAAACACAAAAGGCCCTTCTCAAACTGGGTTATACAGCAGATTCCTCTGTCTGTTCTCAGCGCCTGGATTTTATCAGTTCCAACTTAATAAATATAAGATGGCTCCTTGCACCCCGTAAACCCTATCATCCGCATAAAAACAATGCATTTCGAAAAGGGAAACAACGGCTTTGGGTTATACCGGTCTCTGCCTTTATTATACCCTTTTTGTCTGCCACTCTGTATATTTTCGGAAACCGTTTCATGAAAATATTTTTCAGGTTTTTTTATTATGAATCTTTACTGACAGGTAAACCGATTGTCTATTTGTTACATCCATCAGAATTCTCGCCGCTAAAACAAAAAGTGGTCCATACAAAATCAATGAAAAGTATCCGGGCTCGAGGATTTTATTTCAGAAGGATATTGAAATTAAGAGGCACAATTAATGAAAGGTTTATAAAAACCGAGACAATGATTGCTGATATATCAAAATATAAAAAAGTGCGGTTCATGACAACAAAAGAATATGTGGAATATATTGAAAATGCCTGAAACCAGTGAAAATAAAAATGCCGTCCGGTCCGATTCTTTGATCAGCAGGGTTCGTGAAAGCAGCCTCTATATCCTCGTCAGTAAAATAACCGGTCCTGTAATTACGATACTCATTACTGCCTATGTGATACGAAAATTATCAGTGGATCATTACGGGATCTACAATATTTATCTTGCCATCATGGCTTACATTGGCCTGGTTTCTTCGACGGGCTTGTTAAATGTATTTCAGCGATTTATTCCAGAATTTAATGAAAAGAGACAGTATGCAAATTTAAAGAAACTTGTTGTGCAGGGTTCATTATTGAGAATGGTTTTAACCGTGATTATAATTGCGGTCATTTTATGTATATCGGGATTTTTCTCGAAAATATTTAAATTGGATGGGAATTTTGAGTACTTCAAGTGGTTCGCGCTTGGTATATTATTTTTCCTGGAATCCCAGCTGATCGGTTTGACTTTAACATCCATATTTCTTCATAAATATTACGTGATCATTCAGGTTGTATATACCGCAGTCCGTGCGTTCCTTATTGTTGTAATGATCGAACTTGGCTGGAACCTTCAGGGTCTTCTTTTAAGTGAGGTCATAGCGTTCTGTTTTTTGCTTTTTCTTCAGATTTTATATCTTTACCAAAAATTCTGGAAACACACCTCAAACCATTCAAATATTGATTTTCCTAAAAAACGGATCATGCGATATGGCGGCTTCAGTTATTTCAATGAAGTAGGTGAGCAGATACTGGATGTATCAACAGATATATTTATCATTTCGGCATATTTGAATAATATTCAAGTCGGCCTTTACGCTTTTGCCAATGAAATTATGCGTCTCCTTTCAAAATGGATGCCTCACAGGTTGTTAATGGATGTGATTACACCTGCATTCTTTGCAAAGTATGAAAAATCAAAAGATCGGAAAGATCTTGAGTTGATGTTTAATATACTGATTAAACTAATCGCTTTTTTCTTTTTTCCACTTGTCGTCGGTATGCTTGTGCTCGGAGAATCCTTTATACAAGTCATAGATCCAAAATATGAGAATGCATATGTGATATTGTGTATTGTGGCTGTTTTCTCGGCAATCAACGCATTTGCCTATCCGCTTGGATTGCTGGTGCAGGCAGTTGAAAAAGTAGAAATCCATTTAATGAGCAAAGTTTTTTCCATCTATAATCTGATTGGAGATCTGCTTGTCGTCAAACCCTACGGAATTGAGGGTGTGGCGGTTGTTACTGGTTCAGCTATAGCATTTAAAAATATATTTACATTGATAATGATTAAAAGACATATTCAGTTTTGTGTGCATTGGACTTCATTATTGAAAACCTTATTCAACGCGTCTTTAATGGGATTTGCGCTTCTGCTTTTCAGATCCTTAATTCAGGGTATGGTATCCTTTTTAGTTATAGCCGTATGCGGAGCAGCGCTGTATCTGGGTATATCCTGTTTTTTAAAAATATATTCCCGGCATGAAAGGGACTTTTTGAACAAAATATTAAAAAAACAGATTATCTTCTTTTAATTCTAAAGGGAGACTATCAATGAATAAAAAGCAAAAACGATTTTTCTGGATTTTAGTCATCCTGATTGTTCTGCTGGCTATTATTCCTGCTGCAAAATTTTTAGAGATTTATAACCGGACCCGACATACCTTTTTATGTGATAAAATTTTAATTGTCATACAAAGTGATGATTGGGGAATGTGCGGTGTTAGGGACCAGGAAACCTATGATTATCTCATTGAGAAAGGATTTGCTCTTGATGAGGATCCCTGGGGTGTATACTCCCTTGAAACAGCAGAAGACTTGCAGAAGCTATATAATGTCATGGGAAAACATCATGATTCAGGTGGTAATCCACCGATTATGACATGTAATTTCATACTTACAAATCCGGATTATTCGGCTATTGAGTCCAGTGGTTTTCAGGTTTATAAAACTATCACCATTGCCGAAGGCTTACCGGATCAGTGGCCAATATATAATTTATTTCCTGCATACAAAACCGGCATTACAAACGGATTTATTTATCCGGGTTACCATGGTCGCGAACACTTCAACTCGGATGAATGGCTGAACCTGCTTCGCAAAAATGACCGGGCAGCCAAAGCGCTTTTCAAAAAACAAATGACATTCGGTTATGCTGCCTTATGGGAAAAGATCTATGGAGAATACTTTATATCTCCTGATACTTTTCGTCCCTATACAGCACAGCAGGAAGTTATTCAGGATGGTGTCCGGCTTTTCAAAAATATATTTGGATTCTCTCCGTTGACAACCGGAGCACCGGGCTATCTATGGAATGATGATACTGAAAAAATATGGTATGAAAACGGTATCCGTATCATTCAGGCGGGAAACCGTCAGCATATGGGCATATCAGCCCATGGTAAAATTCTTCGGGGAAGAGAACGGACAATGGGGGAGAAGAATGATTTAAACATGATCTATTTAACACGAAATTTTGATTTTGAACCCTGGTTGTTTCCTCGGGACCTTCAATCTTATCTTGATGAAATAGAGCTCCTGGTCCAGACTGGCGAACCGGTTGTCATTTCATCACATAGTATTAATTATATCAGCCGATTGAAAAACTATAGAGACAGGACATTGCCAATTTTTGATAAATTGCTTGGGGCCATTGAAGACAGATATACGGATGTCTATTATATAACGGATGCTCAGTTGGCCCAGGCTATCAACGAGGGTTCATTTGAAACAAGGAATAACAAAACCGTACAGATTCACAAGAAAAGCGGTTTCATTCATATCTTTAGTGCAAGTCTTCGAATGATTGTATATAAAATTAAGCAAAGGATACAGTGATCCGTAATCCGGTACTGCGAATAGCAATTGTTGGCATGTATCCTTCTCATGCCAATCAGATTTTTGAAGGTATTATGCGCGTAACTGCCAGCCTTGCAGATGCGCTTGCCATATTGCCGGAAACAGAAGTAACGGTCCTCACGCCGCATCGTATACGCCATTTTTTGAAGAAAACCACGGTACAAAAAAAGGATCATTTAATTATAAAAAGAATGAATTATCTGACCTATATATTTCATCTCTTAAAAAACAACCTTTACGATGTAGTCAACATACATGGGGTGTCATTGTTTACAGCTCTTGCACTTATTTATCAAATCCGAAACAGACAGAACCGGAACACTGTCTATACAAGCCATGGACTGGTTGCCATGGAAAAGCAGATGGGGTACCGCTATTCTCCATCGATGGTTCTTTTTGAAAAACTGTTAATATATTTCAGCCATTCGATTACCACGATTTCATCCAGAACCGGTCAATATATACTTCAGAATTACAACATACAACAGAAAAAGATAACCGTTATTGGAAACGGGGTTAATCCAGACTTATTCAAACCTGCCGGAAGGGTGAAAAAGAAAGAAAATTCCGGACAGATTCTTTTCGTGGGAAGTTTGCTTCCTGTTAAAGGCCTGGATTTTCTTTTTTCGGTTCTTTATGATATCCAGGATCCATTTATCATGCACCTGGTCGGTAAATCAACACCCTATTTCGAATCATTAAAAACAAAATATCAGGCTCTGTTTCATCAAAAAAAGATAAGGTTCCATGGCGCAAAATTTCAGAATGAATTAATGAAAATGTATGCGTTCTGTGACTTTTTGGTACTTACCAGTTATTATGATCAATTTCCGCAGGTGGTTCTTGAAGCGATGGCTATGGGTAAACCGGTTCTGTTATCCGATCGAATCGGATCCAGCGATATTATTCAACAGGGCAAAAATGGATATATAATACCCTATGGAGATCAAAATGCCCTGAAAGAAAAAATCAGTGACCTCCTCAGGCATCCTTTGAAATGCAGAAAAATGGGACAATTCAGCCGCAGAGTTGCGGAGAAAAACACCTGGCATAATATTGCGGTTCAATACCGGCAATTTTTTCCGTCCCTTCACCGAATCAAAAATTCTTAACATTGTTTTTTAATGATTTAAGATTATGTTTCAAAAATGGCATATATATTGCTTTTTAGGCTCTCAGAAGTAGAAATGAGGCCGTCCAATGTCTAGGTATATTGTTAGGAATCAACCTGTTGGCATAGTTATTTCAATCGTGCTGACAAGTGTCATATTTTCCTATTCTGTTTATGCAAATAACTATTATATAGCAGAAAACGGAAACGATGCTGGTTCAGGATCCCTGGCCAGTCCCTGGAGAACCATTGCCAGGGCCAATTCGGTATTACAGCCGGGGGATACCGTATTTATACGTCAGGGAACCTATCATGAGGATATCAACCCTGTCCGGTCCGGATTATCCGGTCAGCCAATTGTATTCAAGGGATATCAGGATGAAGAAGCCATAATCAGGGGGTATGGCAGCAATCCTTCCGAAGAAGCAGTTGTCGCATTAGGATATCCGGGTTCAATTGTGGGGTGGGGTTCCGCGAGCTATATTGTGATTGACGGATTAACAATCAAGCCCAATGATGCACGGTACGGTGTAGCCATATATGGAAGTGAAAGTAACCATCTGATTATTCGTAACTGCAAAATCATCAATGAAAATCCGGGGAGTCCCGACGAACAGGCTATGCTGATCGGGCATGCGCAAAATACGCTGGTCGAAAATAATTATATTGACGGTGATTGGGATATCGGCATTATCACAACAGGATATCATAAATATACCATAATTCGTGGAAATCAAATATTTCACCCCGTAGGAAGTTGTATTGACATTCAGACCAGCTATGGTGTCAACCAGGCCTTTCTGATTGAAGATAATGAATTGGGCCACAGTCGTATTGAAGATGGCATTCAATTTGAACCGGATTATGCGCTGCCGTTTGATGAGGGAACCTGGCGGGGCGTTGTTATTAGAAATAATAAAATTTATGACAATGCAGAAAATGCCATCGATTTAAAAGGTGCTGCCAATGTTGTGATTGAGGGAAATGTTATGTGGGGCAATCGTGGGGATAACAATGGAGAAAACAACATCAGCGGCGGCATTGGCGGTGTCATGAAAGGAGATTCGGATCATACACAGGCCTATGATATTATTATCCGGCGTAATCTGATATACGATAATCTGGGAGGCATTTTTGTGACAAATTACGGCTGGATTGTTGTACACAATACCATTATCGGTAATAACCGGACATATGCGGGTCCGGATATATCAGCAGCGGCTGTCGAAAGTGATCCATGTGATTATGCAAGGCGGGCTCCAAAACTGACAGCAATTATGCTTCATGAATATAATTTTGAAAATCTTCGAGGCTGTGTGGTAAAAAACAACATCATGGGCGGCAATCATCAAGGGGAAATTTCTCTCATTACATCGTCCGATCTGAGTGAAACCGAAATTGATGGCAATATGTATTTTAACGCCGATGGGGTGCAACTGGTTGATTTCAGGCAAAACTGGAACTGGGAAAAAGTGAATTTTAGTACTTATTTAAACCGTCTCGAAGCCATCAGCGGTCCGATTGGAAATGAAAGTCATTCTTTTGAAGTGACTGAACCCGGATTAAACCTTGCCAATGATGCGCCTTATGGTGAAGGATCCTATGATTTTACTCTGCAGGCCGGATCTCCGGCGATTGATTCAGGGCTCCAACTTACAAAAACTATCAATTCCGGATCTGGAACCCAGTTACAGGTTGAATACGCAAAATACTTTTTTGACGGTTATGAAATTGTTGAAGGGGATGAAATACAAATCAGTTCAAACGGTCAGAAAGCAAAGATTGTGCATTGTGATTATGACAACAATATTCTGACTCTGGACAGATCCATCAGCTGGCTTTATCAAGATGGTGTCAGCCTGGCATATGAGGGTTCTGCTCCGGATATCGGGGCACATGAATTTGAAGAAATCGCTTCAATACCTTTATATATTGAAATGGGAGCATCTTCAACTTCAGGCCCCGCACCGCTTGGAATTCAATTCGCAGGCAATGTTGATGGCGGTAAGCCGCCATACAGCTATCTGTGGAATTTCGGGGACGACTCCCAGTCATTTGAAAAAGATCCTTTTCATTTATTCAATTTATCCGGTATATTCAACGTCATCTTGCAGGTTACAGATCAAACCGGAACTTCAAAATCAGTACAAATATCCATTGAGGTCATTGAAGAACTGGATGTCAATATTCTGGCTTCAAACACAACCGGAGAGGCCCCATTGACGGTATCTTTTTTCAGTGAAGTATCGGGTGGACAGGAGCCATATGAATATACATGGGATTTTGGAGACGGCGTGATGTCCAATGAGTCCAATCCGGAACATACCTATATGTCATCAGAAAATTATACCGCAACCTTAACCTTAATCGATCAGAAAAACCGGGTAACCATGGAGAGTATTGAAATTGAGGTTTTTGAAAATCCGCAATCGTTGACATTGGCTCCTACCGCCACGATTTATACAGACATGAGTCCGAATCAATGCGGACCATTGACCATTACCCTGAAAACATCAAAGACAGTGACAAATGTGCCTTCGCCGCTTATTCTCACGGAAAGCGACCAGACTGTAACCTATATTGAAATGAGCGGTTCTGTGCCCGGCGATGAATTTATGGGTACCTTGATTATTAATCTGAGTATTGCACCCGGACAGGGAATTCTCACTTTGCCGATTAATTCATTGATTGATCAGGACGGCAGAAAAAACAATGAAATCTTATCGGGTTCATTATTAAATATTCAGGAAGACTGTGCCCCTCCGTCAAATCCAACAGGTCTGGACATCTCTTTAAGCTTTCAATAGCAGGCAGGGGAGAGGGATCAATTTTCACATTATTTGTTTTAATTTTATAATTAGAGGTCAATCTGATGCTGAAGGATTATATCAGGATTGCCAGACCTGACCACTGGTTCAAGAATGTATTTATCCTTCCGGGAACCCTTATGGCATGGCTGGCGGATCCTGATGGAAATCTTTGGACCCGCCTTGTTCTTCTTTTTTGGGCCGTTATGGCAACGAATCTGGTTGCTTCCAGCAATTATACAATAAATGAACTTTTGGATGCGGATGAAGATAAAAAGCATCCGGATAAAAAAAACAGACCGGCGGCTCTGGGGAGGATACGTTCATCCATTGCTCTTATTGAATGGCTGCTTTTGGCAGTGACCGGTTTAGCTGTATCATGGTTTATTCATCCGATGTTTTTTGCCACCCAATGTGTGCTTTGGCTTCAGGGAATATTTTACAATGTTAAACCTTTTCGGACAAAGGACGTTCCATATCTGGATGTTTTATCAGAATCCATCAATAATCCTATCCGGTTTTTACTGGGATGGTATGCCATACGAACCGGAATGATACCGCCAATCTCGCTGATTTTTGCTTACTGGATGCTTGGTGCGTATTTTATGGCGGTAAAAAGATTTGCCGAACTTCGCTATATTGGTAGTTCAAAAACAGCCGGTGTATACAGAAAATCATTTTTATACTATACTGAAGAACGTCTGATGAATTCAATTGTCTTTTATGCAACTGCATCCGCTCTTTTCGGGGGTATATTTCTTATGCGTTATAAAATTGAATTGATACTGTCTGTTCCTTTTATTGCGGGATTTATGTCCTATTATATGAAACTGGGTTTTATGAAAGACAGCCCTGCACAGCATCCGGAGAAACTTTACAGACAGGTCGTTTTTATATTATACGCTGTCATGACAACATCTATTGTCATTTTTTGTTTGTTTGTTAAAATTCCATGGATTCAAAAAGCATTTCAATCCACTGTACCCGGTGGATTTTAAGTAACAATTTGAGGAGGAAGAAAGAGTGAAATCGGATCAAAAGACTCAAAAACTTATTGATTTCATTAAATGTCATCATTATTTACTGATTTGTTTGATCCTTTTGCCTTTCGTAATCTATTTTACGATTGTCATGC
>Ga0272441_10011657_pt1 | contig 12997 bp, 8 predicted proteins | sample SSMProp6N_FD_193582 | JGI IMG/M metagenome (GOLD analysis project Ga0272441, IMG submission 193582) | Marine sediment archaeal communities from Little Sippewissett salt marsh, Falmouth, MA, United States - SSM-Prop-6N | ecosystem: Environmental > Aquatic > Marine > Wetlands > Sediment ...
TGGTGCAACGCCGCATGTTTTCCCGACGGCAATGCTGCTCACGGGCGGACCGTGCATTTGGGGAGCCGACATTGCCGCGACGATACCGACCGGTTCATACTCTGTGATTCGATCCGTGTATTCCTGGTGGATCCTCAGTAAGGGTTGGTCGATAATGGCGATGGTAACCCCCCTGCCGTCGATTCCCTGTTTGTGAAGAGATCGAACGCCAAGTCCCGGATTCTTACCTTGCTCAAGAAGAGCCGCCGGATCGAAACCATTGGGCATCTTGTCGGATTCGGGCCAGACGGTTCGACTGTCGAACGGCATTGTCTCAAGCAGTTCGAGATGCTCTCTCAAATCGAGACGGGCCAATGACACACCCGCAAATCCCCAGAAGGAATCGAAGCGATGAAGGTCATCGGCATTCCGTAGGACAATCTGACGTTTTTGGCCAATATCGATCCACGTGCCTCCGGTGTTGATCCATAGAAGCGTGAATGGCGTTGAGTAGTTCCTCATCCTGCCGAACCTGGCGCTCATGCCGGAATAGCTCTGGTCGAGTATCACCATACCACCGTCGCCTTTCGTCGCCTCCTTGTCGGCATGCCCAAGCAGGGCTTTGAGTTCTTCCGGCGTTGTCAGTTTATAAGCCAGCTTCCCTTCCGCCGCCGCACGACGGGCAATCTTCGCGGGATTTGGTTTTGTCCCGGCCTCAGTTCCTACAGAAGAGATGAAGATAGCCAGTGATGTGAATATCAGTATTGTCCTGAATGATGTCAGTTTGAGTATCTTCATATGAAGAGTCTCTTTCGAGCCTACAAGACGATATTCACCAATCGGGATTTAATGACGATGACCTTTTTCGGTTCCTTGCCGGCCATCGCGGCGGCCACTTTTTCATTGCTCAAGGCCTTTTGCTTAATCTGCTCTTCGTCCGCATCGGCCGGGACAACGATTCGGTCCTTGATCTTGCCGTTGACCTGCACGGCCAACTCGATCTCTTTCTCCTTGATGAGCTCCTTGTCGTATTCGGGCCAGGGCTCATAAGCGAGGCTTTCACTATGGCCGAGCTTCTCCCAGAGTTCCTCGGCGATATGAGGCGCAAACGGGGCGAGAATGAGAACGAGCTTCTCGATGGCGGCTTTGGATCGTTCGGTCTGCCGGCTGAGATGATTGACGAAGATCATCATCGCGCTGATCGCGGTGTTAAAATTGAAGGTCTCGATATCGTCGCCGACCTTCTTGATCGTCTGATGCAAGAGTCGGAGTGTCGCCTCGTCGGCGTCGGTTTCCTTCACGGCCGCGTCCAGCTTGCCTGTGTCCTGGTCGATGACCGCTCGCCAGAGTTTAAACAGGAACCGATGCACGCCCTCGACGCCCTGCATGCTCCAGGGCTTCATGGCTTCCAGCGGGCCCATGAACATCTCGTACAGCCGCATCGAATCGGCGCCGTAGTCGGCGACGACCTTGTCCGGATTGACCACGTTGCCGCGGGACTTGCTCATCTTCTGGCCGTCCTCGCCTAAAATCATGCCCTGATTGATGAGCTTCTTGAAAGGCTCTTTCGTGCTGACGTAACCCAGGTCGTAAAGCAGCTTGTGCCAGAAGCGGGAATAGAGTAAATGCAGCACGGCGTGTTCGGCGCCGCCGATATACAAATCGACGCCGGTCCGGCCCATCCAGTAGCGTTCTTTCTCCGGCGCCCAGCCCTGTTGGTCATTATCCGGATCGATATATCGAAGATAATACCAGCAACTGCCCGCCCACTGGGGCATGGTGTTCGTTTCACGCCTGGCCTTGGTTCCGTCGGGCAATGTCACATTAACCCAATCGGAAGCGTTGGCCAGCGGTGGCTCGCCCGTCCCCGTTGGCCTATACTCGTCGACCACTGGCAACTTCAGGGGTAATTCGTTTTCCGAAAGTGGGATGACGCGCCCGTCCTCGGTGTGCACAATCGGAAACGGCTCGCCCCAGTAGCGTTGCCGGCTGAAGAGCCAGTCGCGCAGTTTGTAGTTGACTGATTTATCGCCCAGCCCTTTTTCTGCGAGCCAGTTGGCAATCTGCTCTTTGAATTCCGCCGTGCTCAAACCCGTAAACTGGCCGCTGTTGATCGCCCTGCCGTCTCCGATAAAGCACAACTTGCCCTGCCGGGCTAATTCGGCTTGCTCAGCATCCGGAGGCTCAACAACCTGAATAATGGGCAGATGGAACTTCGTGGCGAACTCGAAGTCGCGCTCGTCGTGCGCGGGTACCGCCATAATGGCGCCGGTTCCGTAGCTGATCAAGACATAGTCGCTGATCCAGATGGGGATCTTTTCGCCGTTAACAGGGTTGATAGCGAAGGCGCCGATCGGTTCACCTGTTTTCTCCTTAGCCAGGTCCGTCCGATCCAGGTCGCTTTTTCGTGCCGCTTCTTCACGGTATTTCTGGACGGCGTCCTTTCGATCTTCGCTTGTGATCTTATCGACGAGCGGATGCTCCGGCGCCATGACCATATAGGTCGCACCGAAGAGCGTGTCCGGCCGAGTGGTGAACACGCGAATCGTTTCATCGAAGCCATCGACCTTGAAATCGACATCGGCTCCGATGCTCTTGCCCACCCAACCCGTCTGGAGTTTCTTGATCGAGTCCGGCCAGTCCACGTCCGCCAGATCGTCGAGCAGCCTCTCGGCATATTTAGTGATCCGCAGCATCCACTGGCGCATCGGCTTGCGGAGGACCGGGTGGCCGCCCCGCTCGCTCACGCCGCCGATGACTTCCTCGTTGGCCAGAACAGTTCCGAGCGCAGGACACCAGTTGACGGGAACGTCGGCCTCGTAGGCTAAACGGTGCTCGTCGATGTACTTTTGTTTTTCAGCGTCGCTGAGCCCTTCGGGGATCGACAATTGCTCGATGGGTTTGGCCTTCTGTTCGGTCTCGTCGAAGAAACTGTTGAACAACTTGAGGAAAATCCACTGCGTCCACTTGTAGTAGTTCGGATCGGCCGTGGCCACTTCCCGGTCCCAGTCGTAGCTGAAGCCCAGGGCTTTGGTCTGCCGCCGCATATTGTCGATGTTCTTTTGTGTGGTTTCCTTCGGATCGGCGCCCGTTTGGATCGCGTGCTGCTCGGTAGGAAGGCCGAAAGCATCCCAGCCAAAGGGATGCAGAACGTTAAAACCTCTCATGCGTTTGTAGCGGGCGACGATATCGCTTGCGGTATACCCTTCCGGATGGCCGACGTGCAGGCCCAGGCCGCTCGGGTAGGGGAACATGTCCAGCACGTAGTATTTCGGCCGCGAATCGTCGTAGTCCGGCGCCTTGAATATGTTGGACTCTTCCCAGAACCTCTGCCACTTCTTCTCGATGTCGCCAAAACGGTAATGACCTTTATTCGAACTCATTTATTTGTACATCTCCTTTAGCAATCCAGTCAACCGATCTTTCGTGCCACAATATAGCAAAAACGTGAGAAAATCCACCAAAATCCAAGATACTTGGTTGGTCAGAGTAAAACCATCCCCATCCCGATGAACGATGATCGGGATGAGGCTGCCACCCAAAATATATAGACAGGAATTGGGTGGCAGCCTCAAGCTTGGATCACGCTAAAACGTGGTCCGAGCTTGGGGATGGTAATCCTTGCACTGGAAGCAGAAAGGTTGGTTAAAGACGCTGCCGTCACTGTAGCTATAGGCTGATCTGTGCTTCGAGGTTGCACACCACGGGGGCTTTCCATCGTCCCTCAAGGCCCCGCCCCTGAAGGCGAATACCGACGGGCTCGAATGGGACCTCCAGGTTTGTGATATCAAAGCTCACACGAAATGCCTGATTTTCCAGAGGCTCGATGACGGGACGGGTGAGCGGCAACGTCCGGTTCTGACCGTCTGTAAGAAACACATCGAAAAAGTTGCCCGTATCCAGGCAGTCGTAGCGGATGTCAAAGCCGATTCCATTATTGATTAATCCTCCGAAGCCAAATTCAATCCAATGTCCCTCCGGGATTATGGCATAACAGCTATACCACTGTTTAGCGAGAATCTCTTGAAGATCCAGCGGAACCCTCTTTAACAACTCTTCGCCATCTTTGGTAGACAACGCTTCCCATCCGTTCCCCTCAGGATCATAAGCGTTGAGAATCTGGACTGGAAATGCCCACCGTGTATCGCTCTGGATGGGCAATGTCATCCGGCTGGTGGTTTCCGTGGGTGTGTCGGCGCCCGAACTGCAAACATGAAGGGTACCGCCGACAAGCCCGATCGTAATCACAGCGGCTGTCATGAATCCCAATTGGGTACTGACGGCGCCTATGACGGTCGCCATCGTTCCGGTTTTCAACAGATTTGACGTCATTGTTATGGCGGCTGTTGCACTCTTTGTCCGTATGCCGGTGACCACTCCAAAAAGCGACAGACTGGTCAGGAAATATTGACGCCCGTATCCTCGATTATGTAAGCGGCGTTTCAATGCATGTTTGGCATGAAAAAAAAAGCACTCTGGCTTTGAGTTCCGTGCCCCCCATGATGGAGGCAATCTGTGCATAAGAGAGTAGCTCGAAACATCGCAGGATGAGCACGTTTCTGTGCCTTGTATCCAACGTGTCGAGGGATGTACAAATCGCTTCAAACAATTCGGATCGCTCCGCCTGCTCCAAACTACTTTTTTGGGTTTCATCCGTCAATTGCATGAGAGCCTCTTGATCCACAATCGTGTTTTGCATGATGCGCTGATGGCCCTGAGGCCGAAGGGTGTGCTGAAATATGCCCCAGGCGCTGCGGTAAATCCAGGCCCACAGCGATGAGCTGCTCGTTGTTTTGAGCCTCGGCAAGGCCTGAATCATATAAAGAACGGTTTCCTGGGCAAGGTCCTGAGCTAAATGATAGTCCAGAGTCATACGGTACAAATAGACGAACACCCGTTGCCTGACGTGGGCACTGAGCACCCCCAGGCTTTCCCGGTTGCCCTTCTGGGCCCGGCTGACAAGCTCAGAGACATGGTGGATTTTTTTCATAACATCTCATTCTTTATATACCCATAACGCCTAAATTTGTTTCAGTTTAGCGCGGTAAAAATACAGTGAGCGCCCAGCCAAGTACATCTTTGTTTGATCGAGCAGTTTACCTATAAGACATCTTCACCAGGAACCTTTCATCTTACCTGGACAAGCCATACAGAATCCTTTTTTCCTTGCAATGGAGCAAAGATACGTTACAATGCGTATATTAGAGGGGTTTCGTTGGAGGAAGCCGAAATGACGTACAACCAGGAGGTTTTTGGCGTAATAATCACGAGCCGGTGAGACCGCGCGCGGTACGCGTCTTGAAAACAAAACAATCCTTGAAGGAACGGTGAAATATGAAATGGTCAAATGTTGACGGAATGCGATTAGTGCTAATTGGAGTTGTGGCCGTAATTGTGTTTAGTGTCAGTGGGCGAGTGAAAGCGGATTTCGTCTTCGGCGAGCGCACACATCTTGGGCCATCGATCAACAGTCCGGCTGAGGATGCCCAACCCTGTATTTCGGCTGATGGACTATCGCTCTTCTTCTGCTCCGAGCGATCTGGGGGATATGGTAATCGTGACGTATGGGTCGCAAGACGGGCAACGAAAAATGAGGGATGGACGATGGTGGAGAATGTTGGGCCGCCAGTCAACACCTCGTATCGGGACTCTGGACCGTGTATTTCGGCTGACGGTCTGTCGCTGTTCTTCGACTCTGACCGTCCAGGCGGATCGGGTGAGTCGGACATATGGGTAGCGACGCGGAAAACCAAATCCGATCCGTGGGGCACCCCGACGAATCTTGGCCCGACCGTTAACGCTTCGTCCTATGACGCGTACCCGAGCGTCTCGGCCGATGGGCTGATGCTATTCATGCAGTCCTACCGCCCAGGCGGCTGCGGTGGATATGACATATGGATGACGACGCGACAGTCCAAGAACGACCCCTGGACTACGCCGGTGAACCTTGGATCAATTGTCAACAGCTCGGCTATTGATGGTGACCCCTGCATTTCACCTGACGGCTTGGTACTGTTCTTTACCTCCCTGCGGCCCGGCGGATATGGTATCGCAGACTTGTATCTGGTGAGGCGTGCAACAATACAGGACTCATGGGATTCGCCTATGAATCTTGGGCCAATAGTCAACGGCTCGCCTGACCAGGGGAACCCGAGCATCTCGGCCGATGGCTTAACCCTCTATTTTGCGTCAAGCCGACCCGGCGGGGCAGGTGATTGGGACCTGTGGCAGACGACGATCAAGCCGGTCGTTGATTTCAATGGTGACGAAATCGTTGATGCTGCGGACATGTGCATCATAGTTGATCATTGGGGTGAGGACTACTCCTTGTGTGATATTGGTCCGATGCCTTGGGGGGATGACATCGTCGATGTCCAGGACCTTATTGTTCTGGCCGAACATTTGTTTGAGGAGGTTCTGCCTTCCGATTTGATTGCTTATTGGAAGCTCGACGAGCCTGAAGGCCACATCGCCCAAAACAGCATCAGCGATAATGATGGAGTCCTTCATGGAGAGCCAATCTGGCAGCCGCATAGTGGCAAGAAAGGTGGCGCGTTGGAATTCGATGGGATTGATGATTATATAAGCACTGATTTTGTTTTGGATCCTACGAATGGAGCATTCAGCGTGTTTGTCTGGATCAAGGGCGGGGCTCCGGGTCAAGTTGTTTTATCGCAGGTAGATGGTGTGAGTTGGCTGTGTACGGATTCAGTAGAAGGCTGCCTGATAACGGAGCTCAAAGGTTCCGGCCGATCTGCCGGTCCTTTGCGGTCGCAGACGGTCATCACCGATGGTACCTGGCATCGGATAGGTTTTGTATGGGATGGTTCACACAGAGTCCTCTATGTTGACGATATGATGGTGTCTGAAGACACGCAAGATAGTCTGGAGGGCTCAAGTAACGGTTTGTATTTCGGCGTCGGCAATACTCTCGCTGCAGGCACCTTTTTTTCCGGCTTGATCGACGACATCCGAATTTATAACCGGGCCGTGACACCATAGAGCAACACTGTTGTGATACGGAAAGACGAAGGGCTGGCAGCTCGAAGCACTGTCAGCCCTTCTCTTATATTGTTGCAGGTGTACTTCGCCGGACGGTTCGGTTCTTCGTGCGGAACAAGATACTTTTGTTTGTAGTGACGCCGTGAGGCGTTTTCATGAGATGCCCCTTCGGCAGGCTCAGGGCAGGCTCTGACGGGCATAATATAAACGGATTTAGAGTTTCCACATGCCGTCAGGGAGGACCTGGAGGGCGCCGGTATCGCGAAAGAAATTCAACATTGCAATGGCATAATCTACCAGTGCATCAGTCGCTTCATTCTGAGCTTCAAACAGTGCATTTTGAGCATCGAGGACTCTCCGACTGCTCACGCGTGCATACTGCATGAGTAAAAGGGTCTTTCTCAATCGTTCCTGAGCCAAGCTAAGACCTTCTGATTGAAGTTTGTATCGCTCGGTTGCTTCCTTCAAGTCACGATAAGCCTGACGAATTTCCATCGTGATGGTATCCGCGGCCAGATCGTACTCTCGCTGTCGCTGGTTTAAAGTGATCAGGGCTTTGCGATAAACGTTTTGCTCGACAACACGGTCAAACGGCAAACTCAGCTCGAAGTCTATAGTATAATCATCTGCGGCCTGCATGGTCAGCCGGTTACCTTGCTTATTCGAGGCCACGTTCGTCGTACCGACGATGCTTAAGTCGGCGCCAAGCGCATCCGCCGCCACATAGACTTTACGCTGTGCATCAAGAACAGCCTCCGCGCTATTCGTAAGGTCAAGGCGCTGATACAATGCCGTCTCGACGGCTTCATTTTCGTCAAAATCCGGGTCATGCATACCTGCCGTTTTGAGGGTTTCCAGGTTACTTTCGTCCAGCCGGATTTCTGTCGTTGTTGGCACGCCAAGCGTTATCTTAAATAAATCTAAAAGCGACCCATATTCTTTTACTGTTTGGACGTATATGTCTCTCGCTTTTAACTTCTCCTGACGCATTCTATCAAACTCTAATAAGGGTAAACGACCGGCATTCGTTAATTTTTCGACACGCTCATACAACCTGGTAATAGTGTTGTAGTTATCTTCTGCTATTCTGGTCAGTTTGTACAACTCCAGAACTTGATAGTATTGAGTAATAATCGATACAACAAATGTTTTGCGGAACCGATTAAACAAACGTATCTGATACAACACATCACGCTCAGCCTGCGTTAGATTTTCGGTGACCACCTTGCGGTCGGCGCCGCGAAGCAAGGGTTGCGTTACCGTTGCCGTCAAGACGGACGCAATACCCCCTTCCATATTGCCGGAAAGCACATCAAGCCAGGCGTTTGATATTTGAGCACTGATAAACGTACCCGTCGCCAATAGCCTGTTAAAACCCAAATTCCCCTCAAGCCCTATGACCTCATCATTCCAGTCGGCGTCGTATCCACCGCTGAATCCTCCGAAGTATTGTGTTTCGAATATATGCCGTGTCAGTCTCAGGTCCAGAGCCACGGTATAAAGAAGTTCTTTCTGAGACTGATAGTCCCGGTTATGAGCTGTTCCGACGGCAACGGCCTGCGCAAGGCTTAGAACACTGCCGGAGGGTAACGTTTTTCCAATTTGAATGTCGTTGGGGCATGGAGTGACATCGCTGATTTTATAGTTCGCCTTGGTTCCAAATTCATCCTGCCATTTATGATCGATAATCTGATAGACGCGCCGATCAGCATCGGCTTTATAGTTCTGGCGTGTGCAACCTGTCAGACAATACAAGCCGACGAGGCTGAATATTATCGAATCCAAAAGTTTTTTACTTTCACCCCTGCGAATCATCGGTTCTAAACCTGTTTCTGAGTACTCTTGAGTTTGGCTGTGTTTCGCGGGTCGGCCCAAGGCCGATCCTTGGCAAAGCTATAGAGTTCTTATCCCCACCAACTCGCCTGCAACCAGTTCCAGACCCTCTGGAATTCTGATGATGATCGGCCGGCCCCATTGGGGGACAGCCGGATTACGCCACAACTGCTCGGGCATCAGTTCCAGCGCAGGACCAATGTAGTCCACCTGACATTGGGTCTTTTGTTCCGGCGGTCTATTCTTGACGATTTCGACCGGAGTCTTTTCTTGGACCAGGCCCAATTGAGTTTCGCTCACGTAGGCCACGATTTCGCTGGGCTTGAGCTCGGCTACCGCCAATATGGAATCACCGGCTCGAACGACTTCGTCGGCTTGGCGGATCACGTCTTCGCCGGGTCTGCGCAAGATCGCCTGGTTCGCTCGGCCCTGAATCGAGATCACGACGCCGGCGAACGGGGCTTTCAACTCGATCACCCGACGTGCCTTCAAGGCCTCAAGCTGTTCCACAAGCCCATGAACGAGTTTTTCTTGAACCCGTATTTCTTTTCTTATCACCTCAAGAGCGCTGTCCACGGAGGGGTGCTCTAACTGATGCAGAGCAAAATCATCCAGCCTCTGCTTGGCTTCCACGAGATCTGCCTCAGTCTGCGCGAGCAAAGTTTCGTTCTCTTGTACCTTCTTGGCCAAACTATCGTGCTGCGTCTTTGCTTTCTGCAATTCATAAGGTGCGACAGCATCTTCTTTGAGTAAAGCTTCGGTGATGTTTACCTCCGCCGCCAAGTCAGCCAGGAGTACACGATCAGATGCGATTTGTGCTTTCAGTGCCAGTATTTGAAGTCTTGTCTGGTCGGCGTCGACGAGAAATCGCCTCATCTCAACGGCGAGGTTAATCTCTCGATCCGCCTTTTCGGCCATCAGAGCTTCTTGGGTCGGGACCAATTGCGCCATCAGGTGTTCTATTTCGGCTGTGGCAGCATCGAGTTGTGATTTCAGCTCAGCCTCCAGGATGCTTTCGTTTTCAAGGACGGTGTTGATGACGGCTAATGTCTGTCCGGCATCCACTTTCTCGAACAGATCGACGCGGATATCCGTCAACCTCCCTGTGCATGTGGCGGCGACCTGACGAACCTGTCCCCGGGCCATGCCGAGAACCTCGAAACGCTGCGACCGGCGAGAGAAAAGCACGACCACACAGGCCAGGGCGCCCAGCCACACGAGGACCGGCAAAAGGTGCAAACGCCAACGAAATGAAAAGTTACCAAGGCTCATCCTTTTCATCCTCTCGCTCAAACCTCCAGGAGCCTCTCCTGCATGGTCAGACTGACATTTTCAATCCCCTCGATGCTTTGTAGCTCAGAGAGCATTTGCTGGCTTTTTGCCGTGTTGCGCAGCATCAATTGATACGCGTATTCGACTTCCGAGGTCCCGAAGCCGGTATCCTGGGCCGAGATGAGAATAAAGCTGCCGCAAAAGCGTCTCAGAGTCGCGAGAATCGGATTGTCCGGCGCCACCTGGCCTCTGTAGGTAAAACGCAGAAAGCCGTTATGGGGTTGGTGCGTTCCGAAGCCGGTCACGTAGAGATAGATCGCGATCAGGCTCAGGACAATGGTCCCGACGATGGCGACGGCGTAGCGTTGAGAGCCGGCCGCCATGCCGACGACCAGCGAGCAGAAAATGAAGGCAATGTCCCGGGTGTCCTTGACGATATTGCGAAAACGGATAATCGCCAGCGCCCCCATCAGGCCGACGGCGGTAATGATGCTCGTTCCAATGACGGCCATCACCATCGCCACAACGATGGTAATCAGGATCAGCGCCTGCACGAAAGACCGTGAATAGGACAAGCCACTATGCGTGAAGTAGTACACCCAGGCCAGAAACTGCCCGAGCACGAAGGCGAGCAACAAGGACAGGAGCACCGCCTCTGGTGTAAAAGGGCTCCCCGTGGTGGAGACCCCTTCCAGAACTTGCCAGATTCTATCCATCGTTTTCCTTCCCCAACTGAGGGGCACAAAATCTTAGTGAACACGAATTTCTAATTGAGGAGGCATACTTCGAAATCGACTGTTGGCGCAGGTTGTAATATTTCACCATGTCGGTCAGCCAGGCCGGGAAATGACCGGTAAATTTAATTTCCAAAACGACGCCGTTTACGTTGTACGGATTTCGTCGCCATCCCGATCCGTTGAGTCTGACTTCCGGCTGATTGGTGACTTTGTACGCCATCTCCCGGTCGAACGTCACGCGCACTCTGTTATGGGAATCGCCTTCGAACGCCTGCCGCATATAACGCACGAGGATGGCCGGCCTGGCTTGAATATTATTCATATACAATTGAAACTGGCTGAGCGTTTCAATGTCGGCCTTAAAATTCTGCGGCGGCAAAGGCCGTCCGGCGAGCAGGGTTCGTACATCGCGGTCCATCACGCGCGTCCGGCTTTTCATAATAATTGTGTTCAACCGGCGCTTGATCTCGAAAAAGCGAGGGTACTCCGGCTCATCCGTGTAGCTGCGGATACGCAGCTTGAAGCGGTTCTTGTGTCCCGTGAGACTTTCCCGGCACAGTTGGAGATCCTCCGAGTCCAAATACAGGCTCACGATTGGATAGTCGCCCCATCGCTGGAGTTTACAGTACCGATCCACCTGCAAAAAAGGGCTGATATACCGAGCGATGGACGTTGCCATGGACTCGGTAATATGGTATTTCAACTCATAACGACAGCCCAGCGTCCGGTCGCCGCCTAATGGTTTGGGCTTTTTTGCTGTGCCGGAACGTCTTTCTCGATGAGCAGGGTTCCGGTTCTGTTTCGTATTTTGTTCTGTTGACTGAATGTCTGCCTCACAACATCATTAAATCAAGGGTCGTATAAATTCATCAATTATTATAGGACGTGACGGATGTCTTAGCAACCGTACATATAGCGCAAAGCGTTGATGATTCTGCTTTTTTTTGCCGTCCAGCCGAAGTATTTAATCCGACAATCCTAACTATTGTAACATATATAGGCTTGTTAAGTCAACAGTATTTTGGCTCGCAGAACAGTTCACAGTTCTATGGCCTGAGTATTTAGGCATTGAAGTTACGAGACTGCTTGCAGGGAAAAATGTGCCTCTTCAGCAGAAAGTTTGAGGTTTAGAGTTGCCATGATATGATGCCGCTTAAGGGCCCGCCATTCGTACCGGAAATCTTAATTCTCCCCCATTAACCCGTCAATTTCTGCTTATCCCACACCTGTGTTCGGCCGATAGTATCAAGTGGCTCAGATATTCGACACCTATTGCCAAGCAAACCACCAAAGCCAAGAACGCGAGGAACGCAGACATCGACTGAAATTAAGTATGGCGTCCCCAGATATCACAAAGAAGGAGTGCGAAAAATGTTCGACGATGATCTTTTGAGAACTATGTACGTCGAGTACGATATCCCATGTGACCCTTTGGTGCGCAGCCCGGCAGATATTGCGCGTTTCACATCCGATTATACGCATAGATCGGGACATGCCGTGACGTCGGGCAGCCTTGCCCGTTACCTCCATAACATGAGGAAGCGGGGCGAGGCAAAAGGTGGGCTCCCCAAATTGCGGCGCGCTTACAACGGGCGAAACTAGCAGCACTATTTAGTGGGGATAGCCACCTAAGGATATCTGGGGACATCATACTCAATTCTGTGCCAAAATAGGTAAGGCGTCCCCGGAATTCTTCAAAACAGAAATGAAAAATGAAAAGACAAAGTTGTTAAAGTCTGGTTTGAAAAGACGGAAGCGAGCAAAGAAGAAACACTCTCTAATCCCGACAAAGCATTATTACGACTTCAAAGGAAAGAAAGCAGAAGAAGCTTTAAGTATTTTGGCAAATAAAAGTTTCTTGGAGGATTGGTGCTACCCTAATCCTAAATTGCCAAATGGAAAAGAATTGACTGATCTTCTTGTTGTGTTTGATAACATAGCAATTATTTGGCAAATTAAAGATGTGAAGCTAAAAGGGAAGCAAATAAAGGAATCAGATTTTCGGAAAACTATTAATCAATTATCTGGGGCTTATCGGCAGTTATTTGAACTGAAAACACCAATAGAGCTGAGCAATCCCAGACGAGGAAAAGAGGCTTTCAATCCTGATGCAATTGAACGAATCTATCTTATTGCTGGGTTCTTTGGTGACGCTCCCTTCTTCATAAAGTCAA
>Ga0272441_10011658_pt1 | contig 12996 bp, 6 predicted proteins | sample SSMProp6N_FD_193582 | JGI IMG/M metagenome (GOLD analysis project Ga0272441, IMG submission 193582) | Marine sediment archaeal communities from Little Sippewissett salt marsh, Falmouth, MA, United States - SSM-Prop-6N | ecosystem: Environmental > Aquatic > Marine > Wetlands > Sediment ...
AACTACTGGAATGAGCACAATGCCCTGGTGAATGCCGGGGTGGATGCCTGGTGGCCGGATGAAGGGGACTGGTTCAATTTCCACGAGCGCATGAAGCGGCATGAGCTCTACTATACGGGCCCGCTCTCGAAACGGCCGAACGTGCGTCCCTGGAGCCTGCACCGCAATGGCTACCTGGGTATCGCGCGCTGGGGCGGCTGGATGTGGCCGGGCGATCCGTTCACGACGTGGCGGACGCTCGAAACCCATATCGCCATTGGCATCAATCACTCGCTGAGCGTGTCGCCATTCTGGAACTCGGACATTGGTGCGTTCTATACGCAGGGTGAATACACGGCCGAGCTGTACTTGCGTTGGGTGCAGTTTGCCGCATTCAATTCGCTGATGCGGTGTCACGGTCGAGGGTGGGAGAATCGTCTTCCCTGGGCGTGGGGTCTGGGCAAGCCTGGCTGGGGCGAAAACAGCTACGCCCCGCCGGCGTCCGAAATGAACAACCCCGCGATTGAACCAATCGCCAAGAAGTATATCGAGCTGCGCTACCAACTGCTGCCCTACAACTACACACTTGCCTGGCAAGCCCGCACGACTGGAATGCCCATGATGCGGTCGCTGTGGTTACACTACCCGAACGATAAGCACGCTTGCGCGGTCCGCGATCAGTATTTCTGGGGGCGCGATTTGCTGATTGCCCCAGTCCACAAGAAGAGCGCGACCTCCAGAGAAGTCTATCTGCCGGAAGGCACCTGGTACGACTGGTGGACCAGCGAGGCCGTTGAGGGCGGAAAGACCATCACTTGCAGGGTGGACATCTCCACCATGCCCATTTTCGTCCGCGCAGGGGCGATCATTCCGTTCGACCCGGTCCGTCAATACACCAGCCAGCCTGTGGATGAACCCACGACGCTCAAAATATACCGAGGTGCCCATGGGCAGTACACCTGGTACGACGATGACGGCATCAGCCTGGGTTATCTCAAAGGCGATTCTGTCCAAACACTGATCGAGTGGGATGATTCGGCCAATCGCTTGACCCTTGAGCCAACAACAAAGCATAAGGTCACACGGAAATTAGAAATCGAACTCATCCCGGATGGTGTGACCGAAGAGATTCGATACACAGGTCAACGAGTCGAGCTGGAATTCTGACAAGATGGGAAACCAGAGCATGTTCATCCGACAACACGTAGGAACTATCGCCGTCAGTCTGACGTTGTGCTTCGCCGTAACCATCCTGTCGAGTGGGACGGCACTCTGCGCCGAGCAGCAAGCGGAACTGGCGCCATCGGAACTTACCTGCGAGTACGCGACCAACCCGCTGGGCGTCGATACGCCCCGACCTCGCTTCGGCTGGCTGCTTGAGTCCGACCGGCGGTCGCAATTTCAGTCGGCGTATCGCGTCCTGGTTGCCACGAGCGAGAGACAACTCCACGCAAACGTCGGCAACAAATGGGACAGCGGAAAGGTCGATTCCGACCGGTCGGTGAACGTCGACTATCGGGGAAAGGCGCTGGTCAGCGGGGAGAAGTGTTACTGGAAGGTCCGGGTCTGGGACAAGCAGGGCCAGCCATCGACGTGGAGCCAGCCGGGCAGCTTCGGAATGGGGCTCATGGAGCATAGTGACTGGAAAGGTCAGTGGATCGGTGTCGCGCCCCCCAGCACGCCCTCGACGCACAAGGATGTCGAGAAGCCAAGCCGGGCGAATGTCGCCTTGGCCGCCAAGCCGTCAACATCCTTTGTGTCGGGCCATGAGACGCTTGATGCCGTCAATGATGGCTTCAGACCGGCCCATTCCAATGACAAGCGCTACGGCGCCTACGGCAACTGGAGTCACAAAGGCACCCAATGGGTTCAATACGACTGGAGCGAGCCGGTCCACGTTGACGGTATCGATGTGTACTGGTTCGACGATAACCGCGGCGTGCGACTGCCAAGAGCATCACGCCTCCTCTACTGGGACGGCAAGGCGTTCATGCCGGTCAGAAATCCAGTCGGTCTGGGCGTTGAAGGCGATCAGTACAACACAACGACTTTCGAAGAGATTACCACGTCGAAACTCAAGCTGGAATTCGACTCAACCGAAACGGCTTCCACCGGCATCCTCGAATTCAAGGTTTACGATGCCGGGAAATCGCCGAAGTTCCCTCCTATCGTCAAAGTCAACCGCTTCGTCGCGTTGGCCGCCGCCGCCACCGCCCCCTCGCCGCTGCTGCGCACGGAGTTCACCGTGACCAAGGACGTCCGGCGGGCGCGCGTCTACATCTCGGGCATCGGGTGGAGCGAGCTTTACCTGAACGGCCGGAAGGTGAGCGACCGCGTGCTCGATCCGGCCGCCACCGACTATGACAAGCGGGTCTTGTACGTGACCCACGACGTGACCGGCCAACTGAACAGGGGCCCCAATGCGCTGGGAGTGATGCTGGGCAACGGATGGTACTGCGAACCGGGGCGGCTACGATATGGCGACTCGCCGCGAGTCTTGCTTCAAATGCAAATCGAGTACACCGACGGCAGCACGGCCACGGTGACCAGCGATCCCGCCTGGAAAACGATCGACGGCCCCATCCGGCGAAACAACTTCTGGAACGGCGAAGTCTACGACGCTCGCTTGGAGAGATCCGGCTGGTCGCTGCCCGGCTATGATGATTCGAAGTGGACGGCCGTGACCGTCAAAGAGGCCCCCGGCGGCGTTATGCAGTCGCAGATGATGCCGGCCATCAAGGTCAACCAGACGCTGGAGCCCGTGAAGCTGAGCGTTCCGAAACCGGGCGTTTGCGTCTACGACCTGGGCCAGGTCTTCGGCGGTTGGGCGCGACTGCGGATGCGAGGCCAGGCCGGCACCACCGTAACGATCAAGTATTCGTCCTATTTGCACGACAGCGGACTGGTCGACCAGAGCCGCTATCGAAGCGGCGGCGCGACGGACCAGTACACCTTCAAAGGCGATGGCGAAGCGATCTTCGAGCCGAGATTCACCTACCATCCGGTTCGCTACGTCCAGATCGAAGGCCATCTCGGCAAACTGGAGATAGACGACTTGCAGGGGCGCGTGATCTACTCCAACGTCGATCTCTCCGGCCGGTTCGACTGCTCCAGCCCCATGCTCAATCGGATCCACCAGAACGTCCGCTGGACGCTGACCAACGGTTTGTTCGGCATGCCGCTGGACTGCCTCTACCGGGAACACTGGGCGTGGACTGACCCGGCCACGATCACTGGGTCGCTCTATCCGCGGCAGCACATGCCGCTGTTCTGGACCAAGTGGCTCGAGGATATAGCCCACGCGCAACAGCCCGACGGCAACGTCCCGCGAATCTGCCCAAACTACGATGTCCGTCCAGGCTTCGATCCTGCATGGGGCGGGAACTACCCGATGCTGGTCTGGTACCTCTACCAATACCTCGCGGACGAGCGAATGCTCCGTCACCACTACGCCGGCATGAAACGGTGCGTCGACTACCACACCTCGATTGCCGAGGATGGCATCATCACGCGCGGAATCTATGGCGACCATATGCTGCCGGGCAAGTTCCCCGGCGATGAGCAATTCATCTCGCGGGAGACGCCGCCGCCGCTGATCTGGACCGGCTACTACTATCGCGGCGCGTTGGTCGTCTCCCAGGCGGCCCGCCTGCTGAGAAAGACCGAAGACGCGAAGCGCTACGCCGAGCTGGCCGACCAGATCAAAGAGGCATTCAACCGCACGTGGCTGAACCGGGGAACTCACCAGTACGCCACCGGCTCGCAGACGGCCAACCTCCTGCCGCTGGCGCTCCAGATCGTCCCGCAAGACCAGCGGGCGGGCGTGCTGGAGAACATCGTCAAGAGTATCGCCACGGAGCACAACGGACACTTGCACACGGGCAACACGGGCACGACGTGCATGATCGACACGCTTGCCGCGGAGGGCCACGCGAACCTGATGGTTCAAGTCGCCACCGCGAAGACCTATCCCGGCTGGGGGTACATGGTTGACCAGGGCGCGACGACGATCTGGGAAACCTGGGGGGGGCACGCCATGGCTCACGGATACCCCGGGGCCGAAAGCATGATCATGTGGGCCACCATCGACGCGTTCTTCTACAACGACCTGGCCGGGATCCGGGGACCGGAGTACTACGGGCCGGCTCAAATGGTGCCCGGCTTTCGCCAGATCGAAATTCGTCCGTTCGTGGTGGGAGATCTCACCCACGCTCAGGCCTCCGTCCGCACGGTCCAAGGCGTGATCGTATCCGGCTGGAAGAAGGACGGAAACGCGCTGACCCTCGACGTGACTATCCCGACGGGCGCCCGGGCCAAGGTGAGCGTGCCTGCGATAGGCTTGAAGAACGCCACTATCACCGAAGGCGGCACGGTGGTCTGGAAAGATGGGGCCTATGTGGAAGGAGTCGCCGGAATTGCTGCTGGTAAGAAGGAGGTCGGATGTTACACGTTCGATGTGGGGTCGGGGCAGTACCAGTTCACCGTGGAGTAGTTCCGGCAGGATACAGCCCGTTGCTCTCGACCATTGCAGCCGGCGCCAGGGGCAGCGCGGCAGATGGGAGTTCGTGGTCAGCCCCTTCCTCACACTTTGCCCTTGATCTGCGGGTGGGGGGAGCAGCAAACTCTAACCCACATTTCTCACCAGCTCTGGCCGCCAGTGGCCGCTTCTCGCCTCAGGCGGCAGCCTCCGTGCGAGCCGTCCTCGACGTATCCACTAGGGATACGCCTGCGGAAGCTCGCGTGTGCGTCCTTGCCTGAAACGAGAATCGGCGCACTGGGCACGCGCAGACTGTCTGAGAGCCGGGCTCTGGTACTTGATGCTATCCCTCGCTCCTTTCACGAGATGCCGCGACCACGCCCAGACCTGGTGAGAAATGCGGGCTAGCGTCGGCTGTCTGGCTGCGGCCAGTGCCTCCTCGTCGGGGTTCCCCGAATCTGTCCCCGTGCGAATGTGATGGGCCGGGCAAGCGGAGATCGTGCATGTCAGTACGGATGCTCCTCAGGGCAGCCATGCGCGCGGTGTGCGTGGTGGCGGTGCTGCTTGCGGCTCAGGGCTGCACGTATCTGGGCAATCGCGGCCGCGATGCGGCGCAGATGTTCGACGTGGGGCTCACGTTCACGAAGACGCCGCAGTTCGGCATCTACGCCAACTGCCCGTTGGTGACTCCCGTGGGCTACAGCAAGGTGGATGGCACCTACGTGGGCCTCGGCGGCGGGAAGATGGGCACGATGGAGCATCGCCAGAACAACAAGGGCTTCCTGCTGTGGGGCCGCGAGGAGAACTCGTGGAGCGGGGGCCTGACCGACGAGCCGACGACGGAGACGAAGACGGACGCGGGTCTGGTGGGCATCGGCCAGGGACTCGCCAAGGGGGGGCAGACGTACAAACCGGCCTGCATCCATTACCTCCACGTCGGTTGGGTGGGGGCGACGGGGAACATCCACTACTACGAGATCATGGACTTCGCGGCGGGCTGGGCCGGCCTGGATCCCTCGGGCGACGACCGCGGGGGTTTCGAGAGCACTATGCTGGCCTCCGCCGACGCCCGTCCCGAGTCCGATGCGGCCGCGCAGCCCCCGCCGCCCCGTCCGAAGCCGAGGCGCGCGGGCAAGGCTGCCGAGCACAGGTTTCCCATCGAGCTGCTCGTGCCTTGACCTCCGCAGACGCCTCGCCCTATACTACGCGGGGAGGGGGCAGTTCCTGAGCGTGGGCAGGAGGGCTTGGCCATGAGACGGCAACGAGCACGCCGCGCGTGGCAGAGCGCGGCTCTCATCATCGGCCTCACAGCCGTTGTATCGGGCGCTCGGGGCGCCCAGAAGCCCGAGTGGCCGCAGTTCCACGGCCCGCGCCGCGACAACATGTCGACCGAGACCGGGCTGCTCAAGCAGTGGCCGGAGGGCGGGCCGAAGCTGGTGTGGACCGCGAAAGGCATCGGCTCCGGCTTCTCCACGGTGGCCATTGCTGGCAAGCGCATCTACATCACGGGCAACATCGGCGACCATACGGTGATCGCGGCGCTCCGCCTCGATGGACGGAGCCTGTGGCAGGCGCGCAACGGCCCGGCGTGCCGCCACCAGCACGCGGGCACCCGCAGCACGCCGACCATCGAGGAACATCGCCTCTACCACATGAACGCCGACGGCGACCTGGTGTGCCTGGACGCCAGGACAGGCAGGCACCTGTGGGGCCTCAACATCCTGAAGAAGTTCGGCGGGCGCAACATCACCTGGGGCTTCGCCGAGTCGCTGCTCATCGATGGCGACAATGTGATCTGCACGCCCGGCGGCCAGGAGACCGGCATGGTCGCCCTGAACAAGATCACGGGGACGACGGTGTGGACGTGCACGGGGACGCGCGACAAGCCCGGCTACTGCTCGCCGACTCTCTTCGAGCACGGGGGCGTCCGCCAGATCGCCGTGCTCATGTCCCGCTCGGTGATTGGCGTGAACGCGGATACGGGCAAGCTCCTGTGGCAGGAGCCGCACGTGTGCCCGTTCGAGGAGAACATCACGGCCCCGCTGTTCCACGACGGGCGACTGCTCATCTCGACGCGGACGACGGGCACGCGGCTCTTCGAGCTGAAGACGGATGGCGACCGCGTGACCTTGAAGGAGCGCTGGGGAACGGCCGCCCTGACGAACCAGCACGGCGGCATGCTGGTGGTGAACGGCCACATCTACGGCGAATGCCATGGCGGACAGCCGTGGGCTGTGCTGGACTTCGGGTCGGGGACGACAACCTACAAGGGCCGTGGCATCGGGCGGGCCTCGATCACCTATGCGGACGGGAGGCTCTACCTGCTCAGCTTCAGCGGCACGATGGCCCTCGTGCGGCCGGACCCCCGGACGTTCGCGCCTGTGAGCCAGTTCCGCGTGCCCAAGGGCGGTCGCGGCCCGTTCTGGGCCCACCCCGTGGTCTGTGGCGGACGTCTCTACGTCCGCCACGACGACACGCTGTTCGCCTACGACATCGCGGAGCGGTGAGCCGCGGCCCGCGCCAGGCCCGAAGATCCGGAAAATCCGTCGCCCCTCTTGCGCTGCGGACCGCTTTATGGTATGGTTCCCGTCTGCCTGGGGGCACAATGGCCCTGCGACTTCGCTCTGCATCTCGCGCCTTCCCAGCTTCAGAATCACGACGCGGCAGTGCCTCCGTCTGTGCCGCCAGAAGGGAAAGACCTGACCCCGGGTCTGCGAAGAGAAACGAGGAGCGCCAGCAATGCGCCAGTTCGCCTGCGTGATCTGCCTTGCCGGGACCGGGTGCTTCTATTGCATGTCGGCCGCCGCCGCCGAACCGGCGGACACAAAGGTGGTTCTCGATCTGGAACAGTGCATTGCGGAGGCGTACGGAAACCACCCCCGCATGGTCCAGGCCAAGGCAAGCTCGAGGGCGGCCAAGGCCAGGAAGTCGCAGGCGAGAGCAGGCTATCTGCCACGGATCGACGCGGAGGCCAGGTGGCAGCGACTGGACGAGGAGCCGAGCATCGATGTGGGCCTGCCGAACTCGCTGCGGGAGGCGATGATCGATGCGGCAGCGATGAACTTGTACGCGCGGACGGTCGGCGACCTTGGGTCGGCCTTCCCTGGGGGCGGGCTTCCAGCCAACGCACTTTACACGTCGATCCGGGACGCCGTCGAGGCGCAGGCGCCGGGCGCCGTCCGGGTCCCGCTGTCGGGCCGGGAGGTTCGCACAGCGGCCGTGACGCTGCGCCAGCCGTTGTTCACCGGCGGCAAGATCCACCATCGCAACCGTCAGGCGGCCCTCGGCGTGGAGCTGGCCCGGGAGGGGGAGGACCTGACGAGGCACACCCTGAAATTGGAGGTCACGCGGGCCTACTACGGCGTGGCGTTGGGCAAGGATCTCATCGACGTGGCGGAGAGCAGCCGCAAGCGCCTGCAAGTGATCGTGGACATCACGGGCGACCTCTACAAGGTGAGCCATCGTGCAACCGAGATGGATTTCCTCAAGGCGAGGATAAACCTATCGAAAACGGAAGCGGTCGTTGCGCTGGCGAACAAGTACCACCAGCTCGCCCTCGTGCAGCTCAAGGAGGCGATGGGCATGGAGCTGGGGACGCCGCTGGACATACACGCCGAGCACCTCGTTGCCCGCCCGCAGAGGAGGCTTGTGGCCGGCCAGTGCGTTACCGAGGCGCTCGGCTCGAGGGCCGAGCTGCGTCAGGCACAACTGGCGGCGCGCGTGGAGCAGAGCGGGGTCTCGCTCGCACGGGCCGAGTATGCGCCGGATATCAGCCTCTTCGTGAGGTTCCATCACATCAGCGACAACGAGGGGTACAGGAACCCGAACGACGAGAACCAGTGGGTCGGCGGGATCTGCGGGACGCTCCCGATCTTCAGCGGCTTCTCTCGTCCGGCGAAGGTCCGCGAGGCCAGGAGCAGGTTGCGGCGCGCGGAGGCGCGAGCTCACGAGGTCCGGCAGCTCATCGCTCTCGAGGTCCGAGCTGCGCTGCTGGAGGTGGATGAGAAGCGTGAGAGCCGCGAGGCAGCGCGCCGGGCCATGGACGACGCGATCGCGCGCAACGAGCTGGCCAAGAGCGGCTACCGGCACGACATGGTGGACGTGGAAGACATGATCGACGCGCAGTTCGAGGAGCTCGAGGCGCGAGCAGCTTACCTGCAAGCGGTCTACCACTACAACGTGGCCGACGCGTACGTCGTCAAGGTTCTATGTCGTTAGGGGCTGCCGAGCCATGTGCGCTCGAACATTTCCAATAGGCGCATTGCTGTTGGCTGCTGGCGCGTGCGGGGCGGCCGGGGACAAGCCGCTCCTCCTGGCCGGCGTCACACGAAAGGCGCTCTACACGTATACGGCGGAAGAGGTCAAGGCGGTGACAAGGCCGTTTGTCAATCTCGTTGGTGAGCGCGTGGGCCGGACGACGAGACTGGAGTACTTCAGTGAGACGCGTGACGCGGTTCGAGAGGCGCTGCAAGGCAGGGTCCAGTTCATCTTCAGTGAGGCCACGGACGTCGTCAGGCTGGAAAAGAAGCACAAGATCCGTCTCGTTGCGATAGGCTGCGCCGAAGGGGTGGACGAACCGGCCACTCGAGTGAGCAGGGCGTGTATCGCCGTGCATGCCGACAGCGGGCTGCGGCAATTCGAGGACCTGCGAGGCAAGGCCCTGGTGGTCGCCGAGAACGGCGAGACGATGCCATACCTTTACCTCGACACGCTGCTCGGAGAGATAGGCATCCTGGAACGGGGGAAGTTCTTCGGCTCGATCATCGAGTGCAAGGACATGAATACGGCCCTGGACATGGTCCTCGCCCGCCGAGCTGACGTGGCCTGTGTGACCGACAGCGATCTGCAATGCAAGGCCATGCACGACGGGCGGGTCAAGAGAGGGCAGATCGTGTCCATCAAGCAGTCCACCGAGACTTACCCCGCGCTCACGGCATTCTGCCTCGAGGGCAGGGTGGACGAGGGGTTGATTCTGGCCGTCCAGAAGGAGTTGATCAATATTCACAAATCCGACGAAGGCAACCAGATGCTCATCTTCTTCAAGATAGCTGGGTTTGCTCTTGTCAGGTCGGAGGAGTACGATGGCGTGCGCGATCTCGTTCGTTACGTTGACGAGTTGCGCAAGCCTGGACGACCGAAGTGATCCGCGGCGCCCCCCCTTGGCCTCCTGGCTCGATTACTGATCCGTCGGACTGGCCTCTTGCGGATGCTCCGCTTGCCGCCACTGGCGCCACCTTTCCACCGCCAGGTCTCGTTGGTCCTGAGGAGCTGCGGGGTCGTAGCCGAAGCTCTTCGCCGTCTTCCTGAGAAGCAGGTCAAAGCTGCCCGCACGCACCTCCGCCTCTTCACTGGCAAGCCCACAGTTGATCAGAGCGTCCAGCCCATCAGGGCGAGACTCGCGCATGAGGATCTCGTAGATGCAGTCCTGAAGTATTCTGTCTTCCTGTGATAGCATGTTGACAAGGATGGAGAACTGGGTTGGCTTGATGAGTTCGTTCAGCACGGCGCTGTACGTGTACTTGGCGAGGCCGCCTCTCCGCAATCCCGCCGCCACAGCTTCGATGACCTCATCGGGGTTGAGCCCGATGCGTGCCAGAGCGGTAGCCGCAACCGCTCCAGACCCCAGTCTATCGCTATGCACCACGCGGATGAGCTGGGGCACGGCCTCGGCGTCCTTGAGTTCTCCGATGGCATTGATGATCACTTTGAGGACGAGTCCTGTACTCTCGCCCCCCTCCAGAGCCGCGCGGAGCAACCCCGCGGCCTCCTCGCCAGCGATCTGCCCCAGAGCTTCTGCTGCCGCCTGACGCACCATCATCTGGTCTCCCTGGGGCGCCAGCAACTGGCCCAACCTGGGCACAGCCTTCTTGATACGAAGCTGCCCGGCCACCACGATGGCCTCTCTGCGGGCCAGGACGAACGTGTCGTCAAGCATAGCAAGGACGGTTCCAGTGGCTTCCTCCGTCTCGTAGTTTCCTAAAGCCCTCACCACCGCTGCTCGAACGGACCCGGACGGATCCTTGACTAGAGCCAGCAGTTCATCATGGGCCTGGGGGATCCTCAAGTCGCGAAGCGCGTCCACCGCAGCCAGGCGAACCGCCACCGCGACATCGTTGCGGGCGACCTTGGCCAGTGCGTCGAGCTGGCTGGCTCCACCGACGGCTGCCAGCGCTTCAACCGCGTGCTTGCGGACATCCTCATCGGGGTCGCCCAGAGCCATGCCTCGCAAGACCCCGATGGCCTCCTCCCCCCGATGCCTGAACAGGAAGTCGATCAACCAGATCCTGGCTTCCCAGCACTCCTGGAACGTCTCGCCTTGCGGGCTGAGCTCTACAGGCACTTTCTCCTTGAGCAAGGTGTCTGTCACGATCCCGCTGATTTCCTCCCGCACCTCGGCCGGCTGGCCTGAGAGCCCGCCCAGGAGACCGACCACGCGCTGCTTTGCGGGAACTACGGCGAACGCTCCAGCCTTCACATGGTCGGCCACTGCCCGGCGCAGCAACGGCGACGGGTCGGCCAGCACGCCGGTGAGGAGAGCCGCCCTTTCTTCCTGGCCGCCTGGGCCAGCAGTGCTCAGGTAGACCTCGAGCGCCTTCCAGCGCACCCTGGCCTCCTCTGGCGACTCTGCGTCCGCCTCCTTGGGCGCGGCACCTGGGAAGATGTGGAGATATGCCAGGCGTTGGGCACTGCTTCCGCCGAGGCGCTTCAGTATCTCCAGCCCTGCAACGCGATCGTCGGGCGACCTGCTGGCAGCCAGGCGCTCGGCCTCCCGGAAGCGCGAGAGCGTGAAGAAGTGCCACACCAACAGGGCAGCGGCCGCCGCCACGACCGCGGCCGCCGCCACACCGAGAAGGAGCGGCAACCTGGAGCGCCGCCGGGCACGGAGTGGCTCGCCGCTCCAGACCGGCGCCGCCGGGGTCAGCTTCTGAAGCTCTTGCTGCAAGACGGCCAGAAACGCCGCCGCGCTTTCCCAGCGCTCCGCGGGGTCTTTAGCCAGGGCCTTCAGGACGATGCGCTGAAGCGCCTCGGAGATGGAGGGGTTGACCGAGCGAGGGGGCTCGGGCAGTTCGGAGATTATACTCATGCGGATCTCGAGGGCCGACCCGGTGAACACGCGGCGGCCGGTGAGCATCTCGTAGACCGTCGCGCCAAGCGCGTACACGTCGGATCGCGCGTCCGGCTCCCCCGCGTCCGGTTTCGCCTGCTCGGGAGGCATGTAGGCGAATGTGCCAAGGACCATTCCCGGCGCGGTCAACTGCTCATCCACGTCGAGCCGCTTGGCCAGGCCGAAGTCGGTCAGGTACGCCCTGCCGTCACGGCCAATGATGATGTTGGCTGGCTTGACATCCCGGTGGATCACCCCTTGAGAGTGAGCGTGCTCCAGGGCTTCAGCGATCTCCGTAGCGACCTTCAGTGTCTGAGGGACAGAGATCTCCTGTGTCTTGAGAAGCTCATTGAGAGCCTTCCCGTCCACATAGTCCATAGTGAAGAACCATCTGCCCTCGAACTCTCCAATGTCGCGCACCCGCACGATGCCTGGATGCTGAAGGCGGGCGATGGATCTCGCCTCCCTCCTGAAACGCTCGACCTCTCGGTCCGTGGCCAGCTCTCCCGCCAGGAGCATCTTGAGAGCCACCACGCAATCGAGCTCTTCGTCGTGGGCCTTGTAGATGGCGCCCATTCCCCCGTGGCCCAGCTTCCCGAGGATTCTGTAGCGGCCCACGATGGATCCGCTGAAGCGGGGGAGCGACGTGGCGCGAGGGTGGCGGGTAAGCTTGGTGCTGGCCTGGCTCAAGGCGTCGGCGACACGCTCCGCGCCACCACCCGCATCCGTGGCGTCGGGCAGGCTGCTCAGGATGCTCTGGTATTGTTCCTGAGTGACAAGCTGCTTTCGCAGGAGGATGAACTCAGTATCGGACGAGGGATCAAGCCGGTCCAGCTCGGCGAGGCAACGGTTCAGCTCAGCCTTGGATGTTACACCGTTCTCGAAGGCGATGAGGCAACATATGCGCTGTTTGCGGACGTTCATACCACCCTCCCACACCTGGTCCAGACTCTACTGGACCCGTGCGGTTATATCGCTGAGCCTCCAGCGCTGGCGGCCCAGGCGCGACAATAGTAGTAGATCCCTCGCCGTATGTCAACGAGTATCGGCGACATTCGAGCTTTTGACACCCCGGCCGGCCCGCCAATGGCGGCAGCACGAGCGGGCGGCGGCTCGGCCCAGGCCGGCCCTCGGCTTCGCTCGGGCTGGCGTCGAGGAGCGCAAGAGGGGCGGTAGCCCCTACTGGATACTCGATCCCGGACGCACGAGTCTGGCCCCGGATCTGGGGGACCTCTGTGCCGCGATGGGTTCCCCCTCGACGTGCCGCTGACCGGAGGGGATGGATGGGGGATTGGAAGGGTGGATGGAGGGAAGGCAGAACGCACGCGCTCCATTCTTCCACCCATCCCCTCGTCCCCGCAGGGGGGAAGACCCGGTGGGCTTCGGGCAGCTCCCACGGGAATACCCCACCATTCCGGGTCACACTCCGGAGGCA
>Ga0272441_10011659_pt1 | contig 12996 bp, 11 predicted proteins | sample SSMProp6N_FD_193582 | JGI IMG/M metagenome (GOLD analysis project Ga0272441, IMG submission 193582) | Marine sediment archaeal communities from Little Sippewissett salt marsh, Falmouth, MA, United States - SSM-Prop-6N | ecosystem: Environmental > Aquatic > Marine > Wetlands > Sediment ...
AAGACGACCGAGCAGCCGGTCGTGCGGACGGCGATCCGGGCGGCCGCAGTCACGTTCTGGTGTGCACTGGTCATCTCGATCTTCTGCTGGCTCCCCGTCATGCCCCTCCCGGTCACATTGGCCGACGCCGCCCTCGGGCTTGCGTTGTGGGCCTCACTCCTGACATGGGCGGTGCTCCGCGTCCTCGTCGTAGTGATCTGGACACCCGAGAACCGCTTCACGCTGCGGTCGCTGATCCTCATCAACATCTTCGTGGGCACGCTCCTCGGCTTCGTGGTGAGAGGCGGCTTCCGTCCCGACGCCGGGCGGCTGGGGCCGCCGCAGTTCTGGCTGGCGGCGCTCTTCTTCGCGGCGGCCGTGGCCAGCCTCATTCTCGACGAGCGCCGATGGCGCGAGATGAAGCAGCGGCGCAGAGAAGACGAGGACGACGACGGCCCTGCCCGTGAGGACTAGGGGCCGCCGGGGCCCGCCTGGGGCGGCTCCGGCTCCACGGGCGGCTCGGGCTCGGGGGGCACCTCGGGAGCCGGTTCGGCAGGCGGTTCCGGGTCGGGCACGGGCTCCGCGACCGGTTCAGGCACCCCGGCCGGGGTATCTGAAGGCGGCTCCGGCTCCACGGGCGGCCCGGGCTCAGGTGGGGTCTCGTCCGCTGGTTCGGCTTCGCTCTCGAGTACAGGTACTCTGGCGAAGGCCTCGTCCGAGGGCGGCGCCACGGGCCATTCCTCCTTGCCCCTGTCCTCCTCGGCGACCAGGAAGGCGGGGTCTTCGCGGAGCACTTCCAGGCCCACGCGGAGAACGTCGACCTGAGTAACGACGCGCACCCACGCGTCGCCGAGGCGACCGCGCTTCTGCACCCCCGCCGCGACCAGGGGCTTCTCCAGCGCCGCGAAGTCGCGCTTGGGGCCGACCCTGTGGCTGCGGATGAGCTCCTTCTGCGTCTCGTCGTCGAGGCCGAGGAACTCGTCGAGCGGACAGCCCGAGTTCTCGTGCTTCACGCCGAGGTAGGGCACGTCGGCCAGTTCCTCGACGATGTGTATCGTCGAGTCGACCTTGTGGTCAACGCCGATGAGGACGACCTTGCCGCCCAGCTGGGCGGTCCTGTAGGTGGCCCTGTTCTCGCCCCAGCAGAAGGTGAGCGCGTTGTCAATCGTCGCAAGCTCGTGGGCGAGCGGCCCGTATATCGCCCACGAGTAGACCGGGTGACGGCTGCGGACCGCCCCCGCCATCCGCGAGAGGGTCAGGCCGGTTATCCCCGTCCACGCCCGCATGAGCGTGGGGTCGGCCGGGCCTCCGGGCTCGTACCTGGTGAAGGCGGGCATGAGCAGCGTGCCCATCTCGCCCACGACGTCGAGCAGGGCTGCGATGAGAGCCTGCGGGCCGCCGTAGACGGTGCCGAGGCTCTTGAAAGAGCTGTGGACGACGAGGATGTCGCCTTCCTCTATCCCGAGCTTGCGGAACTTGTCGGCCATGACGTCGCGCGTGAGTGCGCCCTCGGGGACGGGCTCGGCCCCCTCGCCCTCCGCCGGGGCCATGCCGACGTCCTGCAGCGACTTGGCGGTGAACTGGCCCTCGCGCATCGCCTCGATCCGCTCGGAGGCCTCGTCTGCCTTCTTCAGCGCGCGGTCGACCCGGCGGCGGAGCTCCGCCTCCTCGCGGTCGATCTCCTGCAGGTCCTCCGAGCGCTTGATGCCCTTGAAGTGACGGCGCCGCTCGGCTCCGGCGCTGCCCGATCGCCGGCGCGCTATCACCTCCTTCTTCGACATGATGAGGAGGTCGGGGTTGGCGTCGAGCGCGCCCGCGGCCGTCTCGACGAGCTTGCGCGCGTCGGCCAGACGCACCTCCGCCTCGCCGATCTCCCCCACCGTCTCGATGCCCATCGACACGACCGTCGGCTCCACCTTGCCGTAGTCGCGCTCCCGGCCGCCGGTTGCCTTCTTGTGCAGCTTCTCCTGTTCCTTCGCATCGAGCGCCAGGAGCTCCTCGATCGTGAGATGCGACAGCGACCGCCTGCCATCGGGATGCCGCGAGCGGCTGAGCTCCTCGCCCGCGGCGACCGCCGTCGCGGCCCCGTACCCGACGCCCACGAGCAGCACCTTGCCGCCCAGCTCCGCCAGGCGAACCACCATCCGCTCGCCGCCGACGGGGTAGGCGCGGCGCTCGTTGAGGCGCGAGAGTTCCTCCGCGCGCGGGCCGCGGTAGGCGCACGACTCGCAGAAGTGCCGGTCCCGCAGCGTGCCCGGGATATCGGCGAAGGCGGCCGGCAGCTCCCCCGTCGTCATCTTCTGCGCCCCGGGATCAGGGTCCAGTCCCGGCTTCCAGTCGGTGAAGGTGGGCATCACGACGGTGCCCGACTCGCCCACCGCATCGCAGACCGCCAGCGCGATGGCGCGCGCCCCGCCATCAACGGGCCCGAGCGACCTGAAGGAGGCGTGGACCATGACCAGGTCTCCCTCGGCGAGGCCCAGCTTTCTGAGCGCCAGCGCCACCGACTCGCGCGTGAGAATGCCCGCGTCGGGTGCCTCTTCGCGCTCCGGCGGGAAGTCGGCCTCCTCGCCCTCGAGCCTGATGGGCCGCTCGATTCGGCCCTCCAGCTCGTCGAGCGAGAGCGGCCGGAGGTCGTCGGTCTCGTCGCCGGGGCGGACCTGGACCGTGATGTCTGCCCCGTCGCCCGCCTGCAGCACGCGGACGAGCTTGCGGCGGGTCAGCTCCAGGCACGCGAGGAAGGTGCCCACCACGTCGAGGCGGCCCTCGACGTTACTCTCGGGCGGCTCTTCGAAGAACTCGCCGAAGCCGCGGACGGGCCTCTCGCGCAGGAGCGCCAGTATCTCCTCGATTCTCTCCTCGATCGACACGTCGTCGTAGACGAGCTGCGCCGGGCCCCCGCCCATCGTCTCGCGCATCAGGGCCTCGTAGGCGGCCGCGATGTGGTAGAGGTTCACGTCCTCGAACAGCTCGGACGGATCGGCGTCCGCCTCGGCCTCGGCCTGCGGGGCGTCGAAGCGTTCGCGCATGAGCCGACCGAAGCGCAGCCGCCGCCGCCCGGCGCGCCCCTCCAGGTCGATCGCCGCCTGCTTGAAACGTCTGTACTCGAGGAGCTGGCGCACGAGCTCCGAACGCGGGTCCTCGGCCTCGATCTCGTCGATGGCCTCGGCCGGCAGGAGCATCTTCGACTTGACCTCCATGAGGCTCGAGGCCATAACCAGGAACTCGCCGGCGCGGTCGATGTCGAGGTCGCGGATCTTGCCGAGGTGGTCGAGGAACTGCTCGAGTATCAGGGCCACGGGGATGTCGAAGATGTCGACCTCGTGCTCCTTTATCAGGTAAAGGAGCAGGTCGAGCGGCCCGGAGTAGGCGTCAAGTATGACGCGCTCGCCCGTGTCGGGCTCGGCCTCGGTGTCGCGGGCGCGGAATATCCTTTCGTCGCCCGGGGCCTCCTCAAGCGCGCCGCCCCCGTCCGGCGCCCCGGGACCCTCGGCGCTCTCGGTCGGGGCGCCGGGGCCTTCGGGCGCGGCCGGGACGGCGTCGGGGTTATCTGCTCCAGAATCCGGCGAGGGCACGGATCTCCTCCATCTTCGGGCGCGCTGTCTCGCGGGCCTTCTCGGCCCCGTCGGCGAGGACGCCCTCGATCCGCGCGCGGTCGTCGAGGAGGACCTTCCTCTCCGACCGGATGGGCTCGAGGACGCCATTGAGTATCTCGGCGAGCTGCTCCTTGCACTCGACGCAGCCGCGCTCGGCGGCCTTGCACTCCTCGGCGACCTTCGGCGCGATGTCGCCCGCGAAGGCGCCGTAGTAGCTGTGGACGTTGCATATCCCGGGCCGGCCGGGGTCGGTCTTGCGGATACGCTTCTCGTCGGTGATCATCGACATCACCTTCTTGCGCACCGCGTCCGGCTCCTCGCCCAGCGAGATGAAGTTCCCGTAAGACTTCGACATCTTCCGGCGGTCGAGGCCGAGGAGCCGCGGCGTCTCGGTCAGCTTGGCCTGCGGCTCGACGAGGGCCTCGGAGCCCATCATCGCGTTGAAGCGGCGGCATATCTCACGGGTGAGCTCCAGATGGGGCACCTGGTCGTCGCCGACCGGCACCACCTCGGCGTCGTAGAGGAGGATGTCAGCGGCCTGCAGCACCGGGTATCCGAGAAAGGCGTAGGTGTAGACGTCTTTCTCCTTCAGCTCCTTGAGCTGCTCCTTGAAGGTAGGCACCCGCTCGACCCACGGCAGCGGCGTCACGCAGGCGAGCGCCAGCGCCAGCTCGACGTGCTCGCTCACGTGCGACTGGACGAAGATGATCGAGCGCTCCGGGTCGATGCCACAAGCGAGCCAGTCGGCCACGTTGTCGATGGTGTTCTCGCGGATGGCCTCGGGCGTCTTGTACTCGCTCATGAGGGCGTGCCAGTCGACGGCGCAGTAGATGCAGTCGTACTCGTCCTGCAGAGCCGCCCAGTTGCCCAGCGCCCCCACCAGGTGCCCGAGGTGCAGCGGCCCCGTCGGCCGCATCCCGCTGAATACCCGCTTCTTTGCCATGCGTCACCTTTCAGTCAGTATCCTGATGAGCGGAAGACCGAGAATCTGGTCCATGTAGAACAGCACGTAGATGAAAGCAAGGCTGAAGGCCTCCCACACCGGCCTGATGAAGACGATGAGCATCACTATCAGCATGCCGAAGCGCTCGGCCCTGTCGTAGAGCGGGCCGATCGTACGCGGGAAGATCCACGCCAGGAACCGCGAGCCGTCCAGCGGCGGCACCGGCAGCAGATTGAACATGGTGAGCAGCACGTTCCATATCACCACGTTTGCGAAGACTACCTGCAGGAGCGACCCGTCCGGGACGAGGAACTTCACCTTCAGCAGGAGCACGAAGACGAGGGCGATGGAGGTGTTGGTCGCGGGCCCCGCCACGGCCGTCAGCATCATCCCCGTCCTACGGTTGCGGAAGTTGGCGGCGACCACGGGCACGGGCTTCGCCCCGCCGAAGATCGCCCTTCCCCTGCTCATGATGTAGATGAGGAGCGGCAGCCCGATGGTCATGAAGGGGTCGATGTGCTTGATCGGGTTCAGCGTCAGACGGCCCTTCAGCCGCGCGGTCGGGTCGCCGAGCTTGTCGGCCACCCATCCGTGCGCCACCTCGTGGAGGATTATCGAGTAGATCACGAACGGCAGCCAGAAGATGACGGGAAGGTACTTTTCCATGGATCGTTCCGCGGCTCTCGGGCGACGCCGGCGGCACCGGCAGCACCAGCGTTTCGAGGATTATCAGGGCATGGGGCCGGATGTCAAGGAGGAAGTTCCTCCGTTGGCCCCGCCCCCCTCCGCCCGACCTTGCGCCGCCGCTCGCCGATGATGTATGATTGGCCCCCTCTCGTAACGGAGGGTCGGCGATGGAGAGCTTCGGCGAGCGCGAGGCGGGCAGGCAGTTCAACCTGGAGTCGCTCGAGACTGTGGCGCGCCTGGTGGCGACGGGGCTCGGCATTATCGCTGTGCTCGTGGGCCTGGTCTGCGCGGTGGCGATATTCGCTGAGATCTACGGCACGGCGAAGGACCCCGCCAGCATCGAGGACACACTCGCCCAGTGGGCCGACGCCCTCGGCGGCACCGCCATCCAAGTGGAGATCGACGGAGAGACCTTCCCCGTCGCCCGCGCGGCGGCCGTGGCCGTCCTCGGGGTGGCGGGGGTGATGCTCTGCTGGCTGGCGATCGGCATCATGTTGGCCGGGGCGAAGATCGTCTCCTGGACCTCGGGCGACTACCGCGCAGCGAAGAAGGTGCTCAAAGAGGCGATGGCCGGGCTGAAGGGCAGCGGCAGCACCGGCACCCCGTAGAAGAGACGAAGGGAGCAGCGCATGAGAACTTCGCTCAGGTCGTGCATTCTGGCGGCCGTGGCCGCAGCCGTCTGCCTCACCGGTTGCGACGTGCCGCAGCCCGCGAGGCGAGCGGCGAGGCCCGCACAGGCCGACACCGACCTCGTCCCCGCGCCCGCGCCCGAGAGGACAGCGGCCGCTCCCGCTCCGGCCGCCGCTCCCGCCGTCACTCCGGCTCCCGCACCCGCGGGCCCCGCGGCCGAGCCCGCCGACGGGCCGCTCCCGCGCAGGTGGGTCTTCTCATTCGGCTACAGGCGCAGCCGGGAGGGCGTGGACAGCGTCAAGCGTCTCGTCGACGTAGCCGCGAAGCACGGCCTGAACGGCATGGTCCTCTCGTCCTTCGGCCTCGACAGCATCACGCGGTGGCGCGACGAGGACGTGGAGCTGCTGAAGGAGGTGGCAGCGTACTGCAGGGAGAAAGATGTCGAGCTCATCCCGACCGGCTTCTCGGTCGGCTACGGCGGCGGGGCGCTCGGGCACGACCGCAGCTTCGCCGCGGCGCTGCCGGCGGCCATCGGCCTCGAGGCCCGGGGCGGCAAGGCCGTGCCGGTCGACGGCGAGAACCTGCTGAAAAACGGAGACCTCGAGGAGCACGAGAACGGGCGTTTCAAGAGCTTCGGCTTCCACGACCTCCCGGGCAAGGTCACATTCGCCGACACCGAGGTCGTGAGCTCCGGCAAGGCCTCGATCCGCTTCGAGATGAGCGCCGCGAACGAGCACGGCCACGGCAGGATCATGCAGAAGGTGAAGGTCCGGCCGGGGACATCGTACCGCCTCACCTTCAAGATCAGGACCGAGGGCCTGCAGCCGGTCTCCGGCATCCAGGCGCTGCTGCTAAAGGAGAAGGGCACCGCCGCGAGCCTGCGCCCGAAGATCAAGCCCACCCAGGACTGGACGGAGGTCTCGCTCGAGTTCATCAACGCCGCCGAGAAGGAACTCCGCGTCTACGCCGGCGTCTGGGGGGGCAAGTCGGGGAAGTTCTGGATCGACGACATGAACTTCCGCGAGTACGGCACGCTCGCCGACGTCGTTCGCCGGGAGGGCACGCCGCTGGAGCTGAGCAGCCGGGACCGCGACGCGAAGTTCGTCGAGGGTCGCGACTTCGAGGAGATCAGGAATCAGCGCGACCTGAAGCAGGTGACGCTCACCGCCGGGACGGCCATCAAAGACGGCGAGATGCTGCTCCTCTCGTGCTACAAGGCGCCGTTCGTCGGTCACTCCTGGGGCAAGCAGATCAGCCTGTGCATGTCCAACCCCGACCTCTACAAGTACTGGGAGGCGCAGGCCCGCAGGCTGCACGAGGTGCTCGGCTACAAGAAGGTGCTCCTGTCGATGGACGAGATCCGCAACGGCGGCGGGTGCCTCTCGTGCCGCAGGAGAGGCATCTCCATGGCCGAGATCCTCGGCGACTGCATCACGAAGCAGCGCGCCATCTTCAGGAAGATCGACCCCGAGATAGAGGTGATGATATGGTCCGACATGCTCGACGCCAACCACAACGCCCGCGACAACTACTACGGCGTCGTGGGCGATTTCACGGGCTCGTGGAAGCACGTCCCGAAGGATCTGACGATCATGTGCTGGTGGCACAAGAAGAGGGACGCGTCGCTGAAGTTCTTCTCCGGGCTCGGATTCCGCACCTTCGGCGCGTGCTACTACGACGCGGACGACCTGCAGAACCCGAAGGAGTGGCTCGAGTCGCTCCGCAAGACCCCGAAGGCGACGGGCATCATGTACACGTCGTGGCGCAGGAAGTACGATCTGCTCGGTGCCTTCGGCGATCTCGTCTCGGAGAAGAAGTAGCGCCGGGCCGGACGCCCGGCCGCCGGGTCACTCGGGCGGCTTGCAGCGCGGGCAGGGCCTGTAGCGCTTCCTCGCCTCGCCCAGCGTGATCGCGATCGCCTGCTTGCGCACGTAGGCGCAGTCGGCCCTGTGGTAGTGTCGGCCCGTCATAGTGACGTAGACCTTGGTTGCGTCGGTGGTGCCGGACTTGGTCGGGTCGTCCTCGCGCGGCTTCAGCACAGGGGGAACACAGTACCGGCACGGCGAGTAGTGGTCGGCGACGGCGTCCTTCAGGCTCACCGCGTGCCTGACGCCGCGCATGCGCTTGCAGCCCGCGCTGTGATACGTGGCGCCGGTCGAGGTTATGTAGACGATGGCGTCGCCCGGGTCGGTGCTCGCGGGCGACTCTTCGGGGGCGGCCGCCACGGCCACCGCGTCCTCGGCCCACAGGCCCTTCTTCCCCCTCCGCGCCGAGGCCTCGGCCGAGCGGTACCTGTCGGTCCTCGAGTGGGCGTTCCGGCTGTAGGCGTAGGCGTAGCCGTCGCGGACCATCGCCTCGTTGAAATCGCCCCCGCCGCCGAGGCGGACGTAGGCCAGCATGCGGCCCGCGCGGTCGCGCTTGTAGAGCGGCTCGAACTCCAGCGTGATCTTCTTCCCCGAGAGGACCTCCTCGGCGTAGCGCGCCGAGAGCTTCGCCAGCGCCCGGATCGCGGCTTTGTCCGAGTCCGGAGCGCGCTCGCCCACGCGCACCTTGGCCGAGTCGATCAGCCCCGGAGTCTCGATGCCGATGAGGCGGACTTTCTCCTTCCTGCCGCTGATCGAGACCTCGATGGTGGCGCCGTCGAGGATGCGCTCGACCGTGGCCCTCATGGGCCTCGCGGCCCGGCACTCCCGCGGCGCCGCGCAGGCGAGCACCACCAGCCAGCCGCAGGCCGCGGCGGCGCAGAAGCGTTGGCGCTTGCTCATCGAGGCATCCCCCCCGTCCCCCCCAGGCGAGCCCGGGACCCGTGAATACTATATGCCCCGGCGGGGCATGGTGTCAAGCGCGAGCGCTCACGGGTCGGCGGGCGGGCCCTTGACCTGCCCATGCGCAAAGCGTATACTGTTGAAGGGCGTGATAAGGCGCGCGATGCGGCATGTTCACTGGTTGGTACGCTGATTGAGAGCAAAGAGAATAGTGCTGCTCGTCGTGCTTGCCCTTGCCGGGCTGACGGCCCTCGCGTTCATCGGCGTGGCTGTGTTGTGGCATTTCACGACTCCCAGCGAGACGCACAGTCTCCGCAAGTACGCAGGCTTGCGAGCGCGCTGGGACCAGAAGCTGGTCGGTCATTTCCCGGAGAGCATCCCAGAGACCGCAGGTCTGAAGAAGTTCTCTCATTTCCCTGGGTTCTTGCAGGGAGGCGCACACATTCAGCTTCGCTTAGAGCTGCCTCGATCGGAGATCAAGACGCTACGCGCCCGCTTCCTGCAGGAGCGGACGAAGTCTTTCTTCGGCGGAGACACGAACGATCACATGAACGTGGTCAACGGAATGCCCACAACGTTCTTCATGACCGGCGAAGAAGATCAGCACGAGTTCCCGGCAGACTACGAGGTCATGATATTTGACCCTGTCCTGCCCGAGTCTGAAAGACCGGACGGTCACTACTGGAATCATGGGCAGAGCCACGGTGTGGCCATCAGCGAGAAGAGGAACGAGATCATCTACTGGGCAGAATCATGGTGATGAATTCGCCCAACCAGCGGATGGAGCGGGGCTCATCCGCATGACGTTGGGCGTCGATGGGGGAAGATGGACATGCGGTTGGCGGCGGCACTCATGATAGCCGTGGGCCTCATGGGCTGCGGGCGCAATAGCAACTCGCCGAAATCGCCGCCCGAGGGCAGAAGGCTGGGCGACGTCAAGCTCTCTGTGGGAGCGACCAGACAGATCGTGGTGGATAAGCTTGGCGAGCCCGATTGGAGGAAGACCTACGTCTTCAAGGGCAGTTTGCAGAGCAATGGATACGGGCCGTTCACCGATCTCGGCCGGTTCATCAAGATAGGCCAGAAGTACGAGCAGTGGGACTACGTTGATGGACGCGGAGACATTCACGTGCTCTACTTCTCCGATCCGTCGCAGCCGCAGGCAGACCCGTCGAGATGGAAGGTGCTTCACACAGCGATTCTCAGGAGAGTCAGAGAGCCATAGTGGACTAGAGCCCGAGTTAACCAGCGGATGGAGCCTGACCGCTCATCCGCTAGACGTTCCGGCGCCCCCTACGCCGCCGCCGGCCTCGGCGCTCACCTGCATCCGAGCTCCAGCTTTCCGCGAGCATTGCCGATACTCATTGCCGCGGCCCGAACCGGGTCCGCCGGGGCAACGTACGGGGGGGGCGGGGGGGCGGGTTGGGCAGGCGTCCATTGGGAAGATCATCCCGGGCTGGCCCGGTCGCCTCGTATCTGTGGCGGAAGAAGCTCCACTTGGTCTGGGCGCTGCCCCTGGCCGGGGTGATGATCCTCATCGGCGTCGATCTGCGCGTCTCGATCGCGGCGCGGGGGCGCCTCTACGACGAGGCCGCGCTGGTGCCGCCGAAGCCCGTCGCCGTCGTGCTCGGCACGGCCAAGTACGTCGACGGCCGGCGCAACCTCTTCTACATCCGGCGCATGAGGGCCGCGGCCGAGCTCTACCGCGCGGGCAAGGTGAGGGGCGTCATCGTCAGCGGCGACAACTCGCGGAAGGACTACGACGAGCCGTCGGCCATGCGCTCGGATTTGATCCAACTCGGAGTCCCCGGCGAGTACGTCACGCGCGACTACGCGGGCTTCCGGACGTTCGACTCGGTCGTGCGCGCGAGGGAGGTCTTCGGCCAGCGGTCATTCGTAGTGGTCTCCCAGAGATTCCACTGCGAGAGGGCCATCTACCTGGCGCGCTGCGCGGGCACCGACGCCGTGGGCTTCACGGCCGCCGACGTGGGCGGGCGCCAGGGCCTCCGGGTCCGGCTGCGCGAGACGCTGGCGAGAACCAAGGCGGTCCTGGACGTAAACCTGCTCGGCACGCGGCCGAGGTATCTCGGCAAGCCCGAGGTCGTGACGCTGAGGACGAGCGCCCGGCCCGGCCGCTAGCGCCGCCCCCGCCGCGCTAGGTCAGCCAGACCGAAGCGTCCAGATCGACCGGCAGGCCCTTCGCCACGGACTCCTGGGCGGCGAGGGCCACCGCCGTCGCCCTCACGCCGTCGAGTGCGTTCGCGTTCCGGGGCGACCGCCCCTCGAGCACGGCCGTGCCCATCTCCTCGAGCGCGATCTGCCAGCCCTTGTCCATGACGTAGTTGACGGGCATGGCGGTGACGGCCTTGTCGTAGGGCTCGCCGGCCTCCATCTTATCCCACTCGGCGTTGAAGCGGCGCTTCACCTTCAGGCACGCCTCGAGGCCGCCCGGTTCACCGAAGCTGGCCGAGACCTCGGCCGGCGTGTTGACGTCGGTCCGCCCTGCATAGTGCTTCAGCGGCGGCATGCCCGGCAAGCGGAAGTACCGGGCCTCGATGAAGTCCTCGACGAAGGCGGACCTGTTGTCCCAGAAGACCTCGAGGTGCTCCTTGGGGTTCTCGAGGCTGGCCTTGCCTGTGGAGAGGATCGTCGCCGTGGCGCCGCTCTCGAAGCTGAGCGTCACGATGTTGTCGTTGTGGTGCGAGCCCTCGGTGGCGTAGACGCGCACGGGGTCGGAGTCTGTGAGCCACGTCAGGATGTCGTAGATGTGGCAGACCTCCTCGAGCAGGCGCGGGTTGCCCGCACGGCGGCCTATCTCGCGGTCCGCTATCCGGTAGAAGACGACGGGCTCGCCCACACGATCAGCCAGCAGCGGCTTGACGTCGTTGTAGGCCGGGGCGAAGCGCCGGTTGAATCCGACCGCCACCGGCAGGCCCGTCTCGGCGGCGACGGCCGCGACCTCGCGCGTCTTCTCGATCGTCTCGCCAAGGGGCTTCTCGACGTAGACGGGCTTGCCCGCGCGCAGCGACTCGACGGCGAACTTCGCGTGGAACTCCGGCCGCATGGCGATGACGACCAGGTCCACGTCGGCATCGGCGAGGAGCTCGGTGTAGTCGGCCGTCTTCCTGACGGGCGGGAACTTCGCCGCCGTCGACTCGAGGGCTTCCTCTTTGATGTCGCAGAGCGTGTGGACCTGGAGCATCTCGCTGTGGTGGGCGTTCTGGATGTGCTGCCGGTTCATGAGCGCGCCGCAGCCGATGAAGCCCACGCGGCATAGCCTGTCTGCCATATCGTCGTTCCTCCACTAAGCGGTGATGTCCCGGCCGGATTACTCCTTGTACTCCCAGAGGTCGTCGTTGGCCGCGACGCGGTGCACACGGAACGCGGCCACGTCGGCCATGACGTCGGAGCCTATCAGCCTGAAGCCGAACTTGCCGTGGTCGGGGATCGGGTACCTGCCGGTGTCGCGGTCGATGAGAGCGTGCGCGAAGCGGCCGTCGACGTGGAGTTGCAGGTGGCCGGCGTCCTTCGTGAGGCGGATGTGGTACGTGCGGCCGATCTCCTGGCAGGGGTCCACGCCGTGGCCGGCCAGCAGAAGCCCCGGATTGCGGCGCCAGTTCGATGTCTCGGTGTGCTCGCCCTTATCGTTGAAGCGGCTTATGGAAACGTGATACGACTGCAGCCCCCACTTCGCCGACCAGTAGTCGCGCATGACGCCGGTGCGAGGGGGGAGCCTGTCGCGGTCGTCGATCATGTCCTCGCCGCCGAGGCCCCGGATGGCGATGTAGTTGATGACCAGGCCGCCGTGGGAGCGCACGGTCAGGTCGTAGTCAACGGCGATCCGGTCCGGCAGGTCCGGCCGGAAGAAGGCCATGCAGCCCTCGCCGCCCTGACGGCTGCCCTCGCAGTGGAGCCGCATGCCGCCATCGGGCGCCGCGACGATCTCGCCTCCTCCTTCGTGGTGCCACAGGGCGAAGTCATCGAAGTCGTCCGAGTGCAGCCGCTCCAGGTCCGCGTATTCGACCGGCATGTGGCGCCTCCCAGCCGCAGTCTCCCCGAGTTAACATTATAGGCCTCGGCGCAGCCTGCCTTCAAGGCTCAATGCCGGGAGGGGGGCCCGGACCGCATGAACGCAGGCCGAGAGCGCCGGCGAGCAGCGCGAGGCCGCCAAGTACTTCAGCCGCCCAGACACAGAACGCCAGCGCCACCAGCCACCGGGCGGTCTTGACGTCCGTGTTGCAGGGCCAGAAATCCAGCTTGATGATCTCTCCCTTCTGCACCTTCCTCCCGCCGGCGCGCAACGCCAGATTCGCGGCGCGCCTGACGAGCGCAGAGTCGGCCACGCTCCAGCGCTGCTCCTGGGCTCCCTCGTGCCTCCGCTGATGGAACTCGACCC
>Ga0272441_10011661_pt1 | contig 12995 bp, 11 predicted proteins | sample SSMProp6N_FD_193582 | JGI IMG/M metagenome (GOLD analysis project Ga0272441, IMG submission 193582) | Marine sediment archaeal communities from Little Sippewissett salt marsh, Falmouth, MA, United States - SSM-Prop-6N | ecosystem: Environmental > Aquatic > Marine > Wetlands > Sediment ...
TAGCGTAATCAAGGCACGCGCACGCGATACCGAGTGAAACCGTTGCCATTCCTATCCTGCCGTATTCCAGGGTCTGCATGGCCTGCACAAACCCTTTGCCCACCTGTCCGAGCACAGCGCTTTCCGGGACCTCGCAGTCCTCGAGGACCAGCTCAGCAGTGGGGGAGCCCCTGAAACCCATCTTGTCAAAGGACCTGCCTGTTGACAGACCAGGTGTGTCACGGTCTACAAGAAAGCAGGTTACTCCCGAGGCCGGTCCCGCGTCCCTGTCATTGTACGCGAAAACCATGGCCGCGTCCGCGATGCTGGCATTGGTTATAAAGGTTTTTGATCCGTTTATGATCCAGCGGTCACCTTTTTTCACTGCGCTCGTGCTTATACCTGCCGCGTCAGAGCCCGCTCCCGGCTCTGTAAGGCCGAAACAGCCTATCAGGTCTCCACTGATTATGCCGGGCAGGTACTTTTCCTTCTGCTCATCATTCCCGAAAAGCCTGAGCGGCACCCCGAAAAGGCCGCAGCTCGCTCCTGCAGACAGGTACGTGGACGCGCATGCTTTTGCGACCTCTTCTCCGGCAATCGCCTGGCTTATCAGGTCAAGATCGGTGCCGCCATACTTCTCCTCGTGGTTCATGCCGGTGTACCCGATTGAGGCCAGCATGGCAATATTTTCCTTTATTAAATTTTCGACCTCATCCGCTTCTGCCCTGTCCAGGAGAGGGGCGCGCGGCTCTATCTTTTCCCTGCAGAAGGCCGCGAAATTTTCCCTGATCGATTTCTGTTCATCTGTTAAATCGTAATTCATGGCATTCTCCTTTTGGCCCTAGAAACTCAGAAGCCGGGAAATGATAAATCTCTGGATCTCGGATGTTCCGCCTCCGATCTGTGCGAGTTTCGCATCCCGGAGCATCTTTTCAATCGGGTATTCGTGGATGTAACCGTAACCGCCGAAAATCTGGGTAGCTTCAGACGCCGCCATAAGGCCCCAGTCACCCACAAAGGCCTTGGCCACTGACAGATGGTTGTGGTCCAGCGGGTATCCCATGTCCTTGTCATGCGCGACCCGGTAGACCAGGAGCTTGGACGCCTCCATCACCACCTTCAGGTCGGCAATCTTGTGCTGGATGGCCTGAAACCTGTTAATGGGCTTTCCGAACTGTTCCCGTTCTTCTGAATACCGGACACACTCCTCTATCATGAACTTCATGCCGCCCACAAAAGGCGCGAGCAGAGCGCTCCTGTCCCATGAGAGTGTTTCGTGAGCGTAACCGAATCCCTTTCCCACTTCTCCCAGGACATTCTCTTCAGGTACTTCGCAGTCCTCGAGGAAGACCTCGGATGTTGTTGATGCCCTCACGCCCATCTTGTGAAAGGGTTTGCCGGTAGAGTAGCCCTTGAAGTCCTTCTCTACAATAAATGCGGTGATACCCGCGTTCTTGAGTTTGCGGTCAATGGTCGCGTATACAACGCAAACATCAGCGACAGGCGCGTTGGTAATGAAGGTCTTTGTGCCGTTCAGGACCCAGCGGTCCCCTTTTTTTACGGCTGATGTCTGCAGGGCTGCTGAATCAGATCCGGAGCCCGGCTCTGTAAGGCCCATGCAGCCTATCCATTCACCGGAAGCGAGCTTCGGAATATATTTCTTTTTCTGTTCCTCTGTCCCCTGCTTGTAAATGGTATCAGTACACAGGTAAGTATGCGCGCCCAGCGCAAGAGTATGTCCGCTGTCAACGCCTGCGTGGCCCAGGGCCTCGCTCGCCACACAGCATGTTACCACATCAGCGCCGGATCCCCCGTATTCCTCAGGGAACGGTAGCCCAAGCAGGCCCATGGCGCCCAGTCTCTTCCATACCTCGAAAGAAAATTCCGCATTGAGATCAGCATCTTCGCACAGTTCAACAATCTCGTTTTTAGCATAACGGTACACCGTGTCCCTGAACATCTGCTGTTCCTCAGTGAAGCCAAATTCCATCATATCTCCTCCTCTATATTTATTTCAAAGGATTTTAATTCTGCTTCAGTACGAGTTCGTTCATTTTATCAATTATTCTGTTTGTGTAATCATCATAGTCAAAGGCTTCAGGATCAATTATGTGCTGAATAATCATACCCTGGATCATTGAGATGATAACAGCTGTAACATATTCGGTGTCCATCTCAACAAAGACCCCCTTTTCCACTCCTTTTTTCAGGATGCTGGAACACTGGTCGCGGTAACTTTTGAAAAGACGCTTATTCGCTTCATGGATCCTCTTGTTTCTGTTTATCTGGGTCCAGAAATCTATAACAATATAGATATAGTCCTTATTGCCACTTACGATCTGGAATGCCTGCGTGAGAAAGACCTTCAGCATTTCCACAGGATTATCCCCGCACTTCTCCAGGTCCCTGTTCAGGAAGTCAACCAGGTTCCTGTTCATGTCCTTGATCAGGTTCAGGAGGAGGTCCTGCTTGTTCTTAAAATAATAGTGGACCAGACCGGTTGAGAGTTCCGCTTTCTGGGCAATATCCCTGATAGTGAAATCGTAGTAACCTTTCTTGCTCACGACCTGATAAGTTGCCTTGATCAGCTGAGCCCGTCTCAGATTGATAATGTCGTTTTTGTTTTTTTCAGCCATAACCCCTGCATCTCAAATTTAATTTTCTGTATCGGAGCATGCTGCCAGAGCCAGCCCTGTACCGGTACATATTGTCAACATTATGAAATATAGTTCCGGATACACAACAAAATTAATCCACCACCCTGAAAAACTGGATATCACGGATTGTCCCCTTTCTCTCCTCCGAAAAAACTGGCTCGACCCGCGCACCGATTTTGACCTTTGATTCATCATCAATACTGATGTAATGCTGGAAAAGTGTATCCGCACCGTCAAGCCGGATGAATCCATAACCGTAGGGTATCGGTTTCTGTTCACCGGTCTCCGGGTCAATGAATGCATATCTGAGAATAGTGAATGTGCCGATCTCCCCTCCCGGACCGACCTCGACAAAATCGTCCATTTCAACAAAGCAGTCACCGCATACCCTCCGCGGCGGCACATAGACCTTTTTGCATTTCGGGCACCTGATGCCCATGAACCTCCGGTTGTCCCGCAGCTCACTGAAGAAAACGCTCCCGTGAAGCCCCACCGCGTAGCTGAAGGGCTGTATTGCTTCACCTGATTCGATAATTATATTTTCCTTTTCAGCCATATTTTCCTCCTAGAACTCCGGTTTTTCCCTGCCGTGCAGGATCAGGTCACTCCACATGCAGCCTCCGAATCCGCTGCTGACAGCAAGTTTAACATCAGGCACCTGCCGGTCCTCTGCCTGTCCCCTGATCTGCAGGGCAGCTTCCGCGCACCTGATAAGCCCGGTCGCCCCTATCGGATTACAGGCAATTACCCCGCCTGAAGGATTTACAGGGAGCTCGCCGCCCATGTCAGTTGCCCCGCTCCATATATACTCGGCCCCTTTTCCGCGTTCTGCAATACCCATGTCCTCCAGCCAGATTATTCCCGCGAATGAGTATGGCTGGTACATTTCAATAACATCGATCTCTTTACGAGGCTCCTTTATCCCGCCCTTCTTGAAAAGTTCAGCAGCCGCCTCGGACATGCTGTCCAGTACTCCCCAGTTCACGTCTCCCAGGTAGGCATATTTGTGCCTGTTTGCCGTGGCAAGGATCCAGTCAGGCGTGCCTGTTATTTTTTCAGCATGGTCCTCATTTGCCATGATTACAGCGCAGGCACCGTCAGTACGCGGGCACACGTCCAGAAGGTGTATGGGGTCAGCGAGCATTGGTGATTCAAGCACCTCCTCAAGGCTCACCTTCTTGCGCAGCTGCGCGTGCGGATTGTTGCACGCGTGCGTTCTGTCCCTTACTGAAACACGCGCCCCGTCACGGTCAGTGGCCCCGTACCTTGCCATGTAGGCCTGTGCCTCCACTGCAAGCCCGGATATGGCGCCTGCGAAAACCAGTCTGTCCCATACAGCGTCAAATGCCGTGGTAATCGCGCCCGTGGTGTCAGACTCCGAATTTTTCTCCCACCCGATCACAAGCACACGGTCGAACATGCCGGACGCGACCATGTGGTAACCGCCTATAGCCAGGGTGCTGCCTGTTGTTCCCCCGGTTGTGAGTTTAATTATGGGCTTCATTACACCGCCTGACCCGTCAACGCTCCAGCAGTCTACGTAATTTATGCCCTCAAAGTGATCCATGTTACCGATGAGAACAGCGTCAATGTCCCGGATCGTCATGTCAGCGTCCTCAAGGGCCAGCTGTACTGCCTCGTTTATCAGTTCCTGTCCGTTCACGTCAGGGCGATGGCTTCTATGCAGTGTCTGGCCAGTGCCTACAATTGCGACTCGCTTTTTACCCATGATATCCTCCTACTTTTCCGAATCCAGCACCCAGACGCAATGGGACTGCCCGCATAAACCGTTCACACCGTGCGCGATGCCCCTGCGCGCCTGCACCTGGTAGTCCCCTGCCTGGCCGCGGAGCTGCTTTACGCATTCCGCTATTCGTATCAGGCCCCCGGCAATTACCGGATGCCCGGCCAGCAGGCCGCCTGACGGATTTACAGGCAGTCTTCCGTTCATATTGAATTCTCCCTTTTCAAGAAGGGCACCGGCTTTACCGTCCTTGCAGAGCCCCATGGCCTCCAGCCATAGGAGTTCCTGGTATGTGAACGCGTCATAGATCTCTGCAATGTCAATCTCCCGGTCCGGCCTGGAAATACCGGCCATGGAGCAGGCCTTTTCCATTGCCCTGGTAAGCGAAGGGGCCCTTGAAATATCCCTGTCACCGAGAAAATAGGAATCACTGCAGAAAGAGACCCCCTTTACCCATACAGGCGTGCCACTGTACTTTTCCGCCCGCTCCTCATTCGCGATAATAACAGCGCAGCTCCCGTCTGAAACAGGAGAACAGTCCAGTTTATGAAGGGGATCGGACACAATTTCCGAGGCAAGCACATCATTTACAGTAATATCCATGGGGAGCTGGGACAGCGGGTTTTTGACCGCATTACCATGGTTTTTTACGGATACAAGCGCCATCTGTTCCTGTGTTGTTCCTGTACGGTGCATGTAGGCCATGGCCTGCATTGCACAGGCAGTAACCATGTCCATGCCCAGGCTCCGTTCATATATCGGATCAAAGGATGCATTGCTGATAAGGCTGGAAACGCTTTCAGATCCCTTGCTGTGCGCGGTAACCAGCGTGGTGCCGTACGCACCGGATAGCGCCCTGGTCAGGCCGTAAAACGCGCCAAATGTCCCGTCCCCCTCCACGCATGACACGTTCTTGTTCCTGACACCGCTAGCGTCACCAACGGCCATGCATGATATGGTCCTGCCGTCCCAGAAATCATTAGACGTGGTTACCACATTATCAATGTCATCAATGGTCATACCAGCGTCATCCAGGGCAAGGTTTACCGATTCCCACACCATGTCCGCGAAGGTATCCCTGTCCTTGCTCGCCTCGATCCTGTTCATTCCTACTCCGATTATTGCAGCCCTGTCCATGTCTAACTCCTTTCCTGGCCGATTGCCCTGAAGCATTTAATGTCCCGGATATTCCCGGTCCTTTCTTCCGCGTATTCAGCCTCTACCCGAAGACCGATGCTCATTTCATCCGGGTCAACTCCCTCTATATAGTGCAGGAGAGATGTATCAGCGCCGTCAAGCTGCACAAGGCCGAATATTACCGGTACCTTGCGCGGAAGTGAGGCAAACTGCCTCCTGGCCACGGTATAGGCTGTAACAGTGCCGCTGTTTGAGACTTCAACCGGTTTCATGCTCCTGTTAAAACAGGACGGGCAGGTTTTTCTCGGTGGCACGTAGACCCTGCTGCAGTCCGGGCACCTGGTACCCTGGATTATTTTCCTGTCACGAAGACTGACAAAAAAGGCGCTCGCGGTTTCCCCGGCCCACCACTGGTACGGGACACTTATCCTGCTCTCATAGATCATGGGTTCAATATCATCCAGGTGTTTACTCATATTATATCTCCTTTTTGTGAGCGATGCTCTGTTTAAGGACTTAACCTGAACCGTTTTTAATCGCGGTACATCTCCTCAATGAGATCCTTATACTTTTCCCGTATTACTTTCCGCTTCAGCTTCAATGACGGGGTAAGCTCGCCTGTCTCCTGTGAAAACTCGTGCTTTATTATCCTGTATTTCTTTATTGATTCATAACGGGCCAGGTGAGAATTCCTCTCCTCAACGTGTTCATCAATAATCCTTATGAATTCTTCATTATCCAGCAGATCCACCGGTTCCTGAAATGAGATCCCGCGATCTTCCGCTTCCCGTTCCGCCTGTTCAAAATTAATGTTACAGAGGGCGGAGAGAAATTTTCTCCTGTCCCCTATGACCACGAAATTGAGGAAAAGCGGATCACTGATGAATAACTGCTCAATCTTCTGCGGCGCCACGTTCTTCCCGCCGGCCGTGATGATCAGGTCTTTTTTCCTGTCCGTTATCATGAGGAAGCCGCTGCTGTCGAATACACCGATATCTCCTGACATCATGTAGCCGTCTTCAGTGAAGGCCTCCCTTGTCTCCTCCGGCATCTCCCAGTAGCCGCGTACCACGTTGTCCCCTTTTATGAGGATCTCCCCGTCATCCGCGATTTTGATGTCAACACCGGGAAGGGGCCTCCCTACTGTGCCGATCCTGTAGTCCGCCAGGTTGCTCATTGTCGCGGGCGCTGTGCACTCTGTCATCCCGTATCCCTCAATAACCATAATCCCGGCAGCATTGAAGAAATGGAGGATCTCCTTTGCAGTAGGCGCACCGGAAGCGGTCATCCACCTTACTCTTCCCCCCAGTGCCCTGTTCAGGTTCTCAAAAATCATCTTGTATGCAATTTTGTAGCGCAGTTTCAGGTAGGGTGAAATTTTCTTTTTCTGTTCACGGCATTCGCTTATCCTGCTGCCGATCTTCTGTCCCCAGTAGAACACCTTCTGCTTCCACACGGGCGATTCCTGCACCTGGTTTATGATCCTCTGGTAGACCTTTTCGCAAACCCTGGGAACCGCGAGAACAACAGTGGGTTTTTTGTCCTGTATGTCCCGCACAATTGTATCAATGCTCTCCGCGTATGAGGAGGTGATGCCCACGAACATGCCGTACCAGTGCCCTGCCACGCGCTCGAACACGTGACTGAGCGGAAGGAAGGGCACAGAGCTGTCACCCTCAACAGCGTACTGCGGACGGGTCTGGTCCAGCCCCCGTATAACGGCCATAATATTTTTATGGGAGATCATTGCCCCTTTGGGCACCCCGGTGGTGCCCGAGGTATACACTATCGTGGCCAGGTCATCTTCAGTTACCTGTACTGCCGCGTTTCTGAAAAAGTCCGGGTCCTGCTCGTGGTTTTTCCTTCCCGCTTCAAGCAGTTCCGCAAAACTCAGGAGCACGTCCATGCGTTCTTTGCTTTCACTTTCATCTATAAGCACGATCTTTTCAAGTGAAGGGCACGAATCAACTATCTTCATTGCCTTTTCAAGCTGCTGGGCATCCTCCACAATGAGCACGCGTGAGCCTGAATTATTGACAATATAGCTGACCTCTTCATGGCTCAGGGTTGTATATACCGGCACCACGCAGGCGCCGATTCCCAGCGCACCCATGTCAGTGTAGAGCCACTCGAGCCTGTTCTCTGAAAGAAGGCTTATTCTGTCGCCCCTGTTCACCCCCAGGGAATGGAGCCCCAGCCCCGTGGCCCGGGCCCTTTCATAATATTCATTCCAGGTTGCAGACTCCCATGTCCCGTTAAGGTTCTTTTCTACTGCAAGCCTGTCTCCATATTTCTGAGCACGGTTGTAAAAAACTTCGTTTATAGTTTTTTCCATTAGATGAATCCTGTTTATTATCTCTGTTTAAACTGCGGTTTTCTCTTCTCCAGAAAAGCCGCGATTCCTTCTTTCTTGTCCTCGCCGCCTGCGAGCCTGCCGAAAAGCCGGCTCTCCAGCCTGAGCCCGTCTTCAAGGGGAAGGGTCATACCCTTCATGACCCCTTCCAGGATCGCCCTTACTGCCGGTCGGCTTTTTTCAGCGATTTTCTCCGCGTAACGCACACTTTCCGCAAGAACATCCGCCTGTGGAACGGTCCTGTTCACGAGCCCGATACTGACTGCCTCGTCCATGTCAATGAACCTGCCTGTAAGCATGATATCAAGCGCCCTTGCAGTGCCGAGGAGGCGCGCGCTTCTCTGGCTTCCACCGAATGCGGGCATTATACCGAGACGTATCTCAGGGAGTCCCATTTTGATCTCATCTCCTGCGATTCGGATATGGCAGGCCATTGCCAGCTCCATGCCTCCGCCGAGGCACATGCCATTAATCGCAGCAATCACGGGTATGGGTGATTCTTCTATCATATTTATTATTCCCTGGGCCCTTCCTGTCAGATCTTCCCCTTCTTCAGCAGTAACAACTTCCTGTACCCTGTTTATATCAGCCCCGATTATGAAATTCGGACCGTCTCCGGTCACGACTGCCGCATGTACCCTTTCATCCCCGTGTATCTGCTTCATTACTGACTCGAGCGCCAGCATGGTATCGTCATCAAGCGCGTTCATAGGCGGGTTGCATATTGTTACCAGCGCAACACCCTTCCCGTTCACCTCGTAAGAGCATTTTTCTCCCATTGTTACCCCCGGATGCGTTCCACGGAATAACCGGGACCCGGTAAGGGGCAATGCCCCGTTACCGGTCACCGGTTACACCCTATCTTTTTTTTATCCCCATAATCTCCCGTGCTTCATCAGGCGTGGCTATTCCCCTGTTAAGGATCTCAGCCACCCGCGCAGCCCATTCGACCTGCTCATAGCTCCCCTTTGCAAGCTCCCCGTTAGGTATCCGGATATTGTCTTCAAGACCGACCCTCATGTGTCCGCCCAGCATGCATGACTGGGTTATCGCGGGGAACTGCTCCAGGCCCACTCCGCATGTGGTAAAATTGGCCCCTTCAGGCAGGGCGTTTTTCATCGCAACAAATGATTCTGTCCTGAACTTCTGGCCGCCCGCGACCCCCCATACAAAGTTGAAATTCATCGGGTCAGTAAAAAATCCCTGTTTCCCGATCAGGAGGGTATTGTCCAGACCGCCAATATCATAGCATTCAATTTCAGGCTTGACGCCATTCTCTTCCATGGCCCTGCCGAAATCCTGCAGCATGCTGAAGGTGTTTTCAAAAACGAAATCAATAAAGATCTTGCCTGTTTTCTTGTCTATGATGCTGAAGTTCATTGTGTTGGTATTGAGCGAAGCCATTTCCGGCTTTATTTCAATTATCTGTGTTATTCTCTGTTCCGGGGTCTTTCCCATGCCAACGGCCGAACTCAGGTTCACGATAAGCTCGGGGGTCTTCTGCTTGATAGCGTCATGGGTCTCCCGTATACGGTCAACCTCGTGAGTTGGCATGCCATTGTCCATTCTAGCGTGCACGTGCACCATTGCCGCTCCAGCCTTGTAACACCTGGCAGCCTCTTCCGCAAACTCGGCCGGGGTGTAGGGCACGTTTTCATTCTGGTTTCTCATGGTCGCGGCGCCTGTAAGCGCGGCAGTGATAATAACCTTGTCTGTCATGACTTTCTCCCCTCCCTTCTTTGATTTTTTTTCTTTCTGTACCGGGCTTTTTTCAGATTTTTTACCGGCTTTTGACCTGTCTTCACCGACCTGTACCTTTGATGCCTTTACAGGCTCAAAATGGTCAAGGTCCAGTATTGTGCTGGTGGTCTCATTCGCAAACACCGCCTCAACCTTCATGCCTATTTCAACATCCTCAGGTTTTACACCTTCAAGTATGTGCACAAAGGGGGTATCAGCGCCTTCCAGCCTGATCATGGCCATTATAAAGGGCGCCTTGCGCGGCAGGTGCCTGTCGTCATATCGGACCACGGTAAAGTTTGTGACCTCGCCCGTGTTCCCGAGCTCAACCCAGTTGTCCCTAATGTCAGTGAGGTCTCGTTCACAGGTCTGTCTCGGGGGCACGTATACCATGTTGCATTTCGGGCATTTCACCCCGAGTATCTTTTTCTTGTCTCGAAGCGTGGTAATAAATGTGCTCCCTACCCTTCCTGCGAAATAGGTAAAGGGAAGGGCCATCTTACCCTCAACAATAAAGCTGTCTTCAAATCCCTTTTTCATGGTTCAGCTCCTTATTCATCAATTTCAAAATAGAGAATATCACCCAGCTCACCCTTCCTGTCTTCAGCCCAGACCGGGCGGACCCTGGTCCCCTTTTCTTTGTTCCACCCCTCTTTGAGCTGGAAGGTCTGATCCCTGCGGATCATGTGCCAGAAGGTATCATTGCCTTTACATCCATCCAGGAGAACGTTTATGGAACCGTAGGGCGTTTCCCGTGTTTCTCCTGTAAGCGGGTCAGGACTCGCGAAATAGGCGATGTCATTGATCCGCACATCACCAAAGGGGCCCACTTCCACAAATTCTTCGACCCTTACGCGGCATTCCGCGCATGACTCCCGTGCGGGCAGCTGGATACGTCCGCATTTGGGGCAGCGGTTTCCCAGTATCTTTTTCTCCCTGAGCCCCTTGAGCATTTTACCGAGAACCGGCCCGGTAGCGAACCGCTGGTTCACGGATATAACCTTTTTAAGGGCAATAAGCTCCTGTTCGGGTTCCTTGTCCGCGTCCATGGGATCAACATACGGGGAAAAAATCTCACCGAGCTTCAGTGCCAGCTGGGTCTCCCCCTCGATCGCGGCCTTACCCGCGCTCAGGAGGCTCATCGCGTCGACCTTGCCGGTCATGAGGTCCACCCAGTCAGGCGCGTTAACTTCGAGTTTGACCGTGGGCGTGCCGCTGATGGTATTTTCAAGAGAGCAGGTACCGTCTTTTATGGTTGCCATCCACTGACCGCCGTCCGGGCCGGTAATGTCATAGGCGATTGTCACGTCTAGCCCTTCAGCACCGGAGGGCTGGAACCTGCTGACCAGTGTCCCGAACATGTCCACTATATAGTCTTTGGTGGTCATCTGCCTGACCTGCGCTACGAATTTCTTGAACATCTTTGCGGTTTTACCGAGCGCTCCCAGATCACCCTTGACCGTGAACTTGCCTGAATTGAAGGCCTTCATGGGGTCAACCTTGCCGATATTCACCCCCACAAAGGTCTCAGGGTCCGTGACAGTGACAGCCACGCAGTTTTCCAGGTCCTCATCCATGGTAATGGTCATCTTTTCATCTTTTACCGTAAGCTTCCACCTGCCCCGGCCCTTGATGTCATACCCGAAGGAATCATCCACCCCCTTTGCCCCTTCCGGACGGAAGCGTTCCTCCATGGTATTGAATATATCTTCCACTTTTACGCCAAATTCCTTGCTCATGACTACCCCCTACCAGTTAAGTTGCTTTTCAAGCATGAAGAGCACGGTCCACATGGTACCGCCGAACCCGGACGCCAGCGCGTGGTTAACCGGCGTGGGTATCTGGTGCGCACCCGCATCACCCCGAACCTGGAGCGCGGCTTCAGCCACGCGCGCCATGGCAGTTGCGCCAATCGGGTTCGCCGCTGTTACGCCCCCTGAAGGATTGATCGGGATCTTACCCCCGATAGCGGTTTCCCCGTTCTCAACAAGCTTCAGGTGCTCATCCCCCTCGAGCAGGAAAAACTCCCTGAGCCAGTCAAGGCCCCACCATGCTGAGGGGTCATACATCTCGAATACGTCAAAATATTCAACCGGATCATCGATGTCGTTTCTGTTATAAAGCTGCTCAGCAGCAAAGCGGTGGGTCATGTGCACCGGGTATTCCTCGTCAAAACCGAATATATTAAAGGTCTCCTCCCTGTGCACGGTTATGTGGTCCCGGATCCATACGGGATTTTCACGTATCTCCTTTGCCTTTTTTTCATCAGCAAAAATCATCACGCATGCGCCGTCAGACTGTGAACACATGTGTATGAGCTGGAGAGACCCCACGAGCCTGGGAGAGCTCTCCTTGAGGGTCTCTATCTGTTCAAAATCCAGTCCGAATGCCCGATGGGAATTTGGGTTGAGGCAGGCGTGCTTATCATTCTGTATCCGCATCCTCATGGCCGCATTCGTGGCCCTTTCCTCGCCGAATTCCTTTATCATCTTGTATCCTGTTGAACCGGTAAGTGCGCCGGTCTGCAGTTTCCTTGACCAGAGCGGGTCTGCCATGTTGGTGATACCAGCCGTGGTGTTACCCTCCTGCAGCTTTTCAAAACCAATGGCCATCACAACATCATACATGCCTGAAGCGACCAGGTTGTCTGCTGCCGCCACCAGTGTAGCGCCGGTTGTGCCCCCTGTGGTTATCCTGTATGAGTCCTTTCCATAGGCACCTGTTCCCAGCACATGCCAGAGATCAGGCTGGAACACCATTTCAAAGAGTTCCATGTTTCCGTGTACAACCGCTTCAACATCATTTATGCTAAGGCCCGCGTCATCCAGGGCAATACGGACCGCCTCATGTATCATTTCAGGCTGGTTAACGTCTTCCCTGTGACTCGAATAATGGGTCTGTCCTATACCCACAATACCGACATTTCTGTTTTTCTTTCTGTGCGCCATATCAACCTCCTTACTTCTCCAGGACCAGTACTGCGTGATGCTGGCCTGCAGCGCCGGTAGTGCCGTGCGCTACTGCTTTTTTTGCACCGTCAACCTGCCGCTTGCCGGCTTCGCCTTTAAGCTGCAGATAGGCCTCTGCTACCCGGGCCGCTCCGCCGAGCATGATCGGGTTCCCGTTAAGCATGCCGCCCGAAAGGTTCACGTTCATACTCTCAGGCCCGTTCTGTTCAATCCATTCTCCCCCTGATCCGTCAGCTATCAGGCCCAGGCCTTCAGCCCACATGGGAAGCTGGTACGCGACCGCATCGTTTACTTCAATTACATCAAACTCCTTTACCGGGTCCTTAACGCCTGCCATTCGGTAGGCCCTTTCCGCCGCCTTTTTCAGCGCGAAATTTGAAGTAAGATCCCGGTCCCCGAGAAAGTACCCGTCCATG
>Ga0272441_10011662_pt1 | contig 12995 bp, 11 predicted proteins | sample SSMProp6N_FD_193582 | JGI IMG/M metagenome (GOLD analysis project Ga0272441, IMG submission 193582) | Marine sediment archaeal communities from Little Sippewissett salt marsh, Falmouth, MA, United States - SSM-Prop-6N | ecosystem: Environmental > Aquatic > Marine > Wetlands > Sediment ...
CACAGCATGCAGAAAATGAACCGAAGGCTTGAACAGCGGGTCAGGGAAAGAACAGCGGAACTGCAGATCTCCAATGAAGAACTGGAAGCTTTCGCCTATTCCATTTCCCATGATCTGCGGTCGCCTCTCCGGAGCATGCAGGGATTCAGTTCCATTATCCTGGAAGAATATCAATCGAAACTGGACGATCAGGCTGTCAATTATTTAAAGAGGATTACTTCCGCGTCACAGTATATGGATCATCTGATTGATGATTTACTGAAACTGTCGCGTATATCCAGAACCAGTTTAATCAGAGAAACCATTCATATCAGTCAAATTGCGGAAAAAGCCGCATCCAAAATAAAATCAGAGAAACCGGATAGTAAGGCTGAATTCGTCATCACTCCGGATTTAACTGCCAGTGCGGATAAATATCTGATTCGTCTGGCCCTGGATAATCTTCTCAGTAATGCATGGAAATTTTCATCCAAAAACACAAAAGCCAGAATTGAATTCGGGCATTTGAAAAAAGAAGAAGGGGATGTGTTTTTTGTTAAAGACAACGGGATCGGCTTTGATATGAAATTTTCAGACAAGCTGTTTGAACCGTTTCAGAGGCTGAATGTGGATTTTGAAGGCACAGGGATAGGGCTTACCACAGTGGAACGAATCATCCGAAGACACGGTGGAGAGATCTGGGCCGAAGGCAAAGAGGGGAAAGGCGCGACCTTTTATTTTACGCTGGAGGAGAAGCAGCCGTCAGAACAAAAATAATGCAAGGTCCAGCTGGGGGAAGTATGAAAAGTGTTAAAATTGTCTGGATTTTGATTTTTACTATCATTTTTATCAGCTGTTCATCTTTGAGCTACACCATCAATCCTGAATATAAAGACATACAATTGTAATAATCAGTTAGCGTCAATTTCGAACCGAGCAATGCGAGGTGAGAAATCTGGTGGTTAAAATCAAGGTTGATAGGCTTTAATATCCCTCACATTCGCTCGGGATGACAGCTGCTATTTTACAGCGTCGGGAATGAATATCCAGGGCGATCGATTTTAGGCTGTGTCTTGCTTCGAGACAAGAGAATATCACGTGATCATAAAGGATATTTTAAATTGCACCATGTACACATTTTCAACGATTTTTGTTGTTATTCTTAAATTTAAACATTAACTTATTTACAGCTAGTTGATACAGATCAGTAATTTTGCACTTCTTATTATTTTATTTCTCCATTTGTGCTTCTTCAATTTTGTATTTGCTATCTATAAGGATATAATAGCGGGCAGTCATTCTTTTCTGTCAATTTTAACGTGTTCCCCGTTATAGGTGAGTACACAAGCAGGATTTGAGAAGGAATATGCGATACCGATTTTTCTGAGTGAGAAATCATAAGAAAGGGTGCCGGGATTTTCACCCGTGGAGGATCCTATGAAAGAATTTGTGGAATATCTGATCAAGCAGCTTATTGACAAACCGGATGAGGTTCATATTAATGAAATTGCGGGACAGCGGACAGTTGTTTTTGAATTGCGAGTTGCAGATGGAGAACTGGGAAAGGTTATCGGAAAGCACGGCCAGACTGCACGGTCTATTCGTACCCTTTTATCTGCGGCCGCGGCCAAAGAGGGTAAGCGGTACATTCTCGAAATTTTGGAGCATAAAGATGATGAAAAGGAGGAAAAATAATCCATATCCAGAAGGACGCAGATGAATTGCGGTTTGTGTTTAGTTCAGAAAAATTAATCAGAGGAGTATTGGATGAATATTTACGTTGGAAATTTATCAAGCGATGTCACTGAAGATGATTTACGGGGTGCTTTTGAGGCCTTTGGAACGGTTGAATCAGTTAATATTATTAAGGACAAATATAGTGGTGAACCCCGCGGCTTTGGATTCGTGGAAATGCCCGCCGTTAAAGAAGGGCAGGAGGCGATCAAAAGTTTAAGCGGAACGGAATTAAAAAATAAAAACATTATTGTTAATGAAGCACGATCGCGTCCCGAAAGAGGCAGAGGGGGCGGAAGAGGCAGATCCGGGAACCGGTACTAGGACGGATTTTGTGAACAAGGTGTTATTTTCTATCTGTATTTACGTATATTGATATGATTTTTCAGGGCCGTGTGTCCTGTTATGATCAGACACCCGGGAATTATACCGGGTCATCGTGAAGTCCCCGGCGCGTATAACGTGCCGGGGATGTTTTGATATTAGAAGTATTCTGACCTTGCGAAGGTTGCTGACCTTTGCAAGGTTATTGTCTGTAAATTACTTAATCAGCGCCTCAAGCCTTGCTTTCAAATCATCCACATTCTCCACATCAGTCACCCCGAATAATCCTTTTTCGGTTTTGATAATTCCCGCCGGGCCCTGGTAGGGGATGTCACGGTAGAGGACTGGCAGGTCATTTATGGTCATGCTCTGCCACTTTGCAGCAATGGTTTCCCATAATTGATCCGCATCTTTGACTATATGAAAAATACGGAAAGGTTTGGGATCCAATTCATACTGAGCGTAAATGCACTCATCCAGATCTCCCAGTCCCAGGAAGCTTTCGCGGATATAGCGTTCCGTACCCTTGATTCTTCCGTCTCCGGGCAATCTGTCGAATGCTTCCGGCATGGTGCTTATACCGGGGAGCGCATCGGCAAGGGCATTGAGAATGGTCTTGCCGTTGACGGCATCAATTTCTCCTTCATAGACTTCGATCTTGGCATAGACCCTGTCCTTTAAGAGCAGTGCCTGAAACGGAGGCTGGAGAATCGCTTCTGTGCCAATTGCGAGGCCCTTTTCATCAGCACCCCGCTCGGTGGCGTATATACCGAAGGCATTCAGAGGCGTGCCCATGTCGTATAAATAAACGGTGACAATCAGGTCGCCTGATTTGAGGTCGCGCATGGTCATCTCCTCAAATCCGAAAGCGAGAAACTGTTCAGCCGCACCATTTATAATTTCCCACAGGGTGCCGGGCTCATAAGTCTGCACATCGCTTTCGGGTGACCAGTCTTTGAGGTCAGGGAATTCAATGGCTGAAAGCTGTATAGCAAACAGCATTACTGCTAAAACGGCAATATAATTTTGAAAACGTTTCATGTTTTTTTCCTTCAAAGTCAATAAACCATTATACCAGCGTAAGCATCCGATCCGCGCGGATCAGACTGGCCTGAACAGGAACGCCGTACGGGCATTTCACCTGACAGGGCGCGTCACAGGTTAAACACGCTTTGGCCTGACGGGTTCCCAGTTTGCTGTATTTGACCATGGCATCTTTCTGCCGGCCGGTTCGGTAATAAGTGGCATAACGCATGATGGTGCTGATCGGCACACCGTTCGGACAGGCAGCCAGACATTCCTTGCAGGCATGACGACAGTAGAGACGGGAATGGGCCTGTGCGTATCGGTTCAGATACCGGTTTTCCGCCCGGGACAGGGTTGTACCTGACAGGGCCGTGTAGGTATCAATGGCGTCAAAATCGTTCATACTTACACAAACAGTATGCATATCCGGGTTGTTCAGTACCCACTGAATGCTGGTTTTTTTAAGTTGTGCCGCAGAGGTTATTTTATATTGTTCTATAAAGGGCTTTGTATTTTCCCAGGCCTCGATTTCATCCTTGTTCCAGTTTCTCAGTCGTTCAATGGCCTCATCCCGTTCCGTACCTCTGCCCTTCATACGTTCAATATATTTTTCCTGATCTTCGTTCAAATTCTCTGCGTCAAATACTTCCGGCTGCTCAAATACACCGGGCGCCACTTTCATGGCCGTGGTGCCGACATTGTTCTTTTTACATACAGCCAACACGTTTTCAGCGGCTTCCCTGTTCATAAAACTGTATACAAAAAGCATGAGGTCAAACCGGCCGTCTTCAGCAGCTGCTGTGCAAACAGCCTCCATGGTATCTCCACCGCTCCATCTCGGGCCATGACAGGATATGCCAATGTGTTTAATCCGGCCATCCGCTTTTAGCTGTTCGGCTACCGAATGAAAGGCCGGATTTTTAAGTTCATCTACACGGCTGACTCCCCATATATACAGGGCGTCCACGTAATTGGTTTTCAGACGTTCCTGACACGCTGAAAAACGGTCCACAATGTTTTCCTTGCTGTCATTTTCATCCACATGGATCTTGGTAGTGACAAAAATTTTCTTACGGTCCATGAACCGCATGGCTTCACCGATGGTTTTTTCCGACTGGCCCTGTGTGTAACTCTCTGCTGTGTCAAAATAATTCACGCCTTTGTCATAGATATAACGGAGTACATTCACTTCTTTCAGAGGACCGGCGCCCAGTCCGATATCCGATACTTTAAAGCCTGTCCGTCCCAGGGTCCGGTATCGTTTTATGACTGAAGATTGTTTCTCTTCGGCAGGCTCAGGCTGTCCTGAAGCGACTGCAGCCGTACCGGCTACGAGCGCACCGCCAACCTGCATAAATTTTCTGCGGGATACATGGTTGTCTTTGTCCATCCTGACCTCTTTCATTTATGTATTGTTATCAAGCAGCATAGATAATCCTATTCGTCCCCTGTCGGCATCCACATGAAGCACCCGCACATCAATGACATCACCCACCGAAACCACATCCAGCGGATTTTTCACAAAACGGCGCGCCATCTGACTGAGATGGACCAGGCCATCGTGTTTAACACCAATGTCCACAAAAGCGCCGAAGTCTACCACGTTGCGCACCGTACCCTTGAGCACCATACCGTCATGTAAATCCGCCATGGATAGCACATCATGACGCAGCACCACTTCGGGCATGGCATCGCGTGGATCACGGTTGGGCTTCTCCAGACTGTCAATAATATCTTTTAATGTTTCCGTACCGCAGCCGCAGAGACGGCTCAGTTGATCCAGCGATTCTTTATGATCCGTGATTTTCTGACGAACCAGCCCTCCGTTCTCTTTGACCCTGACTATATCCAGATTCAGATGCGCCAGCAGGCGGGCGGCTGCATTATAGGATTCCGGATGCACCGCTGTGGTATCCAGAAATGTATCACTTTCGGGGATACGCAGAAAACCGGCAGCCTGAACAAAACGGCTGTCGCCCAGACCCTTAATCCTTTTCAGTTGTTCACGGGATTGGAATATACCTTGATTTTCCCGGTGTTTTATTATTTCTTCAGCCACTTTTTGACTGATGCCTGCGACATATTTCAACAGGGACGCGGATGCGGTATTGAGGTTTACGCCCACGGCATTTACGCAGGATTCCACAACCTGATCCAGGGCGCCGGACAGTTTGACCTGATCCACGTCATGCTGATACAGACCCACACCAATGGATTTGGGATCAATTTTAACCAATTCGGACAGCGGATCAAGCAGACGGCGGGCAATGGATATGTTACCCCGCATTGAAGCTTCCAGATCGGGGAATTCGCTTTTGGCCACAGGGGAAGCAGAGTAGACAGAGGCACCCGCTTCATTAACGATGGTATAGAACAGGTCCCGGTCTGTTTTCTGAATCGCCTCGGCTGCCAGCTTTTCCGTTTCACGGCTGGCTGTACCGTTGCCCACGGCAATGACATCTATTTGATGCTTTTCAATTAAACCGGTGAGAACATCCAGCGCTTCAATCCACTGATTCTGCGGGGCATGGGGATAAATGGTGGCGCCTTCCAGATATTTACCGGTGCTGTCTATGACCGCAACTTTACATCCGGTTCTGAATCCCGGATCGATGCCCAGTATCATTTTATCACGGAGAGGCGGTGTCAGGAGAAGAGCGCGCAGATTCCGGGCGAACACTTCAATGGCATGGTCATCGGCCTTTTCAGTCAGCATGTTCCGAATCTCACGCTGAATGGCGGGAGCAATCAGCCGCTGATAGCTGTCCTGTACCGCTTTGATATAGGCATCCGTAAAAATACATTTTCTCATGGTAATACACTGCTGCTCAACAGCCTCGATCATGACTTCTTCATCCACGTCCACCCAGACACGCAGCATTTTTTCCCGCTCTCCGCGATTCATGGCCAGAATACGATACGGTGGTATGGATTGAACCGGTTCGGAAAATTCCACATACATTTCAAAATCTTTTTTCGCTTCGTCATTCAGCCCAACGGAGCTAAGCGTGCCGGTCTTAATGGTTTTTTCCCGTATCATTTTCCTGATATCCGCGTTATCGGATACAGTTTCAGCGACGATATCCATGGCCCCGGACAGGGCATCTTCCGCGGTATTTACCTGTTTTTCTTCGTTGATAAAGTCAGCCGCGTACTCAAGAGGATCGCCTTCGGTTATTTCCTGCGCCAGTATCAGGTCGGCCAGGGGTTCAAGCCCTTTGGCCCTTGCCACTGAAGCACGGGTTTTGCGCTTTGGTTTAAATGGCAGATAAAGGTCCTCAACCTCCTGTATTTTCATGGCCGCGCGGATCTTTTCTTCAAGTTCGGGTGTGAGCTTGCCCTGTTCTTCAATACTTTTTAAAACCGTATTTTTACGTTCTTCAAGATTACGCAGGTACCGGATATGGCTTTCCACAGTCCGGATCTGATCCTCATCCATGCTTCCGGTGGCTTCTTTCCTGTAGCGTGCGATGAAGGGCACCGTGTTGTCATTGTCCAGCAATTCAATGGTGTTTTTAACTTGATGGACGGCCAGTCCGGTCGTCTCCGAAATCCAGTCAATCATTTGCAGATTATTCAGTAGAAGTCCCCTTTATAATTAATTACAAATAATTTAAAACAGGTCCATCTGAAATGCAAGCAGTTTGAAATGATCACTCATGATTTTTCTTGCATATTTGAATCACGTCCTCTATATTTTTTTATATTTTCCATATCTTATAACCCTGTCAGGGTTAAGTTTTTTTCCAACTTGAGGTGCTCCATTGAAAAAAAATGAAAAAACACGCTCGGCCATACTGCTGATTCATTGCCCGGATCAGAAGGGTATTGTACTGGCTGTTACGGATTTTGTTTTTCAAAACAACGGCAATGTCCTGTACCTGGATCAGCATGTGGACTCTCAGAAGGGCCGCTTTTTTATGCGGATCGAGTGGGATCTTGACGGCTTTCAGATTCCACCGGAAAAAATCGGGGAATACTTCAGCACCCTGCTGGCCGGTAAATTTGACATGGAATGGACGCTGCATTTTTCAGATGATGTGCCCAGGCTGGCTGTCTTCGTTTCCAAACTGCCCCATTGTTTTTATGATATACTTTCCCGATGGCATTCCGGAGAATGGCAGGTCAATATCCCGTTTGTTATCAGCAATCACCCGGATATGGAACCTGCGGCGAAACAATATGGCATCGATTTTCATTGTCTGCCCGTAAACAAAGAGAATAAAAAAGAGCAGGAGAGCAAAACCCTCAAGCTCCTGAAAGAAAAGAAAGTGGATTTTGTTGTGCTGGCCCGGTACATGCAGATTCTGACCGATGAATTTATAAACCATTATCCAAATCGTATCATCAACATCCATCATTCATTCTTACCTGCGTTCCCGGGAGCCAAACCGTATCATTCCGCTTTTGAGCGGGGGGTTAAAATTATCGGGGCGACAAGTCATTATGTAACCGCCGAGTTGGATGCCGGTCCCATTATCGAACAGGATGTGGCGCGTGTGAGCCATGTGGACAGTATCAGGGATCTGATCCGAAAAGGCCGGGATCTTGAGAAGGTTGTGCTTTCAAGGGCCGTATGGTCCCATATTCAGCGGAAGATACTGACGTATGATAATAGAACAGTGATTTTCAGTTGATTGCTACTTTGTGTCTTGTCCTGAAAACAGGTTGATTTCTTTTCTCTTGCTTTTTATGCTCTGTCCGAGTAATTTATAGTCCGTTGTCAATTAATAAACAGCCGGACGTGTTCAGCCGGCTGTTTGAATGATTCTCCAGGAAAGGCTGCTTGTTTATGCGGATGATTTTCAGACCTTTTGCGCTTATGTTTCTTTTGCTCGCGGGCTGTGCAGTGCAGCCCCCGATACCTCCGTATCCTATGCCGAAAGCGGTTCAGTTTAAAAAAACGATTGATAAAAATGTTCCCTATATACGTGTCGGGATTGTCTGGGGGAGATCGCAGATCACCTTTTCAGCTGATCGTGATTTTAAAGTGGTGGATGCAGACGGGAATATCATCACACGGGGAAAAAGAAACCGGAAATGGCAGGTGTCTGTTCAGGGCGGATCAGGATCGGAGATGGTTTGCCGCCTTGTCGCGGGTTCATTCAAAAACCGTGACGGGGCGAATTCAAGGGCCGCAGCTTTGAGCCGACAGGGTTGTCCTGCCGAGGTGCGTTCAAACGGCAATCACCTTAAATTGAACGGCGTTCAGGTTGACAATAAAACCTGGCGTGTGTATTTGAAAAAGCTGTTCTGGAGCAGACAGGAGGCCGAGGCATATCGGGACGCGATCTGGAACCGGTTTGAAACGTTTATTATTGAGGAACCACTGAACCGGAAACGGTCCGCATGGGAACTTCGTGATCTGACAGGCAGAAAAAGTTGGCCCTTAAACAAGGCTGTGTATGTTGTCGGTACGGTCGTAACATTGTATCAGGTTGATGTGGGGAACGGTTTTCACTGGGAACGGATGGAGAACCGGAAATATCCGGAGATTATTTCATTTGATCTGGACCGTTCCGGTATGGCGGCTGCGATCAATATATTGTCAATTGAAGATTATTTAAAGGGTGTTGTCCCCTCGGAAATGTCCGATACTTTTCCCATGGAAGCACTGAAGGCACAGGCTGTAGCGGCTCGCAGTGAAGCTCTGGCCAAGTTCGGTAAAAGGCATCAGGGGCAGCCGTTTGACCTGTGTGCAGATGTACATTGTCAGGTGTACAGCGGTTTATCCGAACAGTCCGCCCGGACCAACAGGGCTGTGAAGGAGACAAGGGGAAAGGTGCTGTGGAAGGACGGCCAAATATGCGATGCGGTGTATTCCGCCAGCTGTGGCGGTCATACAGAGCATAATGACAAAGCCTGGGGCGGAAATCCCGTTTCCTATCTTCGCGGAACATATGATGGAACCAACCGTATCCGCCGATTCGGCTCGCTGTCCCGTGAGAAAAATGTCGAGCAGTGGATCAATGATTATCCGCGTGAAGCCCACTGCAACACCACATATGGACGGGTTCCAAACAGTCTGAACTATACCAAAAAATATTTCCGCTGGGAGGTCGCTTATACACAGGATGAGCTTCGGTCGGTTCTTGAACGGTCCCAGAACCGGACCGTTGGGCCCGTACTGGATCTGATTCCCCTGAATCGCGGTGTGTCCGGCCGTGTGACCCGTTTGAAAGTTGCCGGCCTGAACGGTAATTACATTATTGAAGGCGAACTGCGTATCCGAAAGGCGCTTTCTGAAAGCACCCTGTGGAGTTCCTGTATCTATATCCAGAAATATGGATACGGCACCATCCCCAATGAATTTGTTATCAAGGGAGCCGGTTTCGGACACGGTGTGGGTATGTGTCAGACCGGAGCGGCTGTGATGGCATTGAAAGGGAAGAAATATGAACGCATTTTGCGATACTACTTCCAGGGTGTTAAAATTCAAAAAATTTACTAATCCCTCTTTATTATGAATACCTCTGATACACCATTCAAATCGGGCTATGTGGCCATTGCGGGGAAACCCAATGTGGGTAAATCCACACTTCTGAATCAGCTGCTTGACAGGAAGCTGGCCATTGTTTCACCCAAGGCACAGACCACCCGGCACCGTATTCTGGGTATACTGAACAACAGCCGTTATCAGGTTGTTTTTTGGGACACACCCGGACTCATCCAACCCAAATACCGTTTACAGGAAACCATGATGAAAGCTGTACGGGACAGTGTTCAGGATGCCGATCTTATTCTGCTGATGGTCGATGCGGTCAATCCGAAAACACATGACATTGAGGACCTTGATCTGCTTCATAAATTAAAGGCACCCAAATGCCTGCTTATCAACAAAGTGGACAGAATAGAGAAAGAAGAAATTCTTCCGGTTATTAAAAAATTCAGCCAGCTCGGTTTTTTTAATGAAATTATTCCTATCTCGGCATTAAAATCAGACGGACTGGACCGGCTTCTTTCCGTAATTCTGAATTATTTGCCGCCGGGTGAACCATTTTATCCACCGGATGCGGTCAGTGACGAGCCTGAGCGGTTTTTCGTCTCCGAACTGATTCGTGAAAAAATCTATTTTAATTTTCACAAAGAAATACCCTATGCCGCATCTGTAATCATTGAGTCGTTTACAGAAAGACCGGGCCGTAAAGATCATATCCGTGCGCTTATTGTGGTGGAAAGGAACAGTCAGAAGGGTATTATAATCGGCAAGGGAGGGTCCGCTCTGAAACGGGTCGGCAGGCAGGCGAGGGAAAGTATCGAAGCCTTTCTGGACCGGCCGGTGTATCTGGAACTTGAAGTTCAGGTGCGGAAAAAATGGCGTAAAGATCCACGACAAATCAAGCGTATGGGATATTCATGAGGGTGCTGTTTGTCTTTGTAGACGGATTGGGATTGGGAAAAGACGAAGCCGGTGTGAATCCCTGCGTTTCCCGTGAATTCAAATTGCTGAGATGTGTTGACCGATCCGAAGGCCCATTTAAATTGCCCGGAGACGGGATCCTGATTCCAACGGATGCCGGCCTGGGTGTGGAAGGCCTGCCCCAGAGTGCCACAGGCCAGGCTTCACTTTTTTCCGGTGTCAACTGCAGCCAACTTGTAGGCCGGCATGTTCAGGGCTTCCCCAATGCAGCACTTCGTGAAGTCATCCGTGAAAAATCCATTCTGAAACTGCTGAAACAGAAGGGATTTTCTGTCCGTTTTATTAATGCGTTTCGTCCCCTTTTTTTCAAGTTGCCTGAAAAATTGAAGTGGCGGCTTTCAGTAACGACCATTACCGCCCTTGCAGCCGATTGTCCCATATTCAGTCTGAAGGATCTGGTTCGGGGGGAGTCTATATACCATGATATGACAAATCATTATCTTGTGGAAAAAGGATACCAGGTTCCCATTTTTACACCTGAAGAAGCGGCGGATATTCTGATCAGGTCAGGTGAATCACACGAGTTTGTTTTATATGAATATTTTTTAACGGATCGTGCGGGACATAGTCAAAACATGCAGATTGCCAGGCATGTTCTGTTGAATCTGGAGCGTTTTATGACTCAGCTGATTCAATCCATTGATCCCGCTCAAACTTTAATCGTGCTGACAAGTGATCACGGCAATGTGGAAGATTTGTCCGTAAAAACGCATACTTCAAACAGGGTGCCGACCATGCTCTGGGGCCGTGACGCGGAAAAATTGAAATCCCGAATTCAATCACTCACGGATATTGCGCCTGCGCTCTATTCTGTTTTTCAGGACGGGAAAAATCAATGATTCGGCCTATGGGGGAAAGACACCGCTCTTTGCGGAAAAAAATGGAGAAAGCCATTCTTGATTACGGAATGATTGAGAAGGGGGACCGGATTTTACTGGGAGTTTCAGGCGGCGCGGACAGTCTGGGTCTGCTTGAACTCTTTCTGGGAGATTTCATCCACGTAACAAACGATTATTCTCTGGTGGCGGCCCATGTGGATATGGGATTCCGGGGAAGCCGGCACAGCAATGTTTTAAAGAAACATTTCGAAAAGCTTGACTTGCCCTATCATATTGTTGATACCAGAATCAGCGATCATGCCCTTGATCCAAAAGCAAAGAAAAATCCCTGCTTCATCTGTTCCATGTACAGGCGGCGGCATATATATGAGATCGCCCATCAGGAACAATGCACGAAGATTGCCTATGCCCACCATAAGGATGATATTATCGAAACACTTCTTATTAACATTCTTTTTGGCAGACAAATCAATACCATGAATCCGGTTCAGGAAATATTTCATGGAAATATGCGTATTATCCGACCCCTGGCCTATGTTGATGAATCGGATATAAAAGCTTTTTCCAGGGAAATGGGACTGCCGGTAGAGTCCAAAGTCTGTCCAATGGACGGTAAAACCCGAAGGGAAAAAATCAAGGAAATTATCCGAAACCTGCAAATGACAGAAAAAAATGCCAATATCAGAGAGAATATTTTCAGGTCCATGCAGCATGTTCTGATACAATTTCCACCGTCTGTAAACAGAGATCCATGAATATGAAAATAATGAAATTTCACTTGCTTTTGAGTATATTTATCTCTATTCTTAATTGAAAACACATGAAAGGATGTAAAAAATGATGGTTGCTGTCTTGGTCGAAAGGGTCACACTGGATACGTCCAGCAACCGCTTTGTTGTTATTCTCAAAGATGAGACTTACAAACGCTGGCTTCCGATTGTTGTCGGACCGGCAGAGGCACAGGCCATAGCGCTTCAGCTGGAAAAAATATCGCCACCAAGGCCCATGACCCATGATTTAATGAAGAGTCTTCTGGAATCGACGGAAGTCAATGTTTCCCGTGTGGTTGTAACTGAGTTAAAAGAAAACACCTATTATGCCACCATTGATGTGCGCCGGAACGGTTCACAATTTCAGGTTGATGCACGCCCCAGCGATGCGATTGCTCTTGCCCTGCGGACGGAAGCACCCATTTTTGTCGAGGAAGAAGTGATGCAGAAAGCTGCGATCGGTGACGAGCTCGAGGCTCTCGAAGGAACCGGTGATGAAGAAGATGAAATTCAGAATCTGAATCTCGAACTGAAAAAAGCTGTTGAGGAAGAGCGGTACGAAGATGCCGCCCGGTACAGGGATCAGATTAATGAATTGCAGAATAAACTGGATGAAAAAGCCGAATAAAACCCGCTTTTAAGCGGGTTTTATTTTTTATGTGATATTGAATATAGTGAAGCGCGGTTTAAAAAATCCCAAATAACAAGCACCAGATCCCAAATAAATTCCAAATCTCAAATATAGAAAAAGCTGGATGATTGTTCTCGTTTGAATTTTGTTTTTTGGAAATTAGTTGGAATTTGTGGTTTGGAATTTGTTATTTTCTATCGAATATAATAAAAGCCCCTGTCACAGATAATGGACAGGGGCTTTTATATAATAGCTATGCGGGAAATCTAGTA